>ERZ779877.1397-NODE-1397-length-20742-cov-25.580848_pt1 | contig 20742 bp, 22 predicted proteins | sample MGYA00511556_ERZ779877 | MGnify/ENA primary metagenome ERZ779877 (study PRJEB29588, sample SAMEA2159338) | human gut metagenome | biome: human gut; feature: human-associated habitat; material: faeces | place: Denmark | collected 2008/2010 ...
GCGAACGTGCCGACGCGGGCGACCGAGTGTGTGCGGATGCACATGCACACTCCGTAGGCGCGGGCGGGCGGGCGGTGGGGGCCCGCGCCGAGGCAGGCGCAGGAGGAGGGACAGATAATAAGGGGCAGGCAAGGGGCAGGCAAGGGGATAGGGCGAGGGCGCAGGGCGAGGGCTGCCGACGAGCAAAGCGAGGCGAGGGCACGAGCGGGCGCCCGAGGATCGCGAGCCCGTCGGCATGTTAATTTGTTTTTGTAAGTAATTTTCCCTATATTTGCAAAATCTAATACAATAAATTATGGATATATCAAACATTTTGGATTGTGCAAGGTTGCAAACCTTTGCTTTTTGGGTTGTAACTGCTTATGCTGTTGTATTCCTTTCAATGGTTATTGATTTACTGGCAGCATTCGTGCGGTGCCGGCGTGTAGGCGAAAAGTGGGTATCATACAAGCAGAAAAGAACTGCGGACAAAGCTGAAAAATACTTTTTGCCGATGTTAGCTCTCTCTTTTGTTGATGTGCTAACTTTCATTATCATTCAATATCCCGTGTTCACTTTGTTGCTCGCTTTAATCAATTCGTTGACTGAGTGGCGTAGTGTGTTTGAGAAATCTCACACAAAAGCAGAACAACGTGAGGCAGCAAGAACAATGAATGTGATAATAAAGAACAAAGAAGAGTTAGCAAATGTCTTGCGCGAATTGATAGAGAACGGAGGTGACAAATGAAAATCAGTATTAAAGGGTTCACGGCAATAGCACGTTTTGAAGGTTATAGGCAACAGTCGTACAGATGTCCTTCGGGCGTGTGGACAATAGGTTATGGGCATACTGAAGGAGTGAAGAAAGGTGACACAATATCGTATCGCGAAGCTACAGACCTATTGCACAAAGATATAGAAAAGTCTGAAAAAGTGGTCGAGCAATGTGGAGAATTGACGCAGGGGCAATTTGATGCACTTGTGTCATTTGTATTCAATGTAGGTGAAACCAACTTTAACAAATCAACATTAAAAGCGAAGGTGTTGAATAACCGGTATGATAAAACAATAGGTGATGAATTCCGAAAGTGGGTCTTCAGTAAAGGGCGTAAGCTTGAAGGACTTGTAAAGCGTAGAGAGTGGGAGTCTCGGAGATATTATGAAAACAATTAAAATACTGCTGTTTCTCACATTAGTTATGTGCGGATGCAGGACAAGCACAACACAACTTGAAAACAAATCTATAAAAGAAGAAAAAATAATGCAAAGAGATACAATTAACATACACGATAGCGTATATCATTATGTCGAAACACAAACACGACAAAGCAACGATACAATATACGTTGATAGATATATTTTCTATTACAAGCAGCGTGACAAGGACAAAACGCATACTCTTGACACAACGATACACATCAAAGACACCGTTACTGTGTACCAACTAACCGGAGGAGAGCAAAAAAACAATGTATCATCATCAGCAAGTGTAGTTATTGTCTTGCTTGTGATAGTCTTGATTTTGTTCACAATTGTAAAGAAAAAGGTAAAATAGGGGGTATCTTTTTCGTTAGGGCACGAAATCGATACAACTAACTGATATACATGTAAATAAGTTCTTTTTGCCTGGAAATTCCACGGCGGTACTACTGTACCGCCTTTTCCATTAAGTATTTTAGCGCTCTAAAGCTAACCTTAACTCTTGTTGAGTAAGCGGGAATCTCATATGTCTGTTGAAAAATGAAATCAAAAGATTCGTTGCTTCAACTTCGTAAGGGTACAAATTGAAATCGTATTGCAGTTGTTTAAGCCGTCGCATCAACATTATATCTGTCCTGCTCGGTTCGTGTTGTGTCGTTAATCTTTTTGGCTTATATGCTTGTTCTAATTTACTAATTGTAAATAATATTTTATCCCTGCATCTATCTTTGCGCCGAAACTTCCCATTTTCAAGCTTTTCAACGTATTTGAAGTGGAAATAATGTGCAGCAAGCGAGTGAAATCGAAATAGGCATTTTTCACGTGTATCATAGTCAGTTAGTTTGTTGTCAATAAAGGCGCCCGTGTCGAGCTTAATTAATCCCTTCATGTCGGAAGTCGCCGAGAACTCGACGCGCCAAACGGGAATATCTGTGCGTAAACCTGCTGTCTCCCATTGGTCACGTATGTAGAATTTATCGTGTGTTTCTTTTAGCTCAAGTGATTTGTTGTAAAGCTTCGTCGAAATCATTGATGTTTGCGAGCCCCATTTCAAAGAGTTCCATACACGGCCATCCCAACGGTCTTTACCATGGGCCCCGATATTGCATTGATTTATTTTCGATAATTTGCCGTTCATGTAGTCGGCCAACACCTTTTCGGGCTTGTCGCCTCTATCAAATACGTTGAAGTCTAAACATAAATCAATGCGCGAAATAGAACGATAAATGTAGCCATGTGCCATGATGAAATGTCGTAAATCGTCAATTGGTGAAATTGCATAACATGCGCGGTTAGATAACCTCAAATGGCAATCACGCTTGTTAAAAATACCGCCATTCTCTTTAAGCGAGTAAGGATTTCTACGAACTTCTATAAAAGGAAAGCCCTTTTCATAAATTGTAAACATCTCACGATATTGGGGCGTTCCATATTCACGCTGCTTTACCTCATATCCTTGCGACATGAAGTAAAGCGCGTCAAGTGGTTTATCCAGAGGTTCCTGACAAAAGACTTGGAGCCAATCAATATTTATACATCTGTTCACAAATATTCTTGAATTAGCTTACCAAAGCGGAACACTCTCAAAATATTTAATTTCAAATTCAACACAATTGTAATACGCCCGCCGTTCTCATGAATGTAATACCAAATTCGGTAACCATATCCACGATCTGTATTGTCAAGCATATATCCGTCATCTTCGAACTCATGCCGGATACATGCACATATTTTGCACAATTTAGATTGTTTCATAATCAGAATGGAGGATTTGAAGCCATATCTTCAGTAATAACCTCACCCGTAGAAGTATCTACATATTGTTGCGGTGCCTGCTGTTTTGCTTGTTGAGAATCAGCAGGTACCGGAGTTGTAGTGTTTGGTTGCTTACTTCCACAAAGTTCAATAGTGTCAGCGATGATATCAATACCTGGTGCAACAACGCCACCTTTGGCCGTAAATGTTCGTAGCCTTGTGTTACCGGACACAAATACTTTTGTCCCCTTAATCAGAAAGGGCATTAGTTTCGAACAATCCCAGTTTACCACGACATTAACCCATATAGTTTCTTCATACTGGGTCCCGTCCGCTTTGCGAAACTTACGAGTGTGTGCAACATTCATACTCACAAAATTCTGAAAATTCCCCGTAACTACGTGCGCATCTGCACCTAAGTTACCAATTACCTCACTTTTTAGCATAATGAATTAAATTGTAATATCAAAATTAAAACGTTTTCTCTCTCGACTAACGGCAATGAATATTTTGCCGAAAAGTATGATCAGGCGACACCGTTCGCCTAAATATCGGATATCGCCTATATATTGTATTTGTTTCATCGCTCAAATGTCTTTGAATATGACGTTCTCAAATAGTTGATAGAAACGTGTTGATAAATAGCTGTAGTATCACATGACGCATGGCCGAGCAAAAGGCGTACATTCTCAATCCTCGCACCACGGTTCATTAACGCCGTAGCAAAAGAATGGCGCAATATATGAGGATGGGCAAGCTCAGCGGGGACAATTTTCAAAAGTGCGACTTTACAAATTCTACGAATTTGGAATGGCGTGCAGGCGCCACCCCAAATCGTTTTTATGATACCTTCTGAACTTTTAAGGCTGCCTTCTGGGCATGCCTTAAAATATCGTATCAGCTCGTCGTGCAGTTCCTGGCCAAAAGGTATATATCTCTCTTTGTCTCCTTTGCCTTTCACTTTAATGAAATCGCCCGACAAATTTACATGGCTATAAGTGAGAGTCGCAAGCTCATTGCAACGAATGCCCGTATGATAAAATAGCAGGACTACAATACGGGCCCTAATCTGTTTGAACGTATTGCAGGGCAAAAGATTGTCAATAAGAAAAGACATTTTTTCTTCCGAAATAAATCGGGGCAATGTCTTTGGAGTACGAACATCACGCAATCCCGCAGCTGGATTGTTTTTAACACCTTCAAAACGACAACAATAATCAAAGTATGAACGGACTGAGGCTAAATGCTGATTAATGCTTTTCGGCTGTAACCCCCTTTCCATACAATACATAATGTATCCCGATAGCTGCTTTGTAGATACATTGTCTATTGATAAATTAACACTTGCAAGATAATCGCACAAATAGCCTAAATTCTGACGATATGAATTAACGGTTCTTGGAGAATACCGCCTTACTTTTTCGATGTGGTCGATAAAATTTTGTATAAACATAGTCTTCAAATTTAACCGGTTAATAACTTGGGTTTTTTTACGTGATAGGCTTAAACACTTTTTGCTTCGCATCAGTCATTAATCACAAGTAATATGAATATGGCTGCGCCCATTAGGACGCAAGCCATAATTTCCAAAGTATCTTTCATATGCAATTACCATAAGTCATGTCTAACGTCATAAAAACGAGGCGTCGGTCGGCCATTCTGTTTGAAATACTTAGGACTTTTGAAGGTATGAACCTCAGGACGGTCTAATTGGCCTACTATAGAATAGAAAGATCGTACAAGGTCATCATCTGAATCATGAACAAAATTAAAGTCATTATCAGAGACACCGCAAAATGTCCAACGGGTAAACGAAAAGGGTATCTGATTATCATAGATATCCACGACAACAGTATGTTTAGACGCATTCAATCTTAATTCATAAACCTTCTTGATTCTTCTACCATACACAATTTTCGCAATCGCAACAATCCGTTTCATAATAAAAAAGCTTTAAACACGTTATAAAATAGGGATTAGACGTTAAAAGCTTCCAAATGTCAACTAACCCGTATTATGATAAATATCAGATGCGAAATTAATATAAATTCCACTCACGGCAAAAAATTATTAGAAAAAGAACTAAAATGAACGACTGCATAGAACTTAAAAATGTAAGGGTTAATAACCTGAAAAATATTTCATTAGAAATACCACATAATAAGTTTATAGTAATTACCGGTGTTTCTGGCTCTGGAAAGTCATCACTGGCTTTTGACACATTATATGCTGAGGGCCAACGTCGCTATGTAGAAAGTTTGTCTGCCTACGCCAGGCAATTCTTGGGACGCATGAATAAGCCAGACTTCGATTATATTAAGGGCCTTCCACCAGCAATTGCTGTAGAACAAAAAGTCAATACACGTAACCCTCGGTCTACCGTTGGAACAAGTACTGAAATATATGATTACATGCGTATGCTGTTTGCACGTATCGGTCATACTTATTCACCGGTAAGTGGCGTAGAAGTCAAACGGCACACATCTGAGGATATTATAAATTGCATATTCACGTTTTCATCAGGAACTAAGTTTGTAATTCTTTCGCGCCTTCACATTAATGATGGATATTCACTTGAAAGACAATTACAAATTTATCTTCAGCAAGGATTTTCACGTATTTATCATAATGGTGAATTCATCAGAATAGAAGATGCCGTTGAAAATGCAGACAATTTAAATCCTGAGGATGTATATATCTTGATTGACCGTTTATCAGTAGACAACGCGCCCGATGTAATTTCGAGAATTAATGATTCTGTTGAAACGGCCTTTTTTGAAGGTGACGGTACATGCCGAATTGTATTTATACCATCAAACATAACATATGATTTTTCCGATAAATTTGAGGCGGACGGAATACATTTTGAAGAGCCAAATGATAATATGTTCTCTTTCAATTCGCCTATCGGTGCCTGCCCTGTTTGTGAGGGTTTCGGCAACGTGATAGGAATAGACGAAAAACTTGTTGTACCAAATCCATCATTAAGTGTGTATGATGGTTGTGTGCAATGCTGGCATGGCGAGAAAATGGAGAAATGGAAAGAGGCATTTTGCCTTCAGGCGGCAAAGGATAAATTCCCGATTTTCGAACCATACTATAATCTTTCCGCAAAGTATAAGGAATGGTTATGGCACGGCCTTCCGTCTCAAAAAATGTTTAATATAAAAGATAAAGTTTGCATTGATTCTTTTTTCCAAATGTTGAAAGATAATCAATACAAAATCCAATACCGCGTAATGATGAGCCGTTATCGTGGCAGGACAGTTTGTCCTGAATGTAAAGGTACACGATTAAAAAAGGAAGCAAATTATGTTAAAATCAACGGTAAAAGTATCAGTAATCTTGTTGACATGCCAATTACAAATTTGAAGGATTGGTTTGACAACCTTCAACTGAATGAGCATGAGGCAAGACTGGGAAAAAGGCTTTTAACTGAGATAAATAACAGATTACGTTTCCTTGTTGAAGTTGGCCTTGGCTATTTAACACTTAACCGTGCGTCAAACAGCCTTAGCGGTGGTGAGAGTCAACGAATTAACCTTACGACAGCATTGGGAAGTAGTTTGGTCGGTTCGTTGTATATATTGGACGAACCGAGTATCGGACTACATAGCCGGGATACTTTTAGGCTTATCAATGTTCTGAAGGAACTGAAGGAGATCGGTAACACTGTTATTGTGGTTGAACATGACGAAGATATAATACGATCAGCCGATTACCTTATTGACCTTGGCCCTGATGCAGGAAGTTGCGGTGGTGAAATCGTATATGAGGGAGAACCATCTCTCTTGTCGGAAGATGATCTGAAAAAATATAGCCATAGTCATACTATTAGCTATCTCTTCGGTAAAGAAATTATACCAGTTCCCCAAACAAGAAGAGCATGGAATAATAGTATTGTCATTAAGGGCGCAAGGATGAATAATCTCAAGGGAATAGATGTTGCGTTCCCGTTGAATGTCATGAACGTCGTTACAGGAGTGAGTGGCTCAGGAAAGTCATCATTAGTTAGAAGTATCCTCTACCCTGCCCTAAAACGGAAACTTGATGAAGTTGCAGATACTCCAGGAGAATATGCGGGATTGGAAGGCGATTGGGCAGAAATCAAACACGTAGAAATGGTTAACCAAAATCCCATAGGTAAAAGTTCTCGTTCTAATCCGGTTACGTATGTCAAGGCATTTGATGAAATCAGACAATTATTTGCAGATCAACCGTTGGCACAACAAATGGGATTTACCGCACAATACTTTTCTTTCAATACAGATGGAGGACGATGTGAAACGTGCAAAGGAACAGGTATCATTACTGTAGAAATGCAATTTATGGCAGATTTGGAGCTTGAATGTGATGCATGTCATGGTAAAAGATTCAAATCAGACATATTGGATGTGCGTTTTGCCGGAAAAAATATCTACGAAGTTTTGGAAATGACGGTAAACGAAGCAATAGAATTCTTTTCGACTAATGGGCAAGAAACAATTGTCCGCAAACTTAAACCCCTGGATGATGTCGGATTAGGGTATATAAAACTTGGACAAAGTTCATCAACGCTGTCTGGAGGTGAAAACCAACGCGTAAAGCTTGCTTACTTCCTTGGACAGGAAAAATGTGACCCTACCCTATTCATTTTTGACGAGCCTACAACAGGTCTACATTTTCACGATATAAAGAAACTCTTGATTGCCTTCGATGCGCTGATACAGCATGGACATACAGTTATTGTCATTGAACATAACCTTGACGTTATCAAGTGTGCTGATTATGTTATAGACCTTGGTCCAGAAGGTGGAGACAAAGGAGGAAAACTTGTATTTGCAGGCAAACCTGAGGATATGGTGAAATGCTCTAAAAGTATTACAGGAAAATATCTTGAAGAAAAATTATCATAATTGGCGATTAAAATAAATAGATTGAATAATTAATTGAAAAAATAAGTTAAAATATTAACTTTTAATGTTCATAGCTTTATATTACTCAATAAAATTTATTACCTTTGCACCGTCAAAAATTTAAGGCCGATATGGCTCAGTTGGTAGAGCAATTCATTCGTAATGAATAGGTCCCGGGTTCGAGTCCCGGTATCGGCTCAAAGGTCAAAATGTTGCGGTAATAGCTCAGTTGGTAGAGCACTAGCTTCCCAAGCTGGGGGTCGCGAGTTCGAGCCTCGTTTACCGCTCGACAATAAAATATTGAAATATAAAATATTTTATTTTACATATATTTCCTACATAATTTAATCATGTATAAATGACAATTTCATTTCAATAAATGAATTGTACAATATATAATTACTAAATAAAAAAGGGAAGAAAAATCTCCCCTTTTTTATTTAATTGCCAAATACTCATCCTCACTTCATGTCAATTGTTAACAGTTCCACCAACAATATCAAGCAATTCATTCGTAATAGCTTGCTGACGACTCTTGTTATATTGCAAATTAAGCTCTCGTAAAAGCTCATCTGCATTATCTGTAGCAGTCTGCATGGCTACCATTCGCGCTGCATGCTCACTTGCATTACTATCCAATAATGCCGTATAAATCATCAAATGATATAGTTTGGGTATTAGCTCGGAGAGTACTGAATTCATGTCTGGTTCCACGATGAAATTGTCATTCAACGGCTTAACCTCTTCCTTTTGAGAAGCAGAACTCTGTTTCTTTTTACGTAGATATTCCTGTGCTTCTCTTGTTACAATGTTTGAAGACAAATCACGTTCATCGTCAAAATCCAACTCGTTTTTAACATCAATCGGTAAAAATGTCTTACGCGTCAGAATTTGCGAACCGGCACTTTTGAAATGATGATATATCATTTCAACCTTATCGATCTCACCCGTAATAAACTTGCCTGCAAGTATTTCAGCTAAATCTATACATTGCTGGAAATTCGGTTTATCTGAAATTTCTGAATAATCACCACCACAAGTTAAGCCAAGCTTCGTCACTTTTTCAGCCACTTTTCGACCAACAGGATAAATTATAATATTATCCTTGCCTAAATGCTTATATTCATTGATGACCTGTTGCATCATCTTTATGATATTGGCATTAAAGCCTCCACACAAACTACTGTTGGACGAGTATACAACTAAAGCAACACGCTTTACCGGACGCTCTACACTGTAAACAGTTGACGCATCAACTTCTGAAGCGAGAAAGCTTTTGAGTATATGTTCAAGCATAGATTCGTATGGCAACATGTTCTCAATCATAACCTGTGCATGATGGAGTTTTGAAGAGGCCACCATTTTCATAGCACTCGTAATTTTACGAGTGCTATTTACAGATGAGATTCGGTTTTTTATCTCTTTAAGTGACGGCATAGATTAATCAGTTTTTATATTGCCCGGCTATGTCGGCCATTACAGATTCGATAACTTTAGTCTGTTCATCACCGATTTTTCCTTCTGACAATGTTGCAATAACGTCAGCATGAGCAGAGCGCATCTTGTCCAAGAATGTATCTTGACACTCGCGAACTTTCTCAACCGGTACATCACGCAACAATCCATGAGTTCCACAATAGAGAATTGATATTTGCTCACCCACAGGCATAGGACTATACTGAGGCTGTATCAACAATTGATTGTTTTTACGTCCTCTATCAAGAGTCATGGCAGTCACGGCATCCATGTCACTTGAGAACTTCGAGAAAGACTCAAGTTCACGATACTGGGCCTGGTCAATCTTCAATGTTCCGGCAACTTTTTTCATACTCTTAATTTGCGCAGAACCTCCGACACGACTTACGGAAATACCCACATTAATCGCTGGACGGAAACCTTGGTTAAACAAATCAGTTTCAAGATAAATCTGTCCATCAGTAATGGAAATAACATTTGTCGGAATATAAGCTGATACGTCACCCGCCTGGGTTTCAATGATTGGCAGGGCCGTGAGAGATCCCCCACCCTTTACATGACCTTTCATGCATTCGGGTAAGTCGTTCATCTGTTCGGCAACTTCCTGTTGGTCATTGATCCTAGCTGCACGTTCCAATAAACGGCTATGCAAATAGAACACATCACCAGGATAAGCTTCACGTCCAGAAGGACGACGCAGGATTAGTGAGACTTCACGATATGCAACAGCCTGCTTTGATAAGTCATCATAAACGACTAAAGCAGAAAGTCCTCTATCCCTAAAATATTCACCGATAGCAGCACCTGCAAAAGGAGCATAATATTGCATAGCGGCTGGATCTGCTGCTGTAGCTGCAACGACTATAGTATAAGGCATTGCTCCATGTTCCTTCAAATTTGCGACCAAAGCTGCAACAGTTGAAGCCTTTTGTCCTATTGCAACATAAATACAATATACTGGCTTTCCTGCATCATAAAAACTTTTCTGATTTATGATGGTGTCAACGGCTATTGCGGTTTTTCCTGTTTGGCGGTCGCCAATAATAAGTTCACGTTGTCCTCTTCCGATAGGAATCATCGAATCCACCGCTTTTAAGCCGGTTTGCAGAGGTTCCTTCACCGGTTGGCGATAAATAACTCCAGGAGCTTTTCGATCCAATGGCATTTCAAATGACTCGGAAAGATCAATATCGCCCTTACCATCAATAGCTTGGCCCAAAGGATTTATAACTCGTCCAAGCATATTATCGTTTACCTTGATACTAGCAATACGCTTTGTACGTTTTACTAGCATACCTTCTTTAATGCCGGAAGTTGAACCTAAAAGCACACAACCAACGTTGTCTTCCTCAAGATTCATGACAATCGCCATGGTGCCATTCTCAAATTCGAGAAGTTCGTTTGCCTCTGCATTGCGCAATCCGTATATACGCGCAACACCGTCGCTAACCTGCAAAACTGAACCAACCTCATCAAACTTGGCACTGTCACTAATACCTTTTAGCTGGTCAAGAAGGACTTGAGATACTTCGCTTGGTTTAATTTTATCTGACATATTATTCTTTAATTATTTTACTTAAGTTGTGACAGAATGGCAGCTAATTTTGATTTAACACTCATATCCAATCTATAAGTGTCGTATTCCAATATAAAGCCTCCAATTATTTCAGGGTTTATTTCGGTTTCAAAATCAACAGTTCCATTAGTCTTGCTCTCTACCAACTTTCGTAACTTTTGCTCTGTAGCTGAAGATACGGACGTGGCAGTTGAAAGTTTAGCACGGATTAATTTTTTCTGCCTTCGATATAATGTAATATATGAATTCGCAATAAATTGCATCATGCTCTCACGATCAGCTCTCAAAACCAACTTAATAAAAGTGGTTGTGAGTTCACAAGGCTTTTCGCCAACAGCTGTCAATAGTAAAGATTCTTTCTTATCTTTTGAGAGCATTGGATTATCTATGGTAAACTTAAGTTCGGGAACTTTAATATAACTCTTAGATAAAGTCTGCATCTCATGATACACTCTATCTTCAAGTTGCGCCTCCATGCCTGCCTTCAACAAAGCACGTGCATATCTTACCGATATTAATCCTAAATCCATAATACTTATTTTTTCTCGGAAGCAGTAATTTCATCCAGCATACGGTCAATCAATTCCATTTGTGCCTTCTCGTCACTGAGTTTTTCCTTCAATATTTTCTCAGCGATTTCGACGCTAAGTGTCGCTACTTGCTTACGAATATCGCTTGTAGCTGCCCTCCTTTGGTTTTCTATTTCTATTTTTGCCTCAGAAAGCAGTCTGTTGCCTTCTTCGCGAGCTTTGTCCTGAGCTTTTTCCACTATTGCGTCTCGAGTGGCAGCAGCCTCTTTAATAACAAGAGCCTGCCTTTCACGAGCTTCTTGCAAAATAGCTTCGCTCTCAACTTTGATATTGGCTAGCTTTTCGTTAGCTTCATGCGCCTTACGCAGACTATCGTCTATGTAGGCTTTACGATTGTTCACCATTTTAACAATCACAGGAAAACCATATTTCGTGAGAATTGCCAAAACGACGAGAAAAACAATCGTCATCCAAAAGAACAAGCCAAAATCAGGGGTTATTAATGACATAAGCTGTTAGATTTCTATTACTAAAATCTCCCTAATTTATACGAACAATGCGAGCAAAGCGATAATGACAGCGAAGAATGCGACACCTTCGACAAGTGCTGCTGCAATAATCATTGAAGAACGCAAGTCACCCATCTTTTCCGGTTGGCGAGCCATGGCATCCATAGCCTGTCCTCCAATCTTACCAATACCGATACCTGCACCTATTGCGGCTAAACCACCACCTAATGCTGCACCTAACTTTGCAATTTCTGCTGCTAATAATAAAGAAATCATAGTCGTAAATTTTTAATTGTTATTTTATTATTTGATTATATTAATTTTTTGCATGCTCATGAACATGGGCAAGCGAGATAAATACGGCGCTGAGCATTGTAAATACCAGTGCCTGAATGAAACATACCAAAACTTCAAGCAACATCATAAATATGCTCATGCACACACTTACAACCGTCATTGAAGTTCCAGCAACTGCATTTAAAGCAAACATGACAAAGATAATGCACGAAAGCGAAATCTGTATGGAATGACCTGCCATCATGTTTGCAAAAAGTCGAATCATAAGTGCCAAAGGCTTTGTGAATATGCTGAAAAACTCGATAAACGGCATCAACGGCACCGGCACCTTTAACCACATCGGCACTTCCGGCCAGAATATATCTTTCCAATAAGCTTTTGTGCCAGTAAAGTTGGTTATCAGGAATGTACACAAAGCCAAGAAGAAAGTTATCGTTATATTTCCGGTGAGATTGCCGCCACCCGGAGGGAACGGAATAACTCCCATGATATTGGCCAAGAAGATGAAGAAGAAACATGTAAGCAAATACGGAGCATATTTGTCTGCCTCTTTTCCAAGAGACGCTTTAACCACATCGTCATATATGTACATGATAAACATGTGCATAAATCCTGTAAAACCTTTTGGAGCCGGATCTTCAGGTTTATGTTTCTTACACCATCTTGCAGGAATCAAGACGCATAAGAGCAATAATATTGCGTCAATAAACAAAACAACAACTGTTTTGGTTATTGAAATGTCAAATGGTCGCGTTTCTTTGCCATTGACATTTTCGCAAATTTTGTTCTCATTATCTTTACTGCCTGATATATATAAGTCATAAGGACCTGGACGATTACCTAGCGCGTCTTTTTCTTCAGCAAACTCACTACTGCTGAAAACATGCCAACCCGTAGAGCTCTTCACTATGACAGGAAGATGCAATATTACAGGATGGCTGTTTATCGTAGTAATGTGCCATTCATAAGAATCAGTAATATGCCCGAATAGTATTTCTTTCAGGTCTATTTCTTTTTTCTCGTCAGCATTTTCCGCTGCATGAATGGGTACAATACAAGCCATCAACAGCACAATACACAGCAATAGTCTGATATTTTTCATTTGTCTGTTTTTAGATTATTATATTTTTCTATGCGAGCAAAAAACACACTATCAAATATGAGCATGACAATATAGAATGCAAAAAAAACGATGATGAAATTGCGTATCACTTCTTTTCCGTCATTTAACATACAAAATGCCAACACGACTAAGGCAGCTGTCATCAAACGTAAAGCCGAGGCGCCCAAATAAAATCTTGCAATAATACCTGAAGCGGATTTTGCTACCTTCTTCCAAAAAAAGCCATACAACAAATTTATTACTATCGAATATATTGCGCTGACAGCTAAGGCATTAAGCAAGCTTATCTCGATCCAATTCACGCTCATCGCAACAAATCCACACAATGTCATTGCTACGACCAACCATAAACTGTATTTACAATAACGCTTGCTTGTCAAATCTATCAGTTTTGCATCCATGATTATCAATTCAGTTCAACACATAGGTTGACCATATTTTTCTGAACTTCAACAAATCCTCCTGTTATATTGAGGCTTTGCCGTCCTTCAGCTGTCACATACTCAACAACACCTGACTGGAGAGAAGATATGATCGGAGCATGGTCGTTCAATATTTCAAAACTACCTTTAGTCCCAGGAACAGTTACACTGTTTACTTCCCCGCTATATTCTATTTTCTCAGGCGAAATGATTTTCAGTTTTAGACTCATGCATTATGAATTTTATCAGTTCGCTGCTTTTGCTGTTTCAAGAAGTTTCTTGCCTTTAGCTATGGCATCTTCAATTGTACCGACATTCAAGAACGCCTGCTCAGGAAGATCATCAACTTCGCCATCAAGAATAGCATTAAATCCTTTTATTGTCTCCTCAATTGGTACCATGACACCAGGAAGACCTGTAAATTGCTCGGCAACAGTAAATGGCTGAGATAAGAAACGCTGAACACGTCGTGCTCTATTCACTGTCAACTTATCTTCATCAGACAATTCATCCATACCAAGAATTGCAATGATGTCCTGCAACTCCTTATAATGCTGAAGAATCTCTTTTACTCTTTGAGCACATTCATAATGCTCCTTTCCAACTATTAATGGATCCAATATACGTGAAGTACTGCCTAACGGATCAACTGCAGGATAAATACCAAGCTCTGTGATCTTACGGCTTAACTCCGTTGTCGCATCAAGGTGGGTGAATGTCGTCGCAGGAGCAGGGTCAGTAAGGTCATCGGCTGGCACATATACAGCTTGAACCGAAGTAATACTTCCATTCTTTGTTGAAGTAATACGTTCTTGCATTGCTCCCATCTCACTTGCAAGCGTAGGCTGATATCCCACTGCTGAAGGCATACGTCCAAGCAAAGCGGAAACTTCCGAACCTGCCTGAGTAAAACGGAAAATATTATCAATGAAGAACATAATATCCGTAGCTTTACCGTCTTTACCTCCATGATCGCGGAACTCTTCAGCTACTGTTAATCCTGACAATGCAACCGAAGCGCGCGCTCCTGGCGGTTCATTCATCTGGCCATAGACGAGAGTTGCTTGCGATTTTTTCAATTCTTCAGGATCAACCAAAGACAAATCCCATTTGCCTTCCTCCATTGCTTTCTTGAATTTATCACCATATCTGATAACACCAGATTCAAGCATGTCTCGTATCAGGTCATTGCCTTCACGTGTACGCTCTCCTACACCGGCAAAAACAGAATAGCCATTATGTCCTTTGGCAATGTTGTTGATAAGTTCCATGATTAGCACGGTCTTACCAACACCTGCTCCACCGAACAAACCGATCTTACCGCCCTTCATGTACGGCTCCAGCAAGTCTATGACTTTTATTCCGGTAGCCAACATCTCTTTGTGCGTCGACAACTCGTCAAATTTAGGAGCTTCACGGTGAATTGGATATGAGCCTTTCATGTCCAATTGTTTCATACCATCGATAGGTTGGCCTATGACATTCATCATTCGCCCCTTGATTTGCTCTCCGGCTGGCATCATTATAGGATGGCCAGTTGCTACGACCTGCAATCCACGCTGAAGACCGTCAGTATTGTCCATTGCGACACACCTAACCGTATCCTCACCGATATGCTGCTGTACCTCGATGACAAGGTCGCTGCCGTTCGGACGTTTCACTATAAGCGCGTCATAAATTTTGGGCAACACTTCCTCAGGATTTCCGCCATTGGTGTCGAAATAAACATCTATGACAGGACCGATAATCTGGGAAATATGTCCTTTAATTTGTTCCATATGTATTAAAAGTTTTAAGTATGTCTTTTCAAAACGCAAAAATACGAAATAGTTTTATCACACACAAAATAAATGCCGTTAAACTTTCAAATCCGTAAGCATTTTTCACATTAATAAAAAGACATTTCAAATACTTTAATTCTTGCTTATGATTTGTTATTATATACTCAATTCATCAAGAACAGTTATGAGCTTCATATCGAAAGGCTTGTCCGAACGTATGGCTTCGCTAAGCGGTACATATACGATCTCGTTGTTACGCACACCTACCATTACGTTACGTTGACCCTGCAATATGGCATCTACGGCACCGACTCCCGTTCGGCTTGCCAATATACGATCATGCGCAGACGGTCTACCTCCACGCTGCAGATGGCCAAGGATTGAAACTCGTACATCATAATCAGGAAACTCGTTCCTCACACGATCCGCATAGTACAAAGCGCCGCATTTGGGACTTTCAGATACAATTACAATGCAGCTCTTCTTACTCTTTCGTATTCCTCGTTCCATGAAACGCGCCAATTGGTCAACATCGGTTGAATCCTCTGGAATAATTGCCGCTTCTGCGCCGGAAGCAATAGCACTGTTCTGAGCCAAGAATCCGGCATCTCGTCCCATAACTTCCACAAAGAAAATACGCTCATGGCTCTGGGCTGTATCACGGATTCGGTCAACGCATTCGACAATTGTATTCAGCGTAGTGTCATATCCGATTGTTGAATCGGTGCCATAAAGGTCGTTATCTATTGTACCAGGAAGTCCAATACAGCAGACGTCATATTCTTGTGCAAACAGCATTGCGCCTGTAAGCGAACCATTACCGCCAATTACTACCAGTGCGTCTATACCGTTAGCCTGCATATTGTCGTACGCTTTCTTGCGTCCTTCCGGTGTCTTGAATTCATTGCTGCGTGCCGTCTTAAGTACGGTTCCTCCAGACATTATTATACCACTGACATTTTCCGTGGTGAAATCGGCAATTTCATTATTAATAAGTCCGTCAAAACCTCGGTAAATGCCTTTTATATTAAAGCCTTTGCATATACCTGCCCTTGTAACCGCACGTATAGCCGCGTTCATACCCGGAGCATCTCCTCCCGACGTCAAAATACCTATAGTCTTAATCTTTGCCATAATTTATTGTATCTTTAAAATAATTATCAGTTAAAAAACCACATTACCGCAAGTCCCAAAAGCCAACCGGCTAAAGCGATGAAGCCTACATTCTTAAAATACCAACCAACATGTATCCGCTCCATTTTCATTAATGCCAAGCCGCTGACTGAGCCTAATGGCAATATGTTTCCTCCCATGGCCGAGCAGTATGCTATAGCCTTCCAGTAAATACCGTTTTGCACAAAAGCGGACATGTAACTTGAATCTGTGAAATGGGACAAGTTTTCTGCATCCACAACCGGATATATGGAAATAAAACTCATACAAGTAGCAAATGAATCAAGAGCACAGCTTACAATCCCAGCAATTACTCCCATTATCCATACATTGTGTATGTTAAAATCAAGCAAATGTGTAACATGCGACAATATACCAGTCTCGCGCACGACACCTATGGCAAGCATAATACCCAATACAAACAACATAAGCTGTATTATCCCATATTGCAAAGCCCTGGGGACAGGCCGTTGCATCATCTGGTCTGCATTCATTAGCTTGTGATTGAATATTTCGTTGACTATCCACAAGAATGATAAGACACACAAAGCGCCCAAAAACGGACTCAATTTGGTTATATTATGGAATGTCGGAATAAACCACAAGCCACCTATACCCAATATCAGCATAACAAGGCGCTGCCATCGGTTAAGGTTAGTGTCATCTCCACGGTACGGCATGGTTGTACATTGAATGTCCGTATGGTCAGGCAAACTTCTTCCCAACCAATATGTTGGCAGCCCCCAAGCAATAAGACATGGCAAGGCAAGAGAAGCCGAGAAATTCGATGCAGTAACTGCCCCTGTACTCCAAAGGACAAGACCGTTGGGGTCACCTATGACGGTAAGCGCCCCACCACAATTTGCCGCTAAAACTATCGCGCAGCCATAAATCATGCGCTGCCTACGGTTTGGCAGCAGTTTGTGCATGATCACAAGCATCATTGTAGTTGTAGTAAGATTGTCAAGATTCGCTGAAATAATAAATGTCATTATAGACATTATCCACAAAAGTTTCTTACTATTACGCGTTTTAAGGAGCTCAGAAAGAAAATCGAAACAACCGTTATTGTTCAATATTTCCACTATCGTCATCGTAGCAAGCAGGAACAATACTATTTCCGCCCCCTTACCGACATACTTAATAAAAACCTCTTGAGCTATGTATTGCTTGACGTTCGAACTTGAAGCTGCCGCTCCACCAAGAAAATCAGCATAGCCATCAGGATGCTGATTCATCACAAAGTCCGTTCCATAGCAAATATAAAGCACCCATCCAGCCGTACCGACAAACATTGCTACAGCTGCACGGTTTACGTTTGTTGCATATCCCGTGGCTATAAGGACATATCCTATTAGCAAAATGGAAAGTATAACCAGTGCCATATTTTCTTGCAATTCAGCTACAAATTTACAAAATAATATCAAACAAGAGAAATATGGCGCGAAAAAATATACTTGTTTAACGAGAATTTAACCTAAACTAAACGCGCAAACTGAGATTGGCGGAAATGCCCGGATATATCGTGCCGCAAATTCAGGAATAAGGGCAATGTGATATATACCAAGCGCAAACTTATAAATAAATTATTTATTTAATAAAACATGGTAATATGCTGAATATAAAGAAATAGTGCGGCGCAATGCACCGCACTACCAGACATAATAACGTTTATTTTTACTTATATTTCAACATCCTTGTAAAGATAACGTTTTATACTTTTTTTAGGAGTTTTCTCAAATTCTTCATCCTGTAACTTAAATGCCGAGACCTTACTATATGACGGAATCATCTGATTCAACTCCAGCATGTTTTGCTCCATTACATGCTGGAGATCTTCTTTGGAGAAGCCAAGACTCTTCGCCTCATCATAATCAGGATATATCAAGGCTGCCAATTTATCTCCCTTCTGTATGATAAGACTCTCAACAACGAGCATCATACTATTCAATTTATCCTCTATTTCCTCAGGATATATATTCTGGCCGTTTGCCCCGAGCAGCATATTTTTAATCCTTCCCTTTACAAATATATACCCATCAGCGTCCATGATACCCAAATCTCCCGTATGATACCATCCTTCCTGGTCAAGCACCTGTTGCGTGGCCTCTTCGTTCTTGTAATATCCAAGCATTACGTTTGTTCCTCTTGCCAATATTTCTCCAGGTATATTTTGCGGATCTTTGCTGTCTATTTTTACCTCCATGTGTACAACAGCCCGGCCGCATGATGTCGGCACAAAATCTTTGTAGTCCGTATAAGTAATAATCGGTGCGCACTCAGTCGCTCCATATGCCATCGTTATGGGGAAATCTATACTCTTCAAGAAAGATTCTATTTCTTGGTTAAACGGCGCGCCACCTACAACAATCTCGTACATATTGCCTCCGAAGGCCTCTATCACTTCTTCGCATACCTTCTGCTTTACTTTCTTGTTAATTACAGGCATGTTCATTAACAAGCGCATTCTATTGTTCTGGGTTTTCGGGAAAATACTTTTACGTATGATTTTCTCTATTACCAATGGTACTGCAATTATTATCGCGGGCTTTATGTCCGTGAACGCTTGAGCTATTATTGCCGGACTGGGCAGACGGGTCAAGAAGAAAATATGGCAGCCATGGCAGAATTGGAACAGGAATTCACAAGCCATACCATACATATGCGCCATTGGAAGTATGCTGACCGTATTAGAACCTTTGGGGATATGAGGTCCCATAGCCTTATTTGTAAAATCAAGGTTGCCCCAAAGCGCACGGTATGGCAGCATTACCCCTTTGGAAAAGCCTGTTGTGCCGCTCGTGTAATTTATCAAAGCAAGTTCTTCAGGATCCTGGTTCATGTAATAGTGTACATGGTTTGAACGGAACGCCTTGGGATACTTCTTGCCAAACAATTCGTTAAGGTGTTCACGAGCGTAAGTAAGTTTATCGGTTCGCGAAACCACGAGCGAATAGTCAGGAATATATATTACCCCTTCCAGATTCGGCATTTTCGTTACGTCAATAGTTTTGGCCACGATGTCGCCTACAAACAGCAGCTTGGCCTCGCTGTGGTTAACAACGTTATACACCTGCTCCGGAGTAAACTCATGTTGTACCGGCACTGCCACGGCCCCGTATGTAAGGGTTGCAAGAAACGCAACGGCCCAACACGCGCTGTTACGTCCACAGATGGCTATCTTGTCGCCCTTCTCAACACCGCTATTCTCAAACATGATGTGCAGCTTTTCTATCTTTCTTGCTACATCCTTGTATTGCAGTGTAATGCCTTTGTAATCGGTCAGGGCGTCTAAATCCCAATGCTCAATAATGCTTTTCTCTATGTAAGAGTTGAAACTTGGTATTAATTCCATTGCACAAAAATCGAAAATTTGTGCAAAGGTAGAGTATTTTTTGCACATTGACAAATTATTTGTGCAGTATTTAATGACATTTTCGTACTATAACAAAGATTACATACTATTTGGCCATATTTGCAATGGCGTAATATTCTGAATCAAGGTCTATTACTACATCATTGGTAACGTAATGTCTGAATTATTGGAATAATCGTAACATCTTGTAATTTCGTTACGCTGTATAATCACAATATTCAAAATATTTTACCTCTTACAAGCAAATAACGCAAGCCTGAGTGTGCACACGTAATCATCTGTCGTTCAGGCTTTTGTTGATATTTTTACTAATTTGTGCAATAAATCCGGTATGCTGACACTGTAAAAAGCGGTCTTTTAGTATGCCAAACACCGTCTTTAAGCTTGCTAATGACGGCGTTTATGAGCTTTATTTATGTGCGTTTTACCATTACTATTTAATAAAATGCGGCCAAAATAAGGCCATAACATACGCTATTGAACGAAAAATCATGTTCAAAGATTGGGTCTTAGGAGCCTACATTCATCTGTTTCATAAGTTTTACCATACATTTTTCATTTGACAAATTGCAATGTTTTATGCCTTTTTCATTACATTAACGTGAGTTCGGTATAAGAAAACGATTGAAAAAGTTGTGGGAATGAGATAT
>ERZ779877.1399-NODE-1399-length-20721-cov-8.469080_pt1 | contig 20721 bp, 19 predicted proteins | sample MGYA00511556_ERZ779877 | MGnify/ENA primary metagenome ERZ779877 (study PRJEB29588, sample SAMEA2159338) | human gut metagenome | biome: human gut; feature: human-associated habitat; material: faeces | place: Denmark | collected 2008/2010 ...
CACAGCTCGCGCGCTTCATCCACCTGGGGAAGACGCTGCTCCTCAGCGAAGGGGGGCCGCGCAATGTATAACCGCTATCTGCGCAACGACGACGGCGTCTACACCCGCATGCCGATGCAGGACGCGCCGCGCGGCGAACCGCCGCGTGATAACAGACCGCCTCCCCCGCCGCCCTCCGGTGGAAACGCACCGCCGCCAAGGCCGCCGCAGGGGGACGCTCCCCCTCCGCCGCCGATCAGTCAGGAGGCGTCGCAGTTTTTCTCGCGCATCCTCGACAAATTACCGCTCAAGGGCGTGGACACGGCGGACATTTTGCTGCTGCTCATCCTCTTTTTCCTCTTTGAGGAAAAGGCGGACGACGAGCTTTTAGTCGCGCTGGGGCTGCTGCTCATTTTATGACATATTTTGACAAAAAGGCCGTCCGAAGAACGATCTTCGGACGGCCTTTTCAGTTTCTTTTACCGGTTTGCGCCGTCGAGCGCACTTTCGTGGAGCACTGTGCCGTCCGGCAGCGTAAAGGCGTCCTCCGCCACGTTCCCGCTGTCGACGCTCATGCCCGCCATGCGGTAGACGACATCCTCGCCCTGCAATTTTTCCGCCGCGCAGAGAAGGCCGTCGCTCACGCTGACCCAGTAGCGCTCAATGTAGCCGCCGTCATCGGCGGCAGTTTCCAGAAAGATGCAGTCCACGGTGTCGAGCAGGCGGTAATCCGCCGCGGCGATGCGCTTTTTGTCAAGGCGCAGGATGTCCTCATACGTCGGGATGCCCTGCTCCTCGTCGGCGGTGAAGGCTGCGGCGCTCTCGTAATAGAGCTCGCTTCCGCCGTACCAGACCCACGTTCTTTCCCCGTTGGAGATCGTGTGGCTCTGCGCGCCGCTCGCCTGCTCGGTGTCGACGCGCATCCACGCTCCGTCGACGCTGACACTGCTGCGGTCGACGCCGCTGCCGCCGGAATAGTAGCGCTCGATCGTGATGGCGCGCGAGTAGCGCGCGGGACGTTCAAGCGTCGCGATGGCGGACTGCACCGTGTCGGGCCGCACGGCGATGCGGCCCACGGCGCTGTCGTCGAGCGACGCGTCGCTCACATCGCTACTGCTCGCATCCTGCGGCAGCACGACGTGCGCGGGATGGTGCAGCGCGCCGCGCACCACAAACAGGAGCACCAGCAAAACGAGCGCGACGAAAGCAGCGCCAATGGGCGTCACCCTCCGCTTTCTCATTCCGCTCCACTCCCTTCTTTCATTCCGTCAAGATCAGGCGTTAAAATCCGCGGGGCGCTCGCTCCGGCGGCCAAAGTGCCACAAAATCGCGTCGGCGATGCGTGCGCAGGCGTGGCCGTCGCCATAGGGGTTGACGGCGTGCGCCATCGCGTCGTACGCCTCCCTGCTGCGAAGAAGCTCGTTGCCCATGCGCAGCACGTCGTCGTACTCGACGCCGCAGAGCTTCACCGTGCCGGCGGCGACCGCCTCGGGGCGCTCGGTCTCTTTGCGCATGACAAGGACGGGCTTGCCGAGCGCGGGAGCCTCCTCCTGGAGTCCGCCGCTGTCGGTCATCACCATGTAGCAGCGCGCCATAAGATTGTGCATCTCGTCCGCGCTCAGCGGGTCGATCAAATGTACGCGCGGCGTACCGGCGAGGAACTTCTGCGCGTTCTCGCGCACGACAGGGCTGAGGTGCACGGGATAGACGAGCTCGCAGTCCTCATTCTGGATGGCGATGTCGCGCAGCGCGGTCATGATGTTCTCCATGGGCTGGCCGTAATTCTCGCGGCGGTGGCACGTCACGAGCACGACCTTTCTTGAATAGTCCAGCTCGTTGAGCAGTTCTGTTGTAAAGCGGTAATCCTTGCGCACCGTTGTTTTCAGTGCGTCAATGACCGTATTGCCCGTGATGAAAAGGCCCTCGGTCACGCCCTCTTTGAGTAAGTTCTCGCGGTTATTTTTCGTCGGGCAGAAATAGAGGTCGGCGATGGCCGTGACGAGCTTACGGTTCATCTCCTCGGGGAACGGGGAGTATTTGTCGTAGGTGCGAAGGCCCGCCTCCACATGCCCGACGGGCACCTTGTGGTAAAAGGCCGAGAGCGCACCGGCAAACGTCGTGCTCGTGTCGCCGTGGACTAAGATCATGTCAGGCTTTAATTGCTCAATGGCGTCGTCCATACCGAGCAGACACTTGCTCGTGATGGTCGAGAGCGTCTGCCGCGGGGTCATAATATCAAGGTCGCAGTCGGCCTTGAGGTCGAAGACCTCCATCACGCTATCGAGCATTTCGCGGTGCTGCGCCGTCACGCAGCAAAGGCTCTCGATCTCGTCGCGCGAGGCAAGCTCCTTGACAAGCGGAGCCATCTTGATGGCCTCGGGCCGCGTGCCGAACACGCTCATAATGCGCAGTTTTTCCATTTATGCTTCCTCTTTTTTCTCTTCGTTGGATTCTTCTTCAGGTTCCGCAGGCACGGTTTCCGCCGGTGTGGCGGTCTCTGTGCTCTTCTCCTCTGCCGCGGCCTTTTCCGCCTGCAATGCCCTGTCGATATCGCGGCGGAAGATGACGCGCGAGGCGAGGAACGCCGCCACCGCCAGCGCCATCAGAAAGAGCATCGCCTTGATCGCGCCGCTCGACGTCAGCATCACGGCGGAAAGGCCGAGGATACTGCTGATGACATACAGCGCCGCGACGGCTTGCTTCTGGTTGAGGCCCATGTCGATGAGGCGGTGGTGGATGTGTCCGCGGTCAGGCGCCATCGGGTTCTGCCCGTGGGCAAGGCGGCGGATGATGGCAAAGAGCGTGTCGAACATCGGCAGGCCCAGGATCAGGAACGGCACCGCGAACGACACGATGGCGTAATACTTGAAAAGGCCCTGGATCGAGATCGTCGCAAGGATGTAGCCAAGGAACGTCGAGCCCGTGTCGCCCATAAACATCTTGGCCGGATTCTTGTTGTACGGCATGAAACCGAGGCACGCACCCACAAGCGCGGCCATCACGAGCGCCACATCGCTTTCAGAGACGAGCAGCGCGATGACGAGCATCGAAATGGCGCTGATGGTCGAAACGCCGCAGGCAAGGCCGTCGAGGCCGTCGATGAGGTTGACGGCGTTCGTGATACCGACGATCCACAAGACTGTGATGGGGATGGACAGCCAGCCGAGGTCCCAATACGGGCTTTCAGCAAAGACGTTCGGGTTGGAGAGCGTCTGGATCACGACGCCGTGGAACACGGCGACGAGCGCCGCGAAGATCTGCACGCAGAACTTAAAATACGCGCGCAGCGGGGACATATCGTCCACTACGCCTAAAACGACGATGATGGACGCGCCCAGCAAAATGCCCTGTAACTGATGGTCGACCTTGACAAACAGCAGCATGCTCACGATAAAGCCGAGGAAGATTGCAAGGCCGCCGAGGCGCGGTACGGGCTTTTTGTGCATGCGGCGGTTGTCCTTCGGCACGTCGATCGCGCCGATCTTATAGGCAAACGACTTGACGAGCGGGCACATCAGAAAGCTGACGGCAAACGCGCACAGCAGCGCGCCGCCGACGCTCAGCAATAACTCTTTCGGAATTCCGTTCATGTTCTCCACCCTTTAATCAGCGCGCGACAAAGCCGACCTTCTTGTAGACCTTGCGCAGCGTTTTTTCTGCCACGTAAGACGCCTTCTGTGCGCCCGCGCGATACACGGACTCGAGATACGCCTTGTCGCCCAAAATGCGCGTGGCTTCCTCGCGGATGGGGCGCAGGGTTTCAACGACGGCCTCGCCCACGGCGGGCTTGAACGCGCCGTAGCCCTTACCGGCGAACTCCTGCTCGATCTCGTCAAAGCTCTTGCCCGTCACGGCGGAGTATATGGTCATCAGGTTCGCAACGCCGGGCTTGTTCGCGGGATCATAGCGCACGCAGTTTTCCGTGTCGCTGTCGGTCACGGCGCGCTTGAACTTGCGCAGGATATCCTCGGGCTTTTCCATCAGGTAAATGGAGCCGTTGGGGTCCTTATCGGACTTCGACATCTTGGCTCCCGGGTCGCTCAGGCTCATCACGCGCGCACCGACCTTGGGAATGTACGGCTCGGGCATCTTGAAGACGTCGCCATAGATGCCGTTGAAGCGCTGGACGATGTTGCGGCAGAGCTCGACATGTTGCTTCTGATCCTCGCCCACAGGGACATAGTCTGGCTGATAGAGCAGGATATCCGCCGCCATCAGCGCAGGATAGGTGAAGAGACCGCCGTTGATGTTCTCGCTGTTCTTGGCGGACTTGTCCTTAAACTGCGTCATGCGCGAGAGCTCGCCGAACATCGTGTAGCAGTTCAGGACCCAGCCGAGCTCGGCGTGCTGCGGCACGTGGGACTGGATGAACAGCGTGTTCTTCTCGGGGTCCAAGCCGCAGGCGATGTACTGCGCCAGCTGCTCGAGCGTGCGGCGGCGCAGCGCCGCAGGGTCCTGACGCACGGTGATCGAGTGCATATCGGCCATGAAGTAGTAGTTGTCAAATTCCTCGTCGCGCTCCGCCCAGTTCTTGATCGCGCCGAGGTAGGACCCGAGGGTCAGATCGCCGCTGGGCTGAATGCCGGACAGCATCACTTTCTTGCGCGCCGCGTTTTCCATGTTTTCCATCGTTTTTTCTCCGATCTGTTTGTTTTTCTCATTTTATCTCGAATTGCGCCGTTTTGGCGCAGCTATCGACCCAATTTGTTATGTTACCATACCCCTTTTCAAAATACAAGCATATTCCGGTGAAAAAGAGCGTCGTGCGTTCGTTGACTTTTCGGTCAAAATATGGTGTAATAAGCTATCTTTATTTTGATTTCACTTCAGGAGGTCATCTATGTCCATCGACATGAAGTATTTTGAGGAAATGGAAGCGAAGATCCCGCACGGTAAGGTGCGCACGCGCTTCGCTCCCTCCCCCACGGGCTATATGCACGTGGGCAACCTGCGCACCGCGCTCTACACCTATCTGATCGCCCGCCACGCAAACGGCACGTTCATTCTCCGCATCGAGGATACCGACCAGGGGCGTCTCGTCGAGGGCGCAACGGACGTCATCTACCGCACGATGGCGGAATGCGGCCTTTCCCACGACGAAGGCCCCGACGTCGGCGGCCCCGTCGCCCCGTATATCCAGAGCGAGCGCCGCGACACCTACGGCAGGTACGCCGAGCTTTTAGTCGAGCGCGGCCACGCCTACTACTGCTTCTGCGAAAAGGCCGAGAGCGAGGAGGACAGCGGCGAATTTGACCGCGCGGACGATCCCTGCCGCGACCTGCCGCTCGAAGAGGCCAAGGCGCGCGTCGCCGCGGGCGAGCCCTACGTCATTCGCCAGCGTATCCCGAAGGACGGCACCACGACCTTCCACGATGCGAGCTTTGGCGACATCACGGTGGAGAATAAGACGCTCGACGATCAGGTACTCTTGAAGCGCGACGGTCTGCCGACCTACAACTTTGCCAACGTCATCGACGACCACCTCATGGGCATCACCCATGTCGTGCGCGGCAGCGAATATCTCTCCTCCGCCCCGAAGTACAACCTCCTCTACGAGGGCTTCGGCTGGGAGGTGCCGACCTACGTGCACTGCTCCCCCGTCATGCGCGACGCGCAGCATAAGATGAGTAAACGCAACGGCGACCCGAGCTATGAAGACCTCAAGGCGCAGGGCTACCTGACGCCCGCCATCCTCAACTATGTGGCGCTGCTCGGCTGGTCGCCGCGCGGCGAGCAGAGCGAGCAGGAGTTCTTCACGCTCGACGAGCTGGTGGGGGCGTTCGACATCGGCGGCATCTCCAAGTCCCCTGCCATTTTCGACATCGAAAAGCTGACGTATTTCAACGCGAATTATCTGCGCAATCTCCCGCCCGAGGAATTCTGTAAAGTTGCTGAGCCTTACATCCGTCAGGCCGTCAAGAACGAAGCGTACTCCGTCGGTGAGATCGCAGCACTCTTACAGGCCCGCTGCGAAAAGCTCACCGATATTCCCGAAAAGGTCGACTTCTTCGATGCTCTTCCCGAGTACGGCGTTGAGTTCTACACGAACAAGAAGTCCAAGACCAACAGCGAGGTCTCGCTCGACATGCTCAATAAGGTCCTGCCCAAGCTCGAGAGCCTTTCCGAGTGGACGAATGATGCCATCCATGACATGCTCGTCTCATTTGCCGAGGAGCTCGGCGTGAAGAACGCGACGCTCATGTGGCCGCTGCGCATCGCCGTTGCGGGCAAGCTCGTCACGCCCGGCGGCGCTGTCGAAATTTGCCATATCCTCGGCCGTGAGGAGACGATCAAGCGCGTCAAGGCCGGTATCGCCAAGCTGGCATGATCTTCGAACTCTGCCCTACGCTCTCGCGCGATCTCATCAAGCGGGAATTTTTGAACACCGCCGCCGCGTTTGGCGTGCTGGTGCTTCTTGGCTTCGCCGCCGGAATGATCTTCCCCGACATGGCGCAGCAGACGCTTCAAAACTTCGCCGCGCAGGTCGAGCAGCTGGGACTTACCGACGATGTTCCCCAGTCGCAGATGATGGCGACGCTGTTTTTCAACAACATCACAGCGTCCCTCCTCTCGATGCTCTACGGGCTCATCCCGTTCCTGCCGCTCAGTGCGCTCGCGCTCGGCACGAATGCGCTGATGCTCGGCGCGTTCGCCGCCATCTATCAGCAGCAGGGCATCGGTCTCGGTGTGTATGTTCTCGGCGTTTTGCCCCACGGCATTTTTGAGCTGTCCGCGCTGATCTTATCCTGCGCGCTGGGCCTTCTCATCTGCCGCACGGGGACGGAACGGATCCTCAAAAAGAGCGATACGCCCTTTTTCCGCCGTGTGCTGGACTGCATCCGCGTCTTTTTGACATTCTCTGTGCCGCTGCTGCTGGTGGCCGCGCTCATCGAGACGTACGTCACACCTGCATTTTTGAACCTTGTGCTGTAAACGGCAAGGTTGACTTTCGTTCCACACAACTATATAATGGACCTGTCAAGATTTTGTAGAATTTTCATCTGCTGTTTCTTCAGGGATTGAGGAAAAGCACCGCTCCTGCGGCGCTTTTCCTTTTTCGTCAAAAAATGAGAGATTCGTCCCGCCGCGGGACAGAGAAAGAGAGGTGCGCATGGCGCAGACAGTTCCGGCAAGGCAAACCGTGCAGAACATGACGGAGGGCAGCCCCGTCTCGCTGATTTTGCGTTTTGCGCTGCCGATCTTCATCAGTCAGGTCTTCCAGCAGCTATACAGCACGGCGGACGCGTTCATTGTGGGCAAATACCTCGGCACGAACGCCTTTGCCGCTGTCAGCTCGTCCGGCACGCTCATCATGCTGCTCACAAGCCTCTTTATCGGCACGGCCATGGGCGCGGGCGTCGCGATCTCAAAGTACTTCGGCGCGGGCGACTATGAAAACGTCTCGCGCGCCGTCCACACGAACCTGGCGTTCGGTATCGTGTCGGGCACACTGCTGACGCTCATCGGCGTATTCCTCACGCCGACGTTTTTGGTCTGGATGAACACCGACGCACAGGTCATGCCGCAGGCGGTCGAATACTTCCGCTACTACTTCCTCGGCGTGCTGGCAACGGTGCTCTACAACATGTGCACGAGCATTCTTAACGCCCTCGGCGACAGCCGGAGGCCCCTGCACTATCTGATCATTTCGTCGCTCGTCAACATCGCGCTCGACCTGCTGTTCATCGGCGCGTTCCGCTGGGGCGTCTGGTCCGCCGCGGTGGCGACTGTCCTCTCCCAGGGGACGAGCTGCGTGCTCTGCCTCATCCACCTGCTCAAAAAGGGCGAGGTCTACACCGTCACGCCGCGCAACATCCGCTTCCACACCGGCATGCTCGGCGAGATCGTGCGATACGGTCTCCCCTCCGGCATCCAGAACTGCGTCATTGGCCTTGCCAATGTCATCGTCCAGTCGCAGATCAACTCGTTCGGCATGCTCGCGATGGCGGCCTACGGCGCGCACTGCAAGATCGAAGGCTTCGCCTTTCTGCCCATCACGAGCTTCACGATGGCCTGCACCACGTTCGTTGGTCAGAACCTCGGCGCCAAGCAGTATGACCGCGCCAAGCGCGGCGCGCGGTTCTGTATCATCATCGCCGTCGTGATGGCCGAGCTCATCGGCCTGTGCTATTACATCTGGGCAAGTCAGCTCATTTCCCTTTTCGACAGCACCCCCGGCGTTGTCGCCCTCGGCGTGCAACAGGCGCGCACGGTGGCACTGTTCTACTGCCTGCTGGCGTTTTCGCACTCTATCGCGGCGGTCTGCCGCGGCGCGGGCCGCGCGGTCGTGCCGATGATGATCATGCTCTCCGTCTGGTGCGTCATCCGCATCATCTACATCATGCTCGTCGTCCACTTCATCGGCGAGATCGGCTACATCTACTGGGCATATCCCCTCACCTGGGCGATCAGCTCCACCATCTATCTCATTTATTACCTGCGCTCTGACTGGGTGCACGGATTTGAAAGGTGACTCTATGTCTTCTCCTGCGTTCCACTTCCGCCTCGCCACGCTTGACGACGCTCCCGCGCTTCTGAGCATCTATGCGCCGTACGTCGAAAAGACGGCCATCTCGTTTGAATACGACGTACCGTCGCTCGACGAATTCCGCCGCCGCATCGCGGATATCTCGCGCAAATACCCTTATCTCGTCGCGGAGGATGAAAATGGCCAGTTTCTCGGCTACGCCTATACGCACACGTTCATCGCGCGTAAGGCCTACGACCACTGTGCGGAGTCGACGATCTATCTCGCCCTCGACGCGCGCAAGCACGGTCTCGGCAAGCGCTTCTACCGCGCGATTGAGGAGCTGTCGCTCGCGCAGAACATCTGCAATCTCTATGCCTGCATCGGCGAGCCGCAGGGCGCGGACGACGAATATTTAACGGACAACAGCATCCGCTTCCATGAGCACATGGGCTTCCGCCGCATCGGCGTGTTCACGCGCAGCGGCTGCAAGTTCGGCCGCTGGTACAACATGTCCTGGGCGGAAAAACTGCTCATGGAGCATCCCGAGCATCCCGAACCGGTCATCCCCTTCCCGCAGCTCGACAAGGCGCTTGTTGCCGACATCCTTCGCCGCGCCGCGGAATAAAGAACCGAAATTTTACAAAAAATCATGCACACCCTATTGACATTGCCGATGGGGTGTGCTATATTTTCGCCCAAGTTAATACCGCAAACCGTTGAAGCGGAGATAACGGCAGTGATGCCTTCACAGAGAGCCTGCGATGCTGAAAATCAGGCAAGATACACATTGTCAAATGGACCGCTGAGGGTGCAGCGAAATGCGTTTTATGCGCAGAGTATCCTGCAACGTGTTGGCATACGTCAGTTGCCGGGAGATATGATGGTATCTCCGCCAAGCGCACGGGTAACCGTGAATTCAAGGTGGCACCGCGGATCGTTCGTTTCTCTCGTATCGCATTCGTCCTTGACAGACTGTACCGTTCTGTCGGGGGCGCTTTTGTTTGCGCAATAAGCTCCTTTGGCAGAACGCCAAAGGAGCTTTTCTTTTTCAGGAGGTCACTCATGCATATCCTACCACCGCTCGAAACCGTCAAAGACATCGCCGCGACGCAGCAGTACGACGTGCTCCCGCTGAGCTGCGAAATTCTTTCCGACTTCATCCCCCCCATCGAAGCGATGCGCATTCTCAAGAACGTGTCCACCCACTGTTACATGCTCGAATCCGCGCAGGCGGACGACCGCTGGGGCCGCTACACGTTTTTGGGCTTCGACCCAAAGCTCGAGATCACGTGCATTGACGGCGAAATGAAGGCCGGCGGCCTCACCGTCCGGACGGATGATCCGTCCCAGTACCTGCGTGAGCTGCTATCAAGCGACAGAAGCCCCCGCTTCGACTACCTCCCCTCCTTCACCGGCGGGCTCGTGGGGTATTTTTCTTACGATTATCTCAAATACAGCGAGCCGAGCGTCCGCTGCGGCGAGCAGGACGAGGACAGCTTCAAGGATGTCGATTTGATGCTCTTTGACAAGGTCATCGCCTTCGATCATGTGCGGCAGAAGATCGTGCTCATCGTCAACATGGCGCTCAGCGACGTCGAGGTCGGCTACAACAAGGCAAAGCTCGAGCTTGAGCAGCTCGTCTCGCTCCTCAAAACTGGCGAAAAGAAGCAGGAAGCGCCGGGGCGGCTCCTCGGCGAAGTCACGCCGCTCTTCTCCAAAGAGCAGTTCTGCGCGATGGTCGAAACCGCCAAGCACCACATCCGCGAGGGCGATATCTTTCAGATCGTACTCTCGAACCGCCTGAGCGCACCGTTCGAGGGGAGCCTGCTTGACACCTACCGCGTGCTGCGCACCATCAATCCCTCGCCGTACATGTTCTACTTTTCCGGCACCGACGTTGAGGTCGCGGGCGCGTCGCCCGAAACGCTCGTCAAGCTCAAAGACGGCGTGCTGCACACCTTTCCCCTCGCGGGGACCCGTCCGCGCGGCAAAACGGACGAGGAGGACAAGGCGCTTGAAGAGAGCCTCCTGCACGACGAAAAGGAGCTTGCCGAGCACAACATGCTCGTCGACCTCGGGCGCAACGACCTCGGCAAGGTCAGCAAATTCGGCACGGTGCAGGTCGAAAAGCTGCACTCCATCGAGCGCTACTCCCACGTGATGCACATCGGCTCCACCGTGCGCGGCGAGATTCGCGATGACTGCGACGCGCTTGACGCCATTGAGGCCGTGCTCCCCGCTGGAACGCTCTCCGGCGCGCCGAAGATCCGTGCCTGCCAGCTCATCGGTGAGCTTGAGAACAACAAGCGCGGCATTTACGGCGGGGCCATCGGCTACATCGACTTCACCGGCAACATGGACACCTGCATCGCCATCCGCATCGCCTACAAGAAAAACGGGCGCGTGTTCGTCCGCAGCGGCGCGGGCATCGTGGCAGATTCCGTCCCCGAAACAGAGTATCAGGAATGCATCAACAAGGCGAAGGCCGTGGTCAGCGCCTTGACGCTTGCGCAGGAGGAAGACCTATGATCCTTTTGATCGACAATTACGACAGCTTTTCCTATAACCTCTACCAGCTCGTTGGCGCGATCGATCCAGACATCCGCGTCATCCGTAACGATGAGTTGCGCATCGAAGAGATCGACGCGCTGCATTCCGCGCGCATCATCCTCTCCCCCGGCCCCGGGCGGCCCGAAGACGCAGGCGTTCTCATCGACGTTGTGAAGACGCTCTCGCCCCGCATCCCGACGCTCGGCGTGTGCCTCGGGCATCAGGCCATCTGTGCCGCCTTCGGTGCGACCGTGACCTATGCTAAAGAGCTAATGCACGGTAAGCAGTCGCTCGTCCACTTCGACACAAGCTCGCGGCTCTTCCAAAACTGCCCCAAGACCGCGCCCGTCGCGCGCTACCATTCCCTCGCGGCCGACGCCGCCACCATGCCGGACTGCCTGAAAGTCACCGCCGTCACAGACGACGGCGAGATCATGGCCGTGCAGCACACAGACTATCCCATCTACGGGGTGCAGTTTCATCCCGAATCCATTATGACGCCGAACGGCAAAACCATGCTGGAAAACTTTTTGAAGGAGAATTGAAACCATGATCAAAGAAGCCATCGTGAAGATCGTCAACAAGGGCGATCTCAGTTATGACGAAGCCTACGCCGTGATGAACGAGATCGTGAGCGGCGAGACCACCCCCACCCAGAACGCAGCGTTCCTCGCGGCCCTCTCGACCAAGAGCGCCCGCGCCGAGACGACCGATGAGATCGCAGGCTGCGCCGCCGCCATGCGCGACCACGCCACAAAGGTCGACACTGGCATGGACATCTTCGAGATCGTCGGCACCGGCGGCGACAACGCCCACAGCTTCAACATTTCCACCACCTCCGCCCTTGTCGCGGCGGCGGGCGGCATGAAGGTCGCCAAGCACGGCAACCGCGCCGCTTCGTCCCAGTGCGGCACGGCGGACTGCCTCGAGGCCCTCGGCGTCAACATCCAGCAGAGCCCCGAGCAGTGCGTGGAGCTCTTAAAAGAGGTCGGCATGTGCTTCTTCTTTGCGCAGAAGTACCACAGCTCGATGAAATACGTCGGCGCGATCCGTAAGGAGCTGGGCTTCCGCACGGTGTTCAACATCTTAGGGCCGCTGACGAACCCCGGTTCGCCGAAAATGCAGCTGCTCGGCGTGTACGACGAGTACCTTGTCGAGCCGCTCGCGCGCGTGCTCGTGAGCCTTGGCGTCAAGCGCGGCATGGTCGTCTACGGACAGGACAAGCTCGACGAAATCTCCCTCAGCGCGCCGACGGGCGTGTGCGAAATCCGTGACGGCTGGTACAAGAGCTATGTCATCACACCCGAGGACTTCGGCTTTGCGCGCTGCGCGAAAGACGACCTCAAGGGCGGCGCACCGGAGGAAAATGCTGCCATCACCCGCGCCATCCTGTCGGGCGAAAAGGGCCACAAGCGCAACGCGGTGCTGATGAACGCGGGCGCGGCGCTCTACATCGGCGGCAAGGCGGAGAGCATGAAGGACGGCATCGCCCTCGCCGCCGAGCTCATCGACTCCGGCAAGGCGCTTGAAACGCTCGAGCGCTTCATCGCCGTCAGCAACCGCGCGGAGGCGAACGCATGAGCATCCTCGACAAGCTGGCCGCCCACGCCCGCGAGCGCGTGCTGGCAGACAGCGAGAACATGAGCCTTGATATCTTACAGGCGATGTGCCGCGAAAAGGGCCGCGCGAACGGCGCGCGCTTTTACGACGCGCTCAAAAAAGATGATCTGTCCTTCATCTGCGAGGTGAAAAAGGCCTCGCCCTCCAAGGGCGTCATCGCGCGGGACTTTCCCTATCTCGACATCGCGCGCGATTACGAGGCCGCCGGTGCGGACTGCATCTCGTGCCTGACAGAACCCAAGTGGTTTTTAGGCTCGGACGACATCTTCCGCGAAATTCGCACCGCCGTCTCAACGCCGATGCTGCGCAAGGACTTCACCGTCAGCGACTACCAGCTCTATCAGTCCCGCCTGATGGGCGCGGACTGCGTGCTGCTGATCTGCGCGCTGCTGGACACGAAGGCGCTCGCGCAATATCTCGCCGTCTGCGACGAACTCGGTCTCTCCGCGCTCGTGGAGACGCACGACGCGGACGAGATCCGCTCCGCCGTCGCGGCGGGCGCGAAGATCATCGGCGTCAACAACCGCAATCTGAAGGATTTTTCCGTCGACTTTTCCAACGCCGCGCGGCTGCGCGACCGCATCCCGCCGGAGGCGGTCTACGTGGCCGAGTCCGGCGTGCAGAGCACGCAGGACGTCGCCGCGCTCCGCTCGATCGGTGCCGACGCGGTGCTGATTGGCGAAACACTGATGCGGGCCCCTGACAAGGCCAGACGGCTCGCGGAATTGAGAGGTAACTTATGACCAAGGTGAAACTCTGCGGCCTGTCGCGCGAAAGCGACATTGCCGCCGTCAACAAGATGAAGCCCGACCTCGTCGGCTTCGTCTTTGCCAAAAAGAGCAAGCGCTATGTGTCCCCCGAGCAGGCAGCAGCACTCAAATCGCTGCTTGCCCCCGGCATTCTGGCCGCTGGGGTGTTCGTCAACGAACCGGTCGAGGCCGTGGCAGAGCTCTTAGACCACGGCGTCATCGATGTCGCGCAGCTCCACGGCAGCGAGGATGACGACTACATCGCGCGCCTGCGCGCGATGACGGGCAAGCCCATCTTCCGCGTGTTCAAGGTGAAAAGCGAAGCCGACCTCCCCGCCATCGAAAACTGCGCCGCCGACCTCGTGCTGCTTGACTCCGGCGCGGGCACGGGCAAGACATTCGACTGGAGCCTCGTCCAGAGCGTGCAGCGGCCCTATTTCCTCGCCGGTGGGCTCGACCCCGACAACGTCGCGGACGCCATCGCCGCGCTGCACCCCTACGGCGTGGACGTGAGCTCCGGCATCGAGACGGACGGCGTCAAGGACGAAAGCAAAATGGCGGCGTTCGTTGCCGCCGCGCGCAAGGAGGGCTAAGGCATGTCGAATCCGAACGGGCGCTTTGGCGTGCACGGCGGACAGTACGTCCCCGAAACGCTGATGAACGCCATCATCGAGCTTGAAGAGGCCTACAACTACTACAAGGCCGACCCTGACTTTCAGAACGAGCTGACGCAGCTTTTGAACGACTACGCGGGCCGTCCCTCGCGTCTTTACTACGCAGAGAAGATGACAAAGGACCTCGGCAGCGCAAAGATCTACTTAAAGCGCGAGGACCTGAACCACACCGGCGCGCACAAGATCAACAACGTGCTCGGTCAGGCGCTGCTCGCGAAAAAGATGGGCAAAACGCGCCTGATCGCCGAGACCGGCGCGGGCCAGCACGGCGTGGCGACCGCCACCGCCGCGGCGCTGATGGGCATGGAGTGCGTCGTTTTCATGGGCAAGGAGGACACCATCCGCCAAGCGCTGAATGTCTACCGCATGCGCCTTCTCGGCGCGACGGTCGTGCCCGTCAACTCTGGTACCGCCACGCTCAAGGACGCCGTGTCCGAAGCCATGCGCGAGTGGACGACGCGCATCAGCGACACGCACTACTGTCTCGGCTCTGTCATGGGGCCACACCCCTTCCCCACCATCGTACGCGATTTCCAGTCTGTCATCTCAAGCGAGAGCAAGCAGCAGATGCTCGAAAAGGAAGGACGTCTGCCCGATGCCGTGGTCGCGTGCGTCGGCGGCGGCTCGAACGCCATCGGCAGCTTTTACCATTTCATCGACGACCCTGCTGTGCGCCTCATCGGTGTTGAGGCCGCGGGCCGCGGCATCGACACGCTTGAGACCGCCGCAACCATCTCGACCGGCAGGCTCGGCATATTCCACGGCATGAAGTCCTACTTCTGCCAGGACGAGTACGGTCAGATCGCGCCGGTGTATTCCATCTCCGCCGGTCTCGACTACCCCGGCGTCGGCCCTGAGCATGCGTACCTGCACGACATCGGCCGCGCAGAGTATGTTGCCATCACCGATGAGGAGGCCGTGCAGGCGTTCGAATACCTCGCCCGCACGGAGGGCATCATTCCCGCCATCGAATCGGCCCACGCCGTCGCCTACGCGCGAAAGCTCGCACCCACGATGGGGAGCGATCAGCTTCTTGTCGTCACGATCTCCGGCCGCGGCGACAAGGACTGCGCCGCCATCGCCCGCTACAGAGGGGAGGATCTTCATGAGTGATCTTGCAAGAGCATTTGACCACGGCAAGGCGTTCATCACCTTTCTGACCTGCGGCGACCCCGATCTTGAAACGACCGCGGCTGCCGTCCGCGCCGCCGCGCAAAACGGCGCTGACCTCATCGAGCTCGGCATCCCCTTCTCTGACCCCACGGCGGAGGGGCCCGTCATTCAGGCCGCTAACCTGCGCGCCCTGCAAAGCGGCGTAACGACCGACAAGATTTTCGATCTCGTGCGCGAGCTGCGGCGCGGCGTGACGATCCCCATGGTCTTTATGACGTATGCGAATGTCGTCTTTTCCTACGGCACAGAGCGCTTTTTGTCCAACTGCCGCGATGTTGGCATCGACGGGCTCATCCTGCCGGACGTGCCGTATGAGGAAAAGGAAGAATTTCTCCCCGCGTGCCGCAAGTACGGCGTCGACTTTATCTCCCTCATCGCGCCGACGTCGGAGAACCGCATTGCGATGATCGCGCGCGAGGCCGAGGGATTTCTCTATATCGTCTCGTCGCTCGGTGTCACGGGCGAGCGCAGCGAGATCAAGACCGACCTCGCCTCCATCGTCTCCCTCGTGCGGAAAAACACAGATATTCCCTGCGCCATCGGCTTTGGCATCTCCACGCCCGAGCAAGCGAAGAAGATGGCCGACCTCTCCGACGGCGCGATCGTCGGCTCCGCCATCGTCAAGCTCCTTGCCCAGTACGGCAAGGACGCGCCCGAGCACATCGGTGCGTATGTAAAAGAAATGAAGGACGCGCTGCGGTGAAAACAGGAAAAAGGGGCCTCTGCTTTGATGCAGAGGCTCCTTTTTACATAAATATGCTTTATCGTCCCGTCATTCGATGGAGAACGTCTCTCCGAAGACGGTAACGTTGCTCACCGTTTCCGGATCAAGAATTTCGTACATTTGGAAGCAGTAGCGCCCGCGCTCATCGGCACAATTCGTTATAAGGAACAACCAGTCCGCCGCGCCGACCGTTTCGCCGTTTTGCAGCGTCACCTCGGGAGCGATGCTCTCCTTCCCGTCGTCGCTGTAGATGGGCTCAACCGTTTCTTTCAGATCATCCGTTCCCTGCTTGATCTCGCAGGTCAGCGAGAGCGGCGAGACATAGAGCGTCGTCAGAACAGCGTTCTTTCCCTCGATCTCGATCGGCTCATTCACCGTGCACAGGCGTCCCGGATCAGTCTCCGGCAGAGTGAATGTGCAGCTCCAGCGCCCGGGAACGACAAGTTCTTCCAAACAGTTATCCCGATACAGGCCATCGAGCGTCAACTTCACCTTCGCACCGATGAAGTTGAATTCTCCTTTCAGAGAATGAATCGTCATCAAAATCGTGGCATGGCGGCCCGTCTCATCCTCCGTGCTGCTTGGCAATACCTCCCAGCCAATGCCGTAGGTCTGCATTTTCACTCCGTCCCTGGACGTTGCGGACACGCTCCGATCGAATGCGTAGTAGTCCTGATCCAGTATTGTCCCCTCCGGCGCGGTAAAGTCGATGAGGACCGCCGCACAATAGCGGTCGGCGATGACCTGCTCGATGCGCAGCACCGCGCCGCTGTCCCGCTTCACAATGTTCATCGGGACCGCCGCGGTCGCGAGCAGCTCTTCCTGCTCCGCCGTTGCTTCAAAGTACTCCGCCAACCGCTGATCCAGTCCAAGCGCCGCTGCAGCTGCCGCCATGCAGCACAGGATCGCGATGACCGCCGCAAGCACCGCCGTCGTGCGCAGGCGGCCTCTTCTTTTTGTCTTGTGCGTCATGTTCATTACCTCCGAAAGTGTGTCTTCGGAGGCGTGAAGCGCGGAGATCGTCTCCTGATATAGGTTTTCGTCAAACATCGTTGTTCGCCTCCTGAAGATTGGTTTTGAGCTGTTCCCGCCCGCGCCGCAATCGGGTGCGGACGGTCGCGTTGGGAATGCCAAGGAATTGGGAGATCTCCTCGCAGGAGTAGCCCTCGTAATAATGCAGGAAGAGCGGCACACGGTATTTCTGCGGCAGCGCCATCACGGCATGAAAAAGCTCGCTGTGCTCCGGCGTTTTGAACGCAAGCTGCTCGGCATAGTCCTCGATCGGCTCCGTCCGCTTCCACGGAGAGAGGAACGCCCGCTTGCACTCGTTGACCGTAACGCGGATGAGCCAGTACCTGACGTGATCCTCGCTCTCAAACGGTTTGTCCGTGCGGTAGAGCTTGAGCAGCACCTCCTGCGTGATGTCGTCCGATTCCGAGCGGCTTTTGGTGTAGTGGAGCGCCAGACGGAACACCATGTCCATATACTTTTTTGCAAGATACGAAAACTGTTCTTCTGTCAACATAGGATTCTCCTTGAAAGGCCTTTCACTTACTATATCATTCAGGCTGCGGAAATGTTTCACATTTGAAAAGATTTTTTGAAACGGCCCTGCATTCTGACGCAAGCGAAACAAGAGGGAAATTTTTGTTAGGAAGGCTGTTCGTAAAGTGCAAAAAATAACACTGCTTTCTGATCTCTAAAAAATCCAGTTCTCTACCACCCCAAGGAATCTAATGTAAAAGAAAAAACTCAAGGGAAAAACCCTTGAGTTTCAACACTTTGGTGCGCGAGGCGGGACTTGAATATCAGCACAAGTATTTTTAGCAACTTTTCTCGTACAATTACGTGTTAAACCGTCTGGAACGTAAAACAATCTGTACCAGTCAGTCCGATTGTTTTATAGAAGATGACCCGCTAAAGGGTCAAAATAAGGGTCAAATTCAGGCTCACGAAAGGACGATTACATAATGGAAATTACATACAGTAAGTATGGAGAGTACTGCCTGCCCAATCTGGTAGTATCCTGGGAAGAACCGACTTACGAACACTTTGGCCGTATGCGGCTAAAGTATCTAAAGGCGCATCGCCGAGTGACCTATATCAATTTGAAAACCTCTGGTCAACTGACACATCATCTCAACGAGATCGATCGTGAGGCAAACGAGATACTGCGTCTCTTGATCGAGCAGATGGCACAGGCGCAAGGCATCACAGAGCAGCTAAAAGCCGAGGATCAAATAACTTGGGTCGGTGCGATGAACAACATCCGCAGCGCGGCGGAGGAAGTCATATTACGCGATATCATAAACAAATAAAGTAATAATACGCCGGAGGAAGGGTGTTTACCACCCTTCCTCCCATTCGTCCCAGGCCTCGTCGAGGTCTTCATAATCCCCGTCTTCATATAGATCTTCAGGATCATCGTAGTCTTCCCGCAGACTGGAACCACTGCCGGGACCGGTATCGGAAGAATTTCCTGAATCGGTAGTCTGTGTCTCACCTTTCTGTCCGGGGTTATACTGTGAGAAGGACTTCAGCATAAATTCGCTGTCGTTTTTCCACTGAGCACACATACCGGCGGCGATAATCTCGCCGTTTTCATCGTACCAGTAGACATTAAAGTATTTTTGCCCCAGCTCCAGCTTGTCAAAGTTCTTACAGTCAAGCCTCTTGTCCGGAACACCCAGTGTAGTGTATTTTAGGCAGCGCACCGGCATTCCCTCAACAGGCAGTTTACCAGAATACCGTTCTTTTTCCGTTTGTTGCGCGTCTACTTTTTCCTTATTAACTCTGCTATTTTGGGTTTTCAAATCCGTGCTGTTCGTCGTTGGCGGCGCCGGATTGTCATGACTTTGAACGGTGGTGTTCCAACGGAGGCTGGCAAATATCCCGACGCAAAGCATCACAAGCACAGCAAAAGCAATGATCACTCCGCCGCTGAGCTTTTTCCGCTCCGCCGAGACAGCTTGCGGCATGTCCGTTTTCTCAGCATCGGAAATCTTCTCAGTGTTCTCCTGTTCCGATACTGTCTCTCGGCTGCGCGCTACACACAGTTCCTCAAACTCTTGATAAGGGACTTCCCACTTTTTTCTCGGAAAGTGGTTTCCTCCCAACGCCGCCATAAATCGCGCCATGAGTTCCGGTCTTCCCGACTCCGCCGCGGCATCTATCAAGTGATATTGCTCCGCACCGACATAGGCGCTTTGAAAAATGCAGCAAACCAGTTTTTCATTCCTTGCCAGCTCGTCTAAAAGAGTTTCACAAAAATCATCCTCACCGTAGGGGCAGCAGGTGTGCAGCAGCCATTCTGCCTCCCGCGGAGATTTTAATCTACTCCCTGCCGTGCGCAGCAGTGTCCCCCACATAGCGATGCCCGTCTCTTGCTTCTCGTCGTAGGCTCGCTCAAAGATCTCCGATGCACCCATAGCTGAAAGCTCATCCATGTCCCACGCACTAAGGTACTCGGAAAATTTTCGCAGCAGCAATGCCGTATCAGGATCAGCTGTCGTCGCAAGGCTCTCCGGCGTCAGTTCGGGAAGCTCTTCCTCAATTTTCTCCGGTATCGGCTGTTGGCATCTCCGTAGAGTCCCGCAGTCACCGCACCAACCGCACTCCCAGTAACCGCCGTGTATCATAACAGTCTCGCCACAGGTCGGACAACGCATAGAATTCACCTACTTTTGCCTATGCTGCGCCAAAATACTTTTCGAAAAATCGCGATAAGCGATTTATAATGTTTTCTTTCTTCTTTGCCCGGTCACCGCCGCCAAAGCGGGAAACCGGCGGCATGATCCTGTCAAAATTCGTTCCCGTCGTCTTCAGTGTACCATCTCGGAATGAGTTATCAATAAAGTGCCTGGCTTCATCCGGCTTCAGTTTTTATACTTTCTGCGTCATCCACTTCTTATGATAAAAGCGGTGGCAGGATATGGCGGCGCGCACAGCCCAATCCGCAATCGCAGCCCCCCAGACAGCAGCAAGTCCCCAGTCAAATAAATGAATTAGAGTGTATGCCAGCGGCAAGCGAACCACCCACATGCCAAGCAGAGAAATGACAAATGGCCAGCGGGTGTCACCAGCTCCGCGCAGCACTCCACCAAGAACAACGCCAATCGCCAGCAGTGGCTCTGCAAATGCCTCAATGCGCAACATCTGCGCCGCTAGCAGAATTGTTTCTGTGTCATCTGTAAAAAGATCAATAATCGGCACTGCAAACAAAAACATTGCTGTACTGGTGACGAGCATCACGATAATACCTAAACGATTACACCAACGTCCGTAGTGCAGGGCAAGGTCTTTTTCCTCCGCGCCCAGCGACTGTGCCACCAGCGTTGTTCCTGCCGTTGCAAAGCCATAGACTGGCAGATAACAAATCTTTTCCCCCGTATCCGCTAAAAGATTTGCCGACAGTGCCATTGTTCCGAGTCCGGTAATTATCGAGGTCGCTGCAATTTGGCCAAACGATATTGTCATGCGCTCCATTGCAGTCGGTACAGCCAGGCGAATTGCCCGCCGAATAATAAAACTGTCCGGAGAAAAGTCTTCCTTTAGGCTGATCTGATAAGGTGTTTGCCGTAAGAAAAGAATCAGAAGAAGGCCTATACCGGAGAACGCTATAGACATTGAAGTTGCCGCTGCAGCACCGCTGACACCCAGTCCGGCACGCTGCAGCAAAAAATTTTTGCCAAATAATTGTATTTCCTTTGAGGGATAAATCAGCAGGTTGGAAATGTCAAGAAATGTGCAGTCGGGAAACACCCAAAATCTGAAAAGCATGGT
>ERZ779877.1401-NODE-1401-length-20715-cov-6.383059_pt1 | contig 20715 bp, 16 predicted proteins | sample MGYA00511556_ERZ779877 | MGnify/ENA primary metagenome ERZ779877 (study PRJEB29588, sample SAMEA2159338) | human gut metagenome | biome: human gut; feature: human-associated habitat; material: faeces | place: Denmark | collected 2008/2010 ...
AATCCGGATCGGCAAACGCCATGCGGCCAAAGAGCATGCCGTCGCAGAGGCCCGCTTCCACAGCTCCTGCTGTGTAGAGATCGGAAAACTGCCGCAGATACGTCGGGGCAGAGGCCCAGACGGTCATTTCCGGCACAGCCTGCTTGACTGCTCCGATTCCGTGGATCATTCGTGCAAGGCCGGTAAACGGGTGCTCGTCCGGCTGATATTTTCCGGCGTCAAACGGGCGCGTGACGTGCGTTGTGGCATAGGGATTGCCCATGGTCAGATCGACCATGGAAAGGCCAAGCTCATCGTGCAGTTCACGCACCAGCCGTACCGGTTCTGCCAGATCGGGCGTCAGTCCGGAGCCCTCGCTCACGCCGAAGCCATACGGCCATGCGTAGCCGTCGTAAATACCAAGGCGCGATGTGACCATAAAATCGTCTGTTTCATAGACCTTTGCCGCGCGGATCGCGTTTTTGAGCAGGCGCGTCCGGTTCTCATAGCTGCCGCCGTATGCACCCGGCCTCGTAAAGGCAGACGTCAGTTCTGCCAGCAGATACCCGTGACAGGACTTGATATCCACAGCGTCAAATCCGGCCTCGCGCGCGAGAAGCGCGGCCTCGCCGAATTTTTCCTCCAGCGCCTTGAGATAGTCGTCTGTCACGATGCAGCTGTTGTCCGCCGCGCGGTACTGCTCCAGTTCCGGATGGCGGTAGGCAATGATAGGAGCAGGCTTGTTGTCAGGGTTGGAATACCGGCCGCTGTGGTTGGCCTGCATGACCAGATACGGCGCGAAGCCGTTTGCCTGAAGGCCTGCCTCCTTGACGGCCTGCGTCAGGCGCTTGTAGCTGTCAAGGTTTTCGCGGCACAGATAAAGCTGCGTCGCGGAGGAACGCCCCTCCGGGACAATGGAGATCGCCTCAAACCAGATGATCGCACTTCCGCCTTTCGCTTCACGCAGGTAGCGGCGCGCAGTAAAATCCGACGGCGAGCCGTCCGGAAGGGAATCCGCCCCCTCCATCGGCGCGATACCAAGTCGGTTCGGGAAAACATGCGTGCCTACGCGCAGCGACTCGGCCAGAGCATGCGTATCCGCCGCAAACGGCAGCGATACGCCGAGCACGGCAGCGGTCTGTTTTATTTCGTCCAGTGTTTTGTAGTGAAATTTCTCGTGCATAACCAGCCTCACAGTCTTTTGATGTGGAACCCGCCGTCAACGTCGAGGTAGCTGCCGGTCGTATACAGAAAATCGTCGCCCGCGAACACGGAAACTGCGTTTGCAATATCCTCAGGCGTACCCCAGCGTGCGATGGGAAACGCACCGTCCGCGATGAGCTTATCGTATTTCCCGGTAACCGTGCTGGTCATGTCCGTGGCGATGACGCCCGGACGGATCTCATTGACCAGTATGCCTTCTCCGGCCAGCCGGTCGGCAAACAGCGTCGTCAGCATGGAGACGCCTGCCTTGGACACACAGTATTCACCCCGGCTGACGCTGGATACCTCCGCCGAACAGGAGGAGATATTGATGATCGTGCCGCGCTTTTTGCCGATTGGCTCCTGCCGGAGCATCTGCTTTGCCGCCGCCTGCGTCAGGAACAGATTGCCCTTTGTGTTTGTGCCGACCACACGGTCGAAGCTCTCCTCCGTCATTTCCAGCAGATCGGCGCGCACCTTCGGTGCGACGCCCGCGTTATTGACAAGCACATCGATACGCCCAAACTGCCGGACCGTTTCTTCGATCAGATGCAGCCGGCTGTCATGGTCTGCGATATCGCAGCGGATATAGCGCCATTCGATACCATCCGCAGTCAACCCTGCCAGCACCTGTTCGTATTTTTCCTGCGGCCCGGTCGCCGAAACAACGACGCGGAACCCATCCCTGCCCAGCCGCCGCGCAATGGCATAGCCGATGCCGCGGCTGGAGCCGGTGACGATCGCAACTTTCTTCATGATGTTGTCCTCCAAAGACAGAGCGGAGAGAAGCGGCCGCTGCCGTTTCCCTCCGCCTGTCATTGCTTGTTATTCAGGTCTTGTTAAGATATTGGTTAGCCCTTCCATGCAGCGTATGCGGTGTTCATGATCTCGCACCAGCGGGCTGCGCCGTACTCGTTCAGGCATTCATCCTGGAACTTGGCGTATTCTTCCTCGGTCAGAGGACGAGTGCCTTCGATGAAGTCCTGAACCTGAGAATTGAAGTACTCGGACAGAACCGTCTGAATGTCGTTTGCTTCAGCGGTTTCTTCGTCGGAAATATACTTGGAGGGGATGATGGGCGGAACCGTGGCCATCCATTCATTTGCGCTATATAATTTGAAGCCACTGTAGCTGTACTGCCCATAAGACGTCAACGAATAAGCGTCGGTATCAATTACAACGTTAAACGGCTCAAGAGACATTGCTTTGTAATCGTTGATGTCGATGGGGTCTCCAGGCGTCTGGAAGTTGTTGGTGGCAGTTGGAACATTTTCATTCAGCACCGGCTTGCCGTCAACATAGTCAAAGGTTACGCCCTCTTCACCGTAGTTAGCCTCAACAATGACTTCGTCGGAGTAGATGTAATTGAGAATCTGCATACATGTGTCGGGATGTTTGGTGTCAACGTTGATGCCAAGCTGGAAGCTGGCGAAAACAGGATTGATAACTATCGTTGCAGGCTTGAAGCCGTCCTTGGTTACAGGCATGGCAATGACGTTCAATTCATACGCGGAATCAGGATCTTCACCGCGCACCATATCGGTGAAATTCTCACAGCGTGTCATATAGTCCAGCGTCATTGTTGCTTCGTCGGTGGACATTTTTTCTTCCCACATTTCAGTGCTGTTCAATGCATACTCCGGGTCTAGGAGGCCTTCTGTATCTAGAAACTGTTTTTGTATTGGATCCCAGCACAAATCGCGTTGCCTCAAGCATAGGGTGTTTTGACGCAGAAATCTATTTTTCGAAGTATTGCAGATTTTCTGGCTGCTCTTTCGAATCTCTGTATGATATGCTTTGTGTAAATCGTGGCTTCTCGTTTATTGGAGTGATGGATTATACGCGCTACAGCAGAATAAAGAACCAACCGGAAAGTTGTGCATTGTTACTTTTATACACATATTTTCCTGAGCAAGTGTATGGCGCAAATTACGTTATGGGCTTTGTTTTGAATCCAGCGCTGGCCGAGAAACTGACGGACGGTTGCGCAATTAAGCGGCAAGGTGAAGTTTGCATTTTTGATGCCGCAGGTGTACCAATCTACTCGACTTTTGCGCAGCCTGAAAGCCTGCCACTGTTTGATGACAACGAGGTCCACAGCTGCCGTATTGGAGACACCGACTATCAGGTGCAGTCGCTTTCCGGCACCTACGGTCTACAATATGTAAGCATCATCCCGACAAGCGAATATTATTCAGGCCTGCAGCCAATCCGTAGCTTTACGTTGCTGCTGATTTTGATTCTGCTGGTGCTGATCGTCCTGATCTCTGCAATTTTCTCCAGCCGCATCAGCCGTCCCATCATCCGTCTGGCAAACAGCTTTTCAGAACCGCCGATTGACGATCCCTGCTCAGCTGCCATCGAAAGTACCGTCGTTTACCGCAGCATCCGTTCCAATATCAACGAAATTCGGGCCTCCAACGAGAAGCTCTCCACACTCATGAAAAGCGGGCAGGAGCAGCTGCGAAGCAAGTTGCTTCTTGATATTCTGCGTGGACGGCCGCAGGATAAGGCGCTGGTGTCCTATCAGCTTGCTGAATTGGATGCACAGTTTCCGTACAAGTACTATACGCTCGTACTTTTATCGTTCGATTTTTACAAACGCGCATATCTGGACTATACACCGGTGGAGTTGGCACATATGCAGGACGGAATCTGCAAGCTGACAGCTGCGTGGGTGTATCCCTTCGAGCAGAAGATTGAATATGTGGAGTGCATGCCTCGCACGTTTGCGTTCATCGTCAATATGGATGAATTGAACCTTACCGCGCTGCACAGGGAGCTTGCACAGATCCTGCATCTGGCGGATATTGAAAATGACCAGCTACGGCTGATTTTTGTGACGACCTCTTTTGTCAACCAGCTTGAGGAACTGCCGGAACTGTATCAATCCGCAAAAAACGCCCTGCGCTACCGTGTGCTCAACCGCCAGAGCCAGCTTATCCAGAGCATGCACCTTCCGTCTGCCAGGGAGTATCCGTCCTTCCTTACGGACGAAAACAAGAATTATATTGTAAATTACATTACCAGCGACAATGCTGATGCTGCCAAGAACTATATTGTCGCGCTCATTGAGCAGAGTGCAGAAAACGGGACTCCATATGAACATCTGATTACGTCGCTCTCTTCAATCCTGTCCCTGATTGCACAGCTCCTGACCGCGCGCAGTATTCCGTTTTTTTCGCTCTTTGATGCAGATCCGTTCGCGGAGCTCAGCTCGCTCAATAATCTTGATGAAATCGGCGACTTTTTCCGCTCTGTCTGCACAAAGGCAACCGCTGCGCTCATCGAGCACCAGCGGCAAGAGCCTGACATTCTCCACCGCTCGTTGGACTATATTGCAAAGAACTATCATAATCGAATCTCACTTGATGATGTCAGTGCCTATGTCGGATACTCACCCAAGTATTTTTCACGCTATTTCAAGGATCAAGCCGGCATCACTTTTGTCAACTATCTGAATCGCCTGCGGATTCAGGCGGCAAAGGAGTTGCTTCGTGATGAGAACATATCCATCAAGGAAATTGCTGTGCGGGTTGGTTTTGAAAATACCAATACATTCTTCCGCGTATTCAAGCAATTTGAGGGCGTGACACCCGGGCAATATCGCGTTGCGCATATATCTACGCAGGGGGGTAAATAGTGGCTGAAGTCATCTTCTTATATGGAAAGCAGAGTATTCGGCATTGAGAATGAAAGCACATATAACATGCCGCAGAAGTTGTCGACTGATAAATTGGTAGAAAAATGAGAATGTCTGTGGAATATCGTTAATTTACAGTGCGGAAACCATATGCTATATGGCCATGGAATACACACATTTCATGCGTCACGAACCATGCCGCTATGAAATCACAGAACAGATGCTCAAAACGATGGCATAAAACAAGACTGTGTTAATCGATAATTGTGGGAGTGGAGCGTATTAGATTGGCTGTTCCTTTCTTATAGTAAGTTTGATATGTGCAGAATAAATGGCCGGAGCAGTAGCGCAGTCTCTACTTCCAAAATACATTACTGTAGTAACAGGAGAATTATCAATATGGATGAAAAAAAGCAATGGGTTACGGAAGGCTTTGATGATTTTTCTAAAGGAACGCTCGGAAATGGGGGCCAGAATTTATATGTTTCAAAGAAGGGAATTCTACAGAGAATTTTTCAGTATGACCTAAATTTGGATGGAAAACCAGATCTATTGTTTGCATGCAGTCAGAGCATGAATGAGCGTCCACCAGTATACATATATCAGAACCTACCAAAGAGCAATGACTTCCGGAAACTTCCTGGCGGCGCTTTTGATGGATTGCTGGCAGATTTGAATGGAAATGGATACGATGATCTAGTATTAGCTTGTCAACATGACGGGGCGCATTCTGATACAAATGCAATTATTTATTACGGAGGACCGGAAGGCCTTTGCGAACGGTATAGTGTTGAGCTTTACGCACCGAACAGTGTGGGGGTATGCGCAGGTGACTTCCGAGGAAGCGGAAAAAAAGACTTGGTATTTTTGTCAGATGGTAAATTGCGCGTGTTTTACCAAGAAAAATCCGGATTTGCACCAGCAGTGTTTACAGACTATGCGCTAAATCCGGAGAGTGTATGCGCAGCAGATATGGATAATGACGGATACGATGATTTGTGCGTAAAGATGTCAGATGGCAGTGTCGGTGTCATATTTGGCGGCCCAGAGGGCTTAAATACTGAAAAAATTGTTTGGGTTACCAAAGTAAATGGTGTAATGAATGCAAATAACATGGGCAGTACAACAGCTGGACGTGCTAGTTCAACACTTTCGTGGGAAGTTTCTGTCCTAAAATGCAATGATAAGCAGTATCTGTTTACCATACAAAGTGACCATCCGGTCTTCTATACCTGTGAAGCCAACCGCGTGTTCACCCCGGCATTGCGCTTTGACTGTACACACGTTGTTTCTGCAATCAGCGCTGACTTTACAGGGAACGGCTATGATGATATTGCTCTAGCTGTTTTCGAGGGACGGAGCATCACGACTAATTGCCGTGTTTATCTAGGAGCGCATGATGGGTTCAAAGAGAGTCGATATGTTTCTATTCCGGTGTGTGGTGCAACCAGTCTGACTGCAGCAAATTTGAACGGTGTTGCCCTGATTATATGCCGTGCAGCACAGGCTGTGGAGCAAGAGATGATTTGCCCAATATATCGATTGTCTGCTGACGGAACAGCAGTGCAGATTTCTACTGTTACTGTCGGTGACAGCAGGCGGATTTTGGCAGGTCATCCACAAGGCGCGCAGGGAAATGAGCAAGTCATTGCCGTTAATCATACCCTCAACCGTATGGGCGGCCATGAAAAAGTTTATATTTATTTGGGCGGAGAGGATGGTTATCAGGAAAACCGACGGATTGAACTACCTGGGCATTCTGCTGTCGAGGCGTTTCTCTGCGATTTTACAGATAATGGATATCCGGACGTGATGGTTGTCAACTGCTTTGAAGATGCCCCGCTAGACGATGATGGCTGTTACATTTACTTAAATGACGGAAGCGGCGTGAATCCGGAGCGGAAAATTAAGATACCGACTGTCCGCGCGCATGGAATGGCTGTAGGCGATTTCCGTAAGTCAGGATACTTAGACCTTGCGTCCGGCGGATGGATGAACCGTGAAGTGCGGATTTTTCACGGTTCTGAAAAAGGATATACATTAAACAATTGTAGCCGCTTGGTTTTTGGAGAGCAGACAAAAGAGTATCAGCCGGCTGGCCTAGTAAGCGACGGTGATAGAGGCGCGGAATTTTCTGGGATTACTGAGGAGGAACGCGAACGTATCACACGTGACGGGCAGATTCGCTGGTTATTAGCTGCAGATTTGAACGGTGATGGCTGGTTGGACTTGGTGGTTAGTCAGATTCTTGGACCCAAATGCTACATTCTCTGGGGGGACCCAATGGGTATTCTTTGGATCGGAGAACGGAGCTTCTTACAGAGGGCGTGGCCTCTGCGGCGGTTGCTGATTTGGACAAAGATGGTTATCCGGATTTGATTCTTGCAAGTCATCTATCAACAGTAAAGAAGTCGAAGTTTGAGGCGTATCTTACAATTTATTGGGGTGGCCCAAATGGACTATCGGAACAACGGAAACAGCAGCTTCCTGCAATATGTGCAAACTCTGTAACCGTAGGCGATTTTAATAATACTGGGAATTTGGATCTTTTTGCAACAGCATATCAAGACGGACGAAATCGTGATATATGGGCACGTGTTTATGCGAACGAAAACGGTGCGTTCAGTCGATATCGAGTACAGTATCTCTTCAACCATTCAGGCAGTGGTTGCGTTGCCGGTGACTTTAATGGCGATGGCTATACGGATTTGGCGGTTGCTGGCCATAAGGAATATGGTAATCACGACTCGCACTCTTTCGTGTTTTGGGGCGGGCCGGATGGATTGTCGGACGCGCGGAAGACGATTCTACCTGCAACAGGACCGCATGGCATGAGTACAGTGGATCCAGGGAATATAATGGATCGCAGTGAAAGAGAGTACTACACCTCACAAATTAAAAAGACAACAGAGATCATGGAGTCCATTGTGTGGGAAGGCGAATGCACTTCTACTAGTTGGGTAGAACTGCAGGTCAGAGCAGCATCATCCACAGAAGCACTTGCGCGAGGCACATGGACAAAGGTGGAGAACGGCGACAATATCTCGCACTTGGGACTGACGGGCTTTGTACAGTACCGCTTGGCACTTTGTGCAAAATGCGGATGTGGAACCCCCAGAATCCGTAAAGTTACAGTTGCTTGGTGCTAAAAACAGCTCAATATCACTTTACTTTTGTGAAGTGCATTACCTATTGGGAGGAAATTGCAATGAAATCAGGTTTTGTTCCCGCACTTGGAACACCGCTTGACGAAAGCGGAAACCTTTGCTTTGAGAGTTACAAAAAACAGATTGAAGATCAAATCAACGCAGGCGCTTCAGCTATCCTTTGCATGGGGTCAATGGGTATCCAGCCCTATATCCGGACAAGCGTTTGCCCGCAGGTTGCAAAGACTGCGGTAGAGACCGCAGCTGGACGTGTTCCCGTATTTGTTGGTGCAATGGATTGCTCGATTGCGCGGGCAAAGGAGCGGCTCGCGGCAATGGAAGATCTGGACATCGCCGCATTTGTGCTGACGACACCGTATTATTACGCATTGACCCGTGAGCAGATCGTTCGTTATTTCAAGTCTGTATGCGCAACAACAAAGCATAGGGTGCTGCTTTATGATTTGGCTGTTGTCACACAGTCCAAAATTACATATGACATCGTTCTGGAATTGCTCCGTGATGTTCCGAATCTTGCAGGCATCAAGTCCGCAGATCTCCAGATGTTCCGGAAGCTGAAGCTGAATCCTGACGTTCCGAAGGACTTCATCATGGTATACTCCGGACTGGATACGTTTGATATTGCGTATAAATGGGGGATCGACAAGTGCCTCGACGGAATGCTGTCCTGCACGCCGAAGAATACACACCGCCTGTTCACCGCGCTTGCGGCCGGAAACGACACCGACGCTGCTGCTGCGCTCAATAATATTATTGAACTGCGTGATTTCTTTGTTGCGCATGATCTCTGGCCGTCGTTCTCAACTGCCATGAATCTTCTTGGCTATGCAGGCAATTTCTCCCCTGACTATATTCTGCCCTTGAAAGATGGCTATGAGACGGAAATCCGAAACGAGCTGAAAAAACTCGGTGAGCTGTAAATGGAGGCGCAGAAATGATTCTGGATACGATTGACCACGCAAACCAATATGCTGGCCTTAACATCCGACTGGATACTGCGCTGAATGCTATGAAAGTCTATACGCCGGACAATTACCCCGGCGGGCGGATCGAACTGGATGGCGAAAAGCTATTCCTGCTACTCAACAGCTATGAAACACATCCCGCTGAAAATGCGCTTTGTGAAGCCCATCGTCAGTATCTCGATGTCATGTACATGGTTGAGGGTGAGGAAATCATTTATGTCAAGCCGACGGAACGGCTCCTGACTGTAACAAAGCCATATTCTGCTGAGATCGACGCATTGCTCGGCGAGACAGACATGGATGCAACGCCGGTTCGCCTGACAGCTGGCAGCTTTATTGTACTGTTCCCGCAGGATGCGCACACGCCTGCCTGCCACACAGATGGGCTGCATCGCGTAAAGAAGATTATCGGGAAAGTTGCGCTCGATTGAACAGCAAACGAAAGGAGCTGTTTTGCATTGATATCTTGTACGGAGTTTATTCCCTGTTACAGTGAACTGTTTACTTATCTGGAAGCTAAGAATGGTCGTGCAGAAGTGGATCGCTTCTGGAAATATCTCTTTAAGCCGGATGGCGACGGCATTCCGCTCATCAATTTTGTGAAGCGCGAGGGCATTCGCGGGTGCTTTTCCTATTGGGCCGGTACGCTCAACGAGGAAGCGGCGGATTTTACAATGTATTTGAACGAGAAAGCAGGCTGGTTCCTGACTGAAATGCACCACTGCCCGTCAAGGGGACGGCTTCTGAAGCTCAAGGATGAAATTGGGATCGTCCCCTATCATGATTACTGCCTGCACTGCGATTCGTACCGGTCAGCCGTTGAGAAAATCGGTTTGAAGTATATCTACAATTTCGCCGGCTGCGGCCATGCTGCCTGCTCCATCTTGATTTATGACCCTGCTGTGTTTGATGGGCGTATAATCGTGGATGAAGAAACGGAGATCATGGATCGAAAGGCAACGCAGAACGAGTATTTTCACCGTGATTTTCACAGCAGCATGAACATGGGAATCGAGTACATCGGCGAGCATTATGGGCTGGCAGGTGTCAAAGAATTCTTGATGACGTTCACAGAGCATGTGTATAAGCCAGTGATCGCGGCGATAAAGGCAGACGGGCTTTCTGCTCTGCGGGCAAAAATCGAGGATACCTATCGAAAAGAAAAGGCAACTGATGTTCTGACGCTTGAACAGGACGCGAATTCCCTGCACGTTGCGGTGCGGGAATGCCCCGCGGTCAGGCATCTGCATGATACGGGCCGCATCGTCTCCAAATGGTACCGCTACACGACGGAATATGTGATGGCTGCGCTGGCCGAACGGGGCGGTTTCCAGTTCACGATGGAATCCTATGACGAAGCGACCGGCGCGGCAAGCTATTGCTTTGAGATATTTTCATAATCCCCTAATACAATTTGTACATCAGAATGGGGCAGAGAAGAATACCACAAATTGTCAGAAGGTTTTGATCTAAGGGCGAACGGAGGACTGTTCCAGAATGACGTTTGCCTCTCACTGGATGTTTTTTGAGATTTGAACAGGAGGCATGCAATATGCAATGGCACGCAAACTGGATCCGTCCCGCGAAGTCTTACGGCAGCGTCTGCCCGGCGTTCCGAAAGACGTTTTTCTGCCCGGAGATCGTGGCCTCTGCTGCGCTTCGGATCACGGCGATGGGCGTCTATGAGGCCTCGCTTAACGGCAGCCGCGTGGGCGATTTTATCCTTGCGCCCGGCTGGACCGTCTATCAAAAGCGCCTGCAGGTGCAGCAGTACGAGCTGCGGATCCGTCCCGGTCAGGAAAATGAGCTGACCGTAGTGGTCGGCAAGGGGTGGTACCGCGGCCGCCTTTCGGGATGTCTTCCGGGTCAGAAGGGCAATGCGGCACTCCCGGCCGCACTGACGGCGGAGCTTACGCTCCGCTATCCCGACGGTCATACGGACACGATCTGCACAGACGCAAGCTGGCAGACGGCGGAAAGCGCCGTGCGTTTTTCCGAACTGTATGACGGCGAAACGTATGACGCCGCGTTTGAGCCGTCCGTCTGGACGCCCGCCATGATCTATGACGGGCCGACCGATACGCTGATCGAGCAGCAGGGCGAACCTGTCCGTGAGCAGGAGCGCATCGCGCCTGCCCGCATCTTCAAAACACCTGCGGGCGAAATTGTTGTGGATTTCGGCCAGAACCTGACGGGCTATGTGGAGATCGCGCCGGACGGTGTCAAAGGCGAAGCCGTGGAGCTTTCGCATGCGGAGGTTCTGGACAAAAATGGGAACTTCTACACGGAAAACTACCGCTCCGCAAAAGCAAAATACCTCTATTTCTGTAGGGACGGCGCGCAGCGCTATAAGCCGAAGCTGACGTTCTACGGCTTCCGCTACATCCGCGTCGACCGGTTCCCGGGCGGTGCGGAAACTGCCGCGCCGGAAAATTTCACGGCCATCGCCGTCCACTCTGACATGAAGCGCACCGGATATCTTTCCTGCTCCGATCCGCTTTTGAACAAGCTGTTTGAAAACGTAATCTGGGGGCAGAAGGGCAATTTCCTCGATGTGCCGACCGACTGCCCGCAGCGCGACGAGCGCCTCGGCTGGACGGGAGACGCGCAGGTGTTCATCCGCACGGCGTGCCTGAATTTTGACGCAGAGCGCTTCTTTACAAAATGGCTTGCCGATCTTGCCGCCGACCAGCGCGAAGACGGTGCAGTCGGGCACGTCATCCCGAACGTCCTGCATCAGAGCGGCAGCGCCGCCTGGGGCGATGCTGCGACGATCTGCCCGTGGGCGGTCTATCTGGCTTACGGTGACCCGAATATCCTGCGCGCACAGTTTGCAAGCATGAAAAAGTGGGTGGACTATATCACTGCGCACACCACGACAAAAGATCTCTGGACCGGCGGCGAGCATTACGGCGATTGGCTGGGACTGGACGCGCCATCGGGCAGCTATAAAGGTTCAAGCCGCGAGGATCTGATCGCCTCCGCATTCTACGCGCATTCCACCGCGCTCGTCATAAAGGCAGGCCGCGTGCTCGGTCAGGACATCTCCGCATACGAAGCGCTGTACGAGCGCATCGTCCGTGCGTTCCGTCAGGCATATCCGGTCTATCAAACGCAGACGGAATGCACGCTCGCCATCTATTTTGCGCTTGCCGAGGACACGCAGAAGACGACAGACCAGCTGGCGCAGATGATCCGCAGCTGCGGCACGAAGCTCCAGACCGGCTTTGTCGGGACGCCGTATCTGCTGCACGCGCTGTCCGCGCACGGCTATACGGAACTGGCCTACGATCTGCTTCTGCGCCGTGAATACCCGTCCTGGCTCTATCCCGTCACAAAGGGCGCCACCACGATCTGGGAGCACTGGGACGGCCAGATGGAAAACGGCGATTTCTGGAGCAGCGACATGAATTCCTTCAACCACTATGCCTACGGCGCGGTCGCCGACTGGGTCTACACCGTGGCGGCAGGCATCCAGACCGTCGAGGAAAAACCCGGCTACGCAGCCGTCCGCATCGTGCCGCAGCCCGACAAACGGCTGGACTGGCTGGAGGGCAGATTGGAAACACGCCATGGTTATGTGTTCTCCCGTTGGACGCGGCAAGAAGGAATGTGGAGATTTGATATTGAAACTCCCGTAGAAGCTGAAATTACTGTTGACGGCAAAAAGGAAATCTATCCACGCGGTAAGTACACGTTTTTTAGCAAAATTGAATGATGTGATAATTCAACATCCGATATGTAAAAGGAGTAATGATATGCATTACCGCTTCCTTCGGTTTCCGGGCGGGAAAGATAAAGCTGTGACGCTCAGCTATGATGATGGTGTACGAAGCGACCTGAGACTGCTTGAACGGGTGCAACATTATGGCTTGCGTTGCACACTAAATCTCTGCAGTTTCTCGTTGACAGCAAAACCGGACGGGCGTTACCTGACTCCAGAGGAGATAGAAGCGCAGATCCTTGCGCAAGGTCATGAAATTGCCATACACGGCGCAGCGCATAAGGCTAATGGATGTGTTCGTGCAATTGAAGGCATACAAGATGTACTAGAGTGCCGCTTGGCACTTGAAAAGCGCTTCGGACAAATTATTCGAGGTATGGCTTATCCGGATTGTGGAATCACGCACTGTTCGAGTGGCATGACAAAAGACTGCGTCAAGGTATATTTACGTGATTTGGATATTGCCTATGCGCGTTCGCTCGGTGTGGATGGCGAACGTTTTACGCTTCCTGAGGATTGGCTGGAATGGATTCCGACTGTCCACCATAGTGATCCGCACGCAATTTCCTACGCTGAACACTTCGTGTCACTAGATATTCAGAATGCTTACTGCGCAAATCGAGAAGCGCGGCTATTTTACCTTTGGGGGCATAGCTTTGAATTTGACCAGCAGGACAATTGGAAACTATTGGACGAACTATGCGAGCGCATTTCTGGGCAGAAGGAAATCTGGTATGCAACAAATATGGAGATTTACAATTATGTTACAGCATATCGCAAATTGATTTTCAGTGCAGATGGGCAGATTGCGATGAACCCGACGCTACAGGACATCTGGTTTGATTATGACGGTCAGCTTTATTTGATTCCCACCGGACAAACAATAAGACTATAAAAAGTGAATAATTCTGGAATTAAGCGGTGAAGTGAATATTGATGGGAGTCATACTGCATATGGGTAAGTTGCAGTGATTATGATGCGTTTAGACAGATAGCAAAAAAGAATTCAAAAGAACGGAGTACAACCATGCGAGTATTGGCAGTCGGCTGCCACCCGGACGATCTGGAGATCGCCTGCGGGGGTACGCTTCGGAAATATGTCGAGCAGGGCGCGGAGGTCTACACCTGCCATGTGGCGAACGGCAATCAGGGCCATGTGGTCATCGAGCCGGAGCCTCTGGCGGCGATGCGCGCGGAAGAATTTGAGGAAGCGTCGAGGATCATCGGCGCGAAGCAGACGTTCAATTTAAATGTCGGGGATATGCTGGTCAACAGCCACGATCCGGCGGTCATGGACGCAATGGCGGACGTCGTCCGCTGCACGCGGCCGGACGTCATTATTACACACAATGATACGGATTACATGCAGGATCACACGGAGACGAGCCGCATCGTGACCAACGGCAGCTTCTGCTCCGGCCTGAGCCACAGGCCGCACAGCTTTGAGCCGTATTCCAGCTTTATCCCGGTGTTCTTTATGGATACGCTGGCGGGCGTCGGCTTCCAGCCGACGCATTATGTGGACATCACGGATCAGATCGAGACGAAGCTGGCGGCGCTCCGCTGCCATCGGTCGCAGCTGGACTGGATGCTGGAGCATGACAACATTGATTTCGCGGACATGGTGCGCACCTGCTCCAAGTACCGTGGGTATCAGTGCGGCGCAGCGTATGCGGAGGGCTTCCGGCCCTACACCGTCTATCCGAGAATGGCGGCAGGAAATCTGCTGCCGTAAGCAAGGGAGGATACATAGCAATGAAAAAGGTTCGTTGGGGCGTCATCGGCGCGGGCGGCATTGCCCAGCGCCGAACGATCCCCGGTATGATGCAGTGTGAAAACGCGGAGCTGGTTGCCGTCATGGAGATCACGCCGGAGTTGGCGGAGAGCTGCCGCGCGAAATGGAACTGCAAAAAGGCGTATACATCTGCGGAAGACCTGCTGAACGACCCGGAGATCGACGCGGTCTATATCGCGTCCCCGGTTTTCCTGCACGCACAGCAGGCAATGGCTGCGGCAGACGCGGGCAAACACATCCTGATCGAAAAGCCGCTGGCAATGACGGCGGCAGAGGGCCAGAAGGTCGTCGAGCACTGTAAGGAAAAGGGCGTGCTGATCGCGGCGGGCTTTATGATGCGCTTCGGCGCCTGCATTCAGGCGATGAAGAAGGCCATCGCCGAGGGAAAGATCGGCAAGCCCGTCTCTGCCTACGCGCAGTTTACCTGCTGGTATCCGGATATTCCCGGCGCGTGGCGGCAGAAAAAGACGCAGGGCGGTGGAGGTGCATTGGTGGACATGGGCGTGCACTGCATTGATCTGCTGCAATATGTGCTTGGCAGTCAGACTGCGGAGGTCGCGGCCATGCACGGCACGCAGACGTTCCACTATGAGGTGGACGACTCCTCGACCGTCCTGATGCGGATGCAGAACGGCTGCCAGTGCGTGGTGCAGTCCAACTTCAACATCCCGGACAACGCGGCCAAATGGCGGCTGGAGGTGTTCGGCGAACGTGGACGGCTGCTCGGAGACAGCGTGATCGGACAGGTCGACGGCGGCGCGATCGACGCGATCTTCCTGACGGAGCAGGGCGGCTATGACGCGCAGCAGGATCACGCGGGCGCGGAGCGCACGGAGCTGCATACAGAGTTTGGAGATATGTATGCGCGGGAGATCGAGAGCTTTTCCAACTCAATCCTGACTGGCAGCCCGCTGGAGGTTCCGGCGTCCGACGCAGTGCAGGTGCAGCGCGTGATCGAGCTTGCGTACCGCTCCAATGATGAAAAGAAGCTATTTGACCTGTAAACGGAAGGAGAAACAGCAATGAATATGACGGATACCCTGAAAGGCTCTTATTTTGCAGAAGTTTTCCCGAAGGGCTGGGACATTGAAAGAATAGCGGACTGTGTTTCGCAGCCGCCCGAGTCGGTCACGCAGCCGCAGCCGTTCTGGAACCCCGCGTTCCGGCCGGTTGCCTGCGAAAACCTCGAAGAATTCGGCGCGTACATGGGTCACGAGATCGCCATGCAGATCCGCAGGACGAAGGAGGAGGGCCGCAAGCTGATCCTCATCCTGCCAGTCGGCCCGATGGGAATGTACAAGTGGGCAGTCTACTTCCTGAAGGAGTGGAACGTGGACTGCAAGCACGTTTACGGCTTCAATATGGACGAGTGGTCGGACGCCGAGGGCAACACGCTGCCCGCGTCTGACCCGGCGGCGTTCCAGAACGCCATGGTGACCGCGTTCTACGGGCCGCTCGGCGAGCTGACGGTCCCGGAGAAGCAGCGCAATTTTGCGACAAAAGAGAATCTGCCGGCCTATGCGGAGAAGATCGCCGCGCTGAAGGCAGAGGGCGCGAAGCAGGTGCTGGTCTACGGCATCGGCCGTATGTGCCACATCGCGTTCTGGGAGCCGCATTTCGCCGATGAATACGAAACCGAGGAAGCATGGCTGGCAGAGCCGTGCCGCATCGGGGCAAGACTGCATCCGTTCACCATCGAGCAGAACGCCATCACGTCCTTCCGCTCCTCGTGGCCGCTCATTCCGTGCTATGCCAATACCATCGGCCCGAAGATCATCTTCGGCTCGGACTACGCCATCGGCGGCGCGGACGGCGTGCTGTCGCGCGGCATGCAGTGGCAGGGCATGAGCTTCTGGATGACCCTCCGCTACGGCCCCACGAAGGCCGTGACCTCCAGCCGCATCCCGACCATGCCGGGCAAGCTGTTTTTCATGCAGGAGCTGGCAGGCCCGCTGTGCGCGGATACAAACTGATTAGGTAATACAACAGAACCAACGGACAGATCCTAAGCCCCGATTCGGAGGAACATAATGAAAAAAGGCATATGCTGTGCAGGTAATATGATCGTGGATATCACCTATCCCATCGAAACATGGCCGAAGCAGAATGAATTGACGCATATCACGGAGGGTATCACCCGCTCCACCGGCGGCTCTGTCTGCAATACCATTTCGGATCTTGCGCGGCTCGACCCCACGCTGCCGCTTGTCGCCTCCGGTTTCGCCGGGCACGACGCGGAGGGCGATTTCGTCCTGCGGGAGATGGGAAAATACAAGAATATCGACCTTTCGATGGTTCGGCGCAGCGGCGATACGTCGTTCACGGCCGTCATGTCGAACAACCGGACGAAGGAACGTACGTTTTTCCAATATGCAGGCGGCAACGCCTATTATGGCGAGGACGATATCGACTGGGACAAGCTCGACGTCGACATTTTCCACATCGGCTATATTCTCCTGCTGCCGCATCTGGACGCGCCGGACGCGGAATACGGCACAAAAATGGCCCGGCTCCTGCATCGGGCGCAGAAAGCAGGCATGAAAACCTCCATCGACGTTGTTTCCGAAGCGGGGGAGCGCTTTGCGCGGCTGGTCACCCCGGCACTCCGATACACCGACTACTGCATCATCAACGAGCTGGAAGCACAGCAGACGACCGGCGTTTTGCTGCGGGACGATACAGGTGCGCTGCACGTGGGAAATATGAAGGCTGCGCTGCAAAGACTTCATGTGCTGGGCATTTCCAAGTGGGCGGTCATTCACTGCCCGGAGCTGGGCTGCGGCATGGATGAGCACAGTAATTACTATGAATTCGAGAGCCTGAAGCTCCCCAAAGGCTATATCAAGGGTACTGTTGGTGCGGGTGATGCGTTCTGCGCGGGCGTTTTGTACGCGGCCGAGACGGATCTGCCGCTGCCGGAAGCGCTCAAACTTGGTGCATGCTGTGCGGCGGCGTCCTTGAGCGAGGTCAGCGCATCGGACGGCGTAAAAACAAAGGACGAAGTGCTCCGATTATACGACCTTTACGGGAGAGGATAACAAAGGGGAATACATATGAAACAGGCAGTTATGTACGGCGGCGGCAACATTGGCCGCGGCTTTATCGGTGCGACACTCAGCCAGTCTGGCTACGAGGTGACGTTCATCGACGTGGCGGAGCCGGTCGTGAAGGCTTTGCAGGAAAAGCATCAGTACCCTGTCCGCTATGTGTCGAGCGAAGGATACGAGGACGTTATGATCGAGCACGTCACAGCGGTCAACGGCAACGATCAGGAAGCGGCCTCCGAGGCCATTGCCAATTGCGACATCATGGCGACGGCTGTGGGCGCGAGAATCCTCAAATTCATCGTTCCGAACATTGTCGCGAGCCTGCGCAAGCGCTGGGCGCGGACGGACGCACCGCTCAACATCATCATCTGCGAGAATCTGAACGACGCGAATAAGATCCTCGAAGGGATGCTCAAGGAGCAGCTCTCCGAGGAAGAAAAGGCGTTATTTGACGCGCACGTCGGTCTGGTCGAAGCGTCCATTGGACGGATGGTGCCGGTGCAGACGGAGGAAATGAAGGACGGCGACCCGATGCGCGTCTGCGTCGAGCGCTACGGCTTCCTGCCGGTCGATCTGGCGGCGTTCAAGGGCGAGGTTCCGGAGATTCAGAATCTGGTTCCGTTTGAGCCGTTTGACTTCTATATCAAGCGCAAGCTGTTCATCCACAACATGGGTCACGCGACCTGTGCGTACCTCGGCGGTTACGTTGGCCGGAAATATATCTATCAGGCAATCGACGATCCTGAAATTCTGAGCATCGTGGAAAACGCGATGCTGGAGAGTGCAATGGCGCTGTCGCAGAAATACGGCGTTGAGCTGGAGCCGCTGATGCTCCACATCACCGACCTGCTGGGCCGCTTCCGCAACGAGGCGCTGAAGGATACCTGCAAGCGCGTCGGCGGCGACCCCGCGCGGAAACTCGGCGCTGTCGACCGGCTGATCGGTTCGAGCCTGCTGTGCATGGAGATGGGCGTAACACCTGCGTATATCGCCGTCGGCGCGACAGGCGCAGTCTACCGCTATCTGAACGAAGCGGGAACAGAGCAGTCGTATGACGCTGCGAAGCAGGTGCTCCGGGATGTCTCCGGCCTGCCGGACGAGCATGCACTGTTAAAAATGATTATGCAGATATATGGTCTTTATCTTGAAGGAGAAACCGTTGCAGCAATGCGTAGGTATGCACAGAGGGTCAAGACTGCCGGAATGCACGATGTGATTTAATGGGATGTGTACTTGTCTATTTGAACGCAGGCAATCATGCAAAAAATACTAAAAAAGTACACCAACCGATGCGTGTCTTTTGGATAACGGGAATAGTATAATTATGACGTGGAAACTATACTCTGAAGCCGAAGAAGCTGCGTTCTATGTTCGCCTTGGACGAAATATTTATCAGCTGCGAAAGGCAAGAAAAATATCGCAGGAAGAACTCGCCCGACGGACAAATTGCAGCCAAAAGTACATATCAAATATTGAATTAGGAAAGGCAAGACCAAGCGCAGTGCTTTGCGCCAGAATTGCAGTAGCGCTCCATTGCTCCACAGATGCGCTTTTTGCAGATATACTTTCCAGAGAGCAAACTGCGGATCTCATTGTTACTGCATCTGAGAGGACCCTGATGCACGAAGTCTTGCGGGCCGTCGAAGAATATCGGCATCGCGAGAAATAGCGACAGCCGACCGGCGTGCCGCTATGCTTCTCCCCCGTATTTCTGCTTCCGCATCAGGCGCATCATACCGAGCAGGAATTCCTGCTGCTCGTCCGAAAATGTAGCCGCCAAATGGGAAATCTCGCGTAAGCGGGCATTTTGCTCTTCAAACTCCGGATAGATGAGCCACTCGGTCGGTGCGCCCAGCGTCCGCAGCAGCTTTTCCATTGTATTGAGCGTCGGCCGCCGCTCACCTCGTTCCAATGCGGCGATATGCCTTGCGGTAAGCCCAACCTGATCCGCAAGCTATTCGCGCGTCATATTCTTTCCCTCGCGCAATTCTTCCAATTTTTCACTAAAGCGCTCCTCTAATGGAGTATTATTAATCGACACCAGTAGTTCACCTCCGACACGAGTATTGTACAGAATACCCGCTGTTTCAGAAATGCTCTAATGGTGTCGAATTTTGTTCACTATCAGAGGACGAAATAAGGAAATACCTCCAGCGCCGCATATAAAAAAACGGCAGTGCTGGAGGGCAATCCGTGCGACTAAGACGCTCCATTCCTGCCGGGATGGAGCGTTTTATGCTATTTTCCCCTAAAAAGAGGCGCGGGCTGCGCCTCAAACGGTGACCAGCAGCCCAGAACACCGGTAGATTCCACTCTTGCCGCAAGGCCGCTTTCAAACAAGTGGCAGTTGTACGGCGTCGAGTGGAACTACTGGTGAATATTTTTAGCGTCCGTCAGTGTGCATGCGCTGCAACTTGCAGCCGAAGCGCGCTGACGGATTTTTATTACCCCATTCGCGCCCCTCCGCTTTTGAAATTTTGGTTTTCTCAAAATTTCAAAAGAACGGAGGAAACGCCATGTCAAGGCGCAGAACAAAAGCGGAAGAAATCCGCAATCCGGAACATTATTTCAATCGCTATGTTGCTTGTGAGCGAAAAAAAGAGCAAGAGGAAGATGCAGAGTATTACAATCTGCATTGCTCTCTGGACGAACTGTCAGAACAGGCAGCCGCTGGCTTTAATCACGATTTTGCCTATTTCTTCTCTGTAAACAGAGAAAACGAAGATATGGAACGTCTCTACGCAAAGAAAAATGTGTTCGGCTGGATCGATCAAATTGAAAACCAAAAACTCCAGAAAGCGGTTGCACAGTTACCTGCCGACAAGAAGCTCCTGCTGACATTGCGATATCAATACCGAAAAACACAACGTGAGGTCGCGCAGATTATGAACATCAAACAGTCCTCTGTATGCGAGCGAGAGAACAGAATTTTGAAAGAAATTAAAAAATTTTTGAAATGAGCCTATCAAAACCTTCGATTTTATCCCTACTAGTAATGAGGGGACGTTTTTAGTCCGCCCCATGCAGCTTGAAAAGTACATATCCAGCGACTGAATGACATCAAGCGGATGAGCCAGAAATGGAACAGCGATGCGGAGGATGCGCGAAGACCACCTGTGCGGGAGCGATGCTCCAGCATAAAGACGGCCCAATAAGGTGACGAGCGGTACCCATCCATCCAAAAGCAGCTTT
>ERZ779877.1402-NODE-1402-length-20715-cov-6.221297_pt1 | contig 20715 bp, 16 predicted proteins | sample MGYA00511556_ERZ779877 | MGnify/ENA primary metagenome ERZ779877 (study PRJEB29588, sample SAMEA2159338) | human gut metagenome | biome: human gut; feature: human-associated habitat; material: faeces | place: Denmark | collected 2008/2010 ...
CCAACGGCACTCAGGTCGTCTTTGCCTGCGGCGGCGGCATCTACACCTCCGCTGTCGAGGCTGCTCTGAAGAACAACGGCTACGTTGTGGGCGTTGACGTTGACCAGAACTACATCGGTGCTAATGGCGTTGAGAAGGACGGCTACGCTTACAACCCGTTCATCACCTCTGCCATGAAGGGCCTGTCTGAGTCTGTCAGCACCGCTCTGGGCGACATCGAGGCCGGCGAGTGGAGCAACATTGCTGCTACCAACGGTAACTTCGGTCTGGAGGATGGCGACTATGTTGGTCTGCCCACTGCTGATGACAGCTGGAACTTCAAGACCTTCACCAAGGACGAGTACGAGGCCCTGAAGAGCAAGATTGCTTCCGGCGAGCTCGTTGTGGACAACAGCTCCGACGACGCTACCAAGCCCACCGTCAGCGAGTTCACCAAGGTCAACTACATCCAGTAATCGCTATCCCGGAATTACTCCCGTAATAGGGGCGGGGTGCTCATGCAGGGGCACCCCGCCCTTTTTGTATGCCTGTGTGGGAGAAACAGGTAGGAAATTATGCAGACCGTACAAAAGTAATACTTTTACTTGTGCTTTTTGACAAAAAATCAAAAAGCCGTGTGCAAACTGCAAAAAATCAGGTATAATGGGTTGTAGTATAGAAAAAGGTGTCGTTACGGCACGAAAGGAGAGTGAGCAGATTGGCAGAGGATTATGTGATCGAGATGCTCCACATTACCAAGGAATTCCCCGGTATCAAGGCAAACGATGATATCACCCTGCAGCTGCGCAAGGGCGAGGTACACGCCCTTCTGGGCGAGAACGGTGCAGGCAAAAGTACGCTGATGAGCGTGCTGTTCGGCCTGTATCAGCCGGAACAGGGCAAGATCCTGAAAAACGGCAAGGAGGTTGCCATCCGCAACCCCAACGATGCCAACGCACTGGGCATCGGCATGGTGCACCAGCATTTCAAGCTGGTGGAATGCTTCAGCGTGCTGGACAACATCATTCTGGGCGTGGAACCCAACAAGATGGGCTTTTTGCAGAAGGCCGAGGCACGCAAAAAGGTGATGGCGCTGAGCGAAAAGTACGGCCTGCGGGTGGACCCGGACGCACTGATCAGCGATATCTCGGTTGGTATGCAGCAGCGCGTGGAGATCCTGAAGATGCTGTACCGCGACAACGAGATCCTGATCTTTGACGAACCCACCGCTGTGCTGACCCCGCAGGAGATCGACGAACTGATGGAGATCATGCGCGGGTTCAAGAAGGAGGGCAAGTCCATCCTGTTCATCACCCATAAGCTCAACGAGATCATGGCTGTGGCCGACCGCTGCACCGTGCTGCGCAAGGGCAAATATATGGGCACGGTGGATATCAAGGACACCACCAAGGAAGAGCTTTCCCGCCGCATGGTGGGCCGTGACGTGCAGCTGCAGGTGGAAAAGCAGCCCGCACACCCCGGCGAGACTGTGCTGGACGTGGAGAATGTTACCATCCACAATGACCAGCGCAAGAAGGATGTGGTGAAGGATGTGTCCTTCAAGGTGCACGCAGGCGAGATCGTCTGTCTGGCGGGCATCGAGGGCAACGGTCAGACCGAGTTCATCTACGGCCTGACCGGCCTGAGCAAGCTGTCTAGCGGCAAGCTTACGCTGGACGGCAAGGATATCACCCACGAGAGCATCCGCCAGCGCTCCAAGGACGGCATGGGTCACATCCCGGAGGACCGCCACAAGCACGGTCTGGTGCTGGATTTCAGTCTGGAAAACAACATTGTGCTGCAGCGCTACTGGCAGCCGGAGTTCCAGAAGGGCGGCTTTATCCGTGCCGATAAGGTGCGCGAGTACTCTGACAGACTGATCGAGCAGTACGATGTGCGCAGCGGTCAGGGCAGTCTGACCACCGTGCGTAGTATGTCCGGCGGCAACCAGCAGAAGGCCATCATTGCCCGCGAGATCGACCGCGACCCCAAGCTGCTGGTGGCAGTGCAGCCTACCCGTGGTCTGGACGTGGGTGCCATTGAGTACATCCACCGCCAGATCGTGGCCGAGCGCGATAAGGGCAAGGCCGTGCTGCTGGTCAGCTTGGAGCTGGACGAGGTGATGAACCTTTCTGACCGCATCCTTGTAATGTACGAGGGCGAGATCGTGGGCGAGTTTGACCCCAAGACCACCACCGTGCAGGAGCTGGGTCTGTATATGGCAGGTGCCCGCAAGCAGGGAAAGGAGGAGCAGTAACACATGAATAAGAAAAAACTTTCCCGCAGCGGCAGCCTGCAAAGCTCTGTTACCAGCGTGCTGGCTGCACTGCTGTGCATCCTGATTGGTTTGCTGGTGGGCTTTCTGGTGCTGGTAGCCATCAACCCCGCACACGCATGGGGCGATGGCTTTGTGCGCATCATCAAGGGCGGTTTCCACGATGCCCCCTACGGCGTGGGCAAGGAGCTGGCCAATGCCGCACCCCTGATCATGACCGGTCTGTCCGTGGCCTTTGCCTTCAAGACCGGCCTGTTCAACATCGGTGCAGCCGGTCAGTATACGCTGGGCGCTTACGGTGCGCTGTACTGCGCCATCATGCTCAAGCTGCCCTGGTTCGTCTGCCTGCTGGTAGCAGCAGTGCTGGGCGGCCTGTGGGGTGCGATCCCCGGCTTTTTCAAAGCCTACTTCAACATCAACGAGGTCATTACCTCCATCATGTTCAACTGGATCGGCCTGTATCTGGTGAATGAGCTCATCTACCAGAACGGCACCGGCCCCATGTACGATGTGCGCAACACCCGTACTTTGAACCTGAGCAAGAACGCTGATTTTGCCCAGTCCCTGATCCCGGACTTCGGCCTGAACAAGCTGTTCCAGACCAATAGCACCACCATTGCCATCTTCTTGGCGGCAGCGGTGGCCGTGCTGATCTGGGTGGTGCTGAACAAGACCACCTTCGGCTACGAGCTCAAGGCCGTTGGCCTGAACAAGAACGCCGCCCGTTACGCCGGTATCAACGAGAAGAAGAACATCATCCTCTCCATGGCCATTGCCGGTGCGCTGGCGGGCTTCGGCGCAGGCCTGTTCTATCTGTCCAACGTGTCCCAGTGGAACCCGCTGAACTCCACCAGCCTGCCGGGCATGGGCTTCAACGGTATCTCGGTGGCACTGCTGGCAAGCTCCAACCCCATCGGTACCGTGTTCTCCGCGCTGTTCATCTCCCACATCTCGGTCGGCGGCTCCTTCCTGTCCACCAAATTTTACCCCACTGAGATCTCGGATCTGATCAGCGGCATCATCATCTACCTGTGCGCATTCTCCATGCTGTTCCGCGGCAAGATCCAGAGCCTGCTGTTCCGGAATGCCGAAAAGACCAATGTGAACGCAGAGCCTGCGCCTGCCGCAGAAAAGACCAAAAAGGAGGGCAAGTAATATGCTGCTTCTGATCAAATATACCCTGCTGTACGGCATCGTGCTGATGCTGGTGGCACTGGGCGGTATGTTCAGCGAACATTCCGGCATCATCAACATTGCACTGGAGGGCATCATGGTCATCGGCGGCGTGGCCGGTGTGCTTACCCTGACCATGCTGCCTGCAAGCCTGTCGCCCTTCCTTGTGGTGCTGATCTCCATTCTGGTGGCAGCGCTGGCGGGCGTGATCTACAGCCTGCTGCTGGCCTTTGCCTCTATCAACCTGAAGGCGGACCAGACCATTGGCGGTACGGCACTGAACCTGCTGGCTACCGCCATTGCCGTGGTCATCTCCAAGTACTTCAGCGAGAGCGGCAGCGCCAAGCTGAACTATTCCAACAAGCCCTTCCTGTTCAGCATCGGCGGGCTGGAACTCAGCGTGTTCGTGCCGTTGGGGCTGATCTTGCTGGTGGTCAGCTACATCGTGCTGTATAAGACCCGCTTCGGCCTGCGTCTGCGTGCCTGCGGCGAGCACCCGCAGGCTGCGGACTCGGTGGGCATCAACGTTTACAAGATGCGTTACGCCGGTGTCATCCTTTCCGGTGCGCTGGGCGCCGTCGGCGGTCTGGCGTATATCGTGCCCCCGGTGCAGACCTGGAACTTTGAAGTCGGCGTGGCCGGTGCAGGCTTTCTGGCACTGGCAGTTATGATCTTTGGCCAATGGAAGCCTTTCCACATCTTTGGCGCGGCCATGTTCTTTGCCGTGTTCAAGAGCCTTGCCAATATTGCAGACTCCACCTTCCTCGCACAGCTGCACTGGTCCAGCAACATCTATAATATGATGCCCTTTGTGGCCTCTATGGTCATTCTGGCCTTCACTTCCAAGAACAGCATGGCGCCCAAGGCCGAGGGTATCCCCTACGATAAGGGCTCCCGCTAAGCGTATTCGCTAAAAATCTGTAAAACGAAGGCATCCGCAGCCATCCATGTGCTACGGATGCCTTTTTTGTACGGGGCAGGGCATATTTTGTCCATATATTTGCCGGCAGAAAATGGCATTTTTACTTGTAAAATACAACAAGATGTGCTATCATTATAAAACGAATGTGTATCTATAGGAACCCGGTGTACATTTCTTGCACTGCGGAAAACAAGAAAGGTGAGTTTCGCTATTATGGACGAAAAAGCAACTATGGGACAGTCGCTCCGGAGCACGGAGGACGAAGAGACCATTGATCTGATGGAACTGGCCCGCCTGCTGTGGGCACATGCCGTGCAGATCGTGGCAGCAGCTGTTGCGGCAGCGCTGATTTGCCTGCTGGTGTGCGTGTTTGCGCTTACACCCAAGTATCAGGCTTCTATCAATATGATCGTGAATACCCGGCAGGATAACTCCTCCACCTTTACCAGTGATAACTTCAATTCTGCTAAGAACCTGATCAGCACCTATGCGGTCATCATCAAGGGCAACACCGTGCTGAACGAGGTGATCGACAAACTGGATCTGGATATGACCTACACCGAGTTGTATAAGATGGTGGATGTTGCCGATGTGGACTCTACCCAGATCATGCAGATCACGGTCACCGATACCGATGCAGAGCGCGCAGGCGAGATCGCACAGACCATTGCCGACATCGTGCCCGATGTGCTGGTGGAAAAGGTGGAAGCCGGTTCCTGCAAGGCGGTGAGCGATGTGATCATCGATCCCAACAAGGTGTTCCCCCAGACCAAGAAGTACGTTGTGCTGGCCGGTCTGCTGGGCGCTGTGGTGGTGTGCGGCGTGCTGGTGCTGGCACACCTGCTGCACGATACCATTGTGGATGACGAAGATGTTCAGAAGAAGCTCGGCCTGCCCGTGCTGGGCCTGATCCCGGAGGTGTAAGACGATGTGGAATCTGTTTAACAAAAAGAACAAAACTGACGGCGAGCACCGTACCCTGCAGCTGATCACCGATAAGGGGATGCCCTTTGGCTATGTGGAGGCCTACAAGTCTCTGCGCACCAATCTGGACTTTATGGCAGGCTCCATGGACGTGCACACGCTGGTCATCACCAGTACCGTGCCGGAAGAGTCCAAGAGTAACGTGGCGGTCAATCTGGCGCTGACGCTGGCCGAAAGCGGCAAAAAGGTGGCTCTGGTGGATTGCGACCTGCGCAAGCCGGTGCTGCACCGCTATCTGAAGGCCGGTCACAACGTAAAGGGCGTTTCCAACGTGCTGTCCAACCAGTGCACGCTGGACGAGGCGCTGCATGAACTGAAGGAAATGAATCTGACCTTCCTGCCCGCCGGTACCCCGCCGCCGAACCCCTCCGAGATGCTGAGCCAGCCGCAGATGCAGGCCATGGTCAACACCCTGCGGGAAAAGTTCGATGTGGTCATCTTTGATGCACCCCCGGTGTCCGTGGTCACCGATGCAGCCGTCATCGGCCGCTATGTGGACGGCGCGGTTTTCGTTGTGCGCTCGGACTACGCCCCCGCCGATGCGGTGCGCGGCGCAGTGAAAAAGCTGCAGGATGCCGGTGTCCGGGTGCTGGGCAGCGTGCTGACCCGCTACGACATGAAGAAGGCACTCAAGGGCTCCAGCTACGCATATAGTTATGCCTACAATTACAACTATGCCTACGAAAAACAGAAGGCTGATGTTACTGAATAAGGAAGCACTGCTATGACCGATCTGCATTGTCACATTCTGCCCGGCATGGATGACGGCGCAAAGGATACAGCAGTCTCGCTGGAGCTGCTGCGCAGGGAATACGAGGACGGTGTGCGCAACATCGCGTTCACCAGCCACTTCAACAGCGAGCGTACCACAGTGGAAGCCTTTACGGTAAAGCGGCAGGCTGCCTTTGAACAGCTGACCGCAGCGCTGGAGGGGCAGCCCATGCAGTTTGATTTCAAACTGGGGGCGGAGGTGTTCTTCTCGCCCGGCCTGTGCGAGCTGGACACCCGGGCGCTGTGCATGGGGGACACCGCTTATCTGCTGCTGGAATTCCCCACCACCCACAAGCCACATTTTATCCGGCAGACCCTGTACAATCTGCAGCAGCAGGGCATCGTGCCGCTGATTGCGCATATCGAGCGCTACCCCTATGTGCTGGAGGATCCCACCCTGCTGTACGACTGGGTAGCCGCCGGTGCCTATGCGCAGATCAACGCAGGAGCACTGCTGGAGCCTAAGCTCTGCAAAAAGTTGTGTAAGTTCATCCAGTGGGGATTGGTTCATGTCATCTCCACCGACACCCATTCCCCGGACAAGCGCCCGCCCCGCATGGCACAGGGAGTGCAGCAGCTGGAAAAGCTGCTGGGCAGGGAAGCTGCTGCCCGCATCGTGCGCAACGGCGATGAACTGTTCCATGATCAGGAACTGGACGCGGCGACCCTGCATCAGCCCAAAAAGTTTTTGGGCATGTGGGTCTGATCCTAAAGTAAGGAGAAAACTGCCCGGGCAGAGAATTACTCTGCCCGGGCAGCGGATTTTGGTATGAAGAAAAATAAGGTCCTGAAAATCGTGTTGATCGTGCTGGGCGCGCTGGTGGCTCTGCTGGCAGCAGCTGTTCTTGGCGTGCTGTTCTACCTCCACAGTATGGCAGCCGGGATTCCTGAAACCCTGCCGGATGCCCCGGCGGACAGCACACAGGTCACCCTGACGGATGATGAGATCGATAAGCTGCTCAGCGGTGAGATCACGCTGGAGGAACTGGCAGATGAAGCCGCCGCGTCCGGCAGCGGGGAACAGGAGGCATCCGCTAGCGCTCCGCAGCAGGAGACAGGTGCGGCTTCCTCCCCGGCGAATTCTGATACTTCTCCGGCGGCATCTGCCTCCCGGACGGAGAGCAGCAGTACAGCGTCCTCCAGCAAGCAGGAGACTGCCGGTACAGCCAATTCCGGTACAAAAAAACCATCGTCCTCCTCTGGCAAACAGGAAGCCTCCTACGAGGCCGAGGTCAAGGCGCTGCTGAAGCAGCTGTACAGCGTCAAAGCGCGCGCCGAGGCAGAGCTGAACAGCTGCATTGCCGGAGCAAAGGCAGAGTTCAAATCGCTGCCAGAGTCTCAGCAGACACAGGCGCGCAAGATATCCATCGTGCTGGCTAGAAGTGGCAGACTGTATGCGATGCAGGCCTCCTATGATAAGGAAGTGGAGAGCATCGTCAGCCAGATGCGCGCCATTCTGACCGCCAACGGCCAGAGCACCGCACTGGCGGATCAGGCCATGGCCTCCTATAAGGCACAGAAGAGCGCCATGTACTCCCGGCTGACCGCAAAACTGTACTCCTGACCCGCAAAACGACCACGGACCATCCGCAGCACATCTCCCGGGCACTGACTGTGCCGGAAAGGGGCTGCGGATGGTTTTGTTTTGCCTTTTTGCTGTAATATGGAGAAAAATGCCAAGTACATGGAGGGATGACTCTGCGGCAGAGACGCTGCCTTTTACGCCGACAGGGGAGGGCGGATTGTACGCGCCAACGGAACAATCCCCCAAAAGGCCGGAAAAGTAGCACTTTTACCTACTAATATACAGGAAATTTGTATAAAGTATAAGATTTCACTCATGCTTTGCTATAATGAAGTGAATTCTTTTCATGTAAATTGACAAAAATCGTGGTTATCCTTATAATAGATAGAGTGTTTCTCGGGTATGGACGATGGTGTTTGTGCAACCGCAAGATGCCATCGTTTTATTATTCGCTTTTCTGTCCGCGTGCCAAGGACAGACGTCCGCTATGTGTGAGGCTGGCGGACTGCGGGAAAGTGTGGCTCGGCCTGAGAGCAAAAACAGTAATTCATTGATAGGATTGGAGTGGCATCAAACGATGGCAAAGTACATCATCAAGCGTGTCGCAATGGGTATCTTCAGTATCTTCATTGTGGCCACGGTTACCTTTTTTGTCATGAACCTGGTCCCCGGTGGTCCGTTCGTGGCAGAAAAGTCCATCAGTGCCGCTGCTCAGCAGGCTCTGGCCGAAAAGTATGGCCTTGATAAGCCGCTGAGTGTGCAGTACGTCAACTACATGAAGAGCCTTTTGCACGGCGATCTGGGTCTGAGCCTGCGTCAGCGCGGACGTACCGTGAACCAGATTATCGCCAGCAAGCTGCCGGTGTCCTGCCGTCTGGCAGGCATTGCCGTGGTGGTGGCTCTGTGCGTGGGCATCCCGCTGGGCTGCATTTCCGCTTACAACCGCGGTAAGTGGCTGGATAACGTTATTATCGTGTTTGCAACCTGTGGCATCGCGATCCCCAGCTTTATTTCCAGCGTGCTGCTATTGTACCAGTTTGGTATGAAAATGAAGGTGCTGCCCACCGTTGGTCTGAACAGCGCAGCCGCCTATATCATGCCGGTCACTGCACTGGCCATCTATCCCTCGGCTTATATCACCCGTCTGATGCGCTCCAGCCTGCTGGACGTTATGGGTCAGGACTATATGCGCACTGCCCGCGCAAAGGGCGTGTCCCAGTTCATGATCCTGTTCAAGCACGCACTGCGCAACGCCATTCTGCCTGTCATCACCTACGTCGGCCCCATGCTGGCCAGCCTGATGACCGGTTCTTTCGTGGTGGAAAAAATCTTCTCCGTGCCCGGTCTGGGCCGCGACTTCGTGTCTGCCATCACCAACCGTGACTACACCATGATCATGGGCACCACCATCCTGCTGTCCAGCATGGTCATCATTGCAAACGTGGTCGTGGATATCCTTTATAAGATCATCGACCCGCGCATCAAGCTGCAGTAAGAGAAAGGAGCGATTTTCATGGAAAACATTAAAAAGAATCCGCTCAGCCTGCAGCTCAACGCGGAGGATTTTCTGCCCGCCAGCAATGAAGAAAAGCAGAGCCTGGTGGTCATGCGCGAAAGCGTCAACTTCTGGAAGGATGGTATCCGCCGCCTGAAGAAGAACAAGATCGCCATGGTCAGCTTTGTGTTCATCATTGCCATTGCCATCTTTGCCTACCTGCTGCCCGCCGTCTGGCCTTACAGCTACTCCGAGCAGATGAAGGGCAGCAACAACCTGAAGCCCTTTGAGTACTCTGCTTCCGAGCAGGCACGTATCGACGCAGGCGAAAAGGTGTTCCCGCACATTCTGGGCACCGACCGTATGGGTCGTGACTTCGCTGTGCGTATCATGATGGGCACCCGCGTCAGCCTGTCCGTCGGTCTGATCGCTTCTGTGCTGGTGCTGATCATCGGTGCTACCTACGGTGCGGTTGCGGCTTTTGCCGGCGGCTGGGTAGATAATATCATGATGCGTATTACAGATATTCTGTACACCATCCCCGATATTCTGCTGATCATCCTGCTGGGCATGGCCCTGAAGGATCCGCTGGATGCACTGGCTACCAAGCCTGGCTTCAAGTGGATGCAGACCCTTGGCCCCAACATGATCTCCATCTTCATCATCTTTGCTCTGCTGTACTGGGTCGGCATGGCGCGTATCGTCCGCAGCCAGATCCTGATCCTGAAGGAGAGCGAGTACGTTACCGCTGCCCGCGCACTGGGCGCTTCCAGCGGCCGTATCATCAAAAAGCATCTGCTCACCAACTGCATCGGTACCCTGATCGTTACCACCACCCTGCAGATCCCGGCCTCCATCTTTACTGAGAGCTACCTGAGCTTCATCGGTTTGGGTGTTGCAGCCCCGCTGCCTTCTCTGGGTTCTCTGGCTACCGATGCCGTCAAGGGCATGAACACTTACCCCCATCTGCTGATCGCCCCCGCACTGATGATCAGCGTGATGATCCTTGTGTTCAACCTGTTCGGCGATGGCCTGCGCGATGCCTTTGACCCGAAGCTGAAGAATTGATGAGGTGAACAGAAATGAGCGAGAAAATTCTTGATATCAAAGATGAACGCCTTTCTTTCTTCACCCCTGCGGGCGAAGTAAAGGCACTGAACGGCGTTTCCTTTACCATGAATCAGGGCGATGTTCTGGGCGTTGTGGGTGAGTCCGGCTCCGGTAAGTCGGTCACCGCCTACTCCGTTATGGGCCTGACCGCTTACCCCGGTAAGCTGGTGGGCGGCAAGGTGTGGTTTAACGGCCACGAGATCGAGAACATGAAGGAGAAGGACTTCCGCAAGATCCGCGGCAACGAGGTCTCCATCATCTTCCAGGACCCCATGACCAGCCTGAACCCGGTGTACACCATCGGTAACCAGATCGTGGAGGTCATCCGCCTGCACACCGATAAGAACAAGGCCGATGCATGGGCACGCGCCAAGGAGCTGCTGGAGCTGGTTGGCATCAACGAGCCCGAGAAGCGCCTGAAGCAGTACCCCCACGAGCTGTCCGGCGGTATGCGCCAGCGCGTGATGATCGCCATTGCACTGGCCTGTGAGCCTAAGCTGCTGATCGCTGACGAGCCCACCACCGCACTGGACGTGACCATTCAGGCACAGATCCTTGAGCTGATGCAGGATCTGCGCAAGAAACTGGGCATGAGCATCATCATGATCACCCACGATCTGGGCGTTGTGGCATCCATGTGCGAGAAGATCGCCGTGATGTACGCCGGCCACATCGTGGAGTACGGCACCACCGACGAGATCTTCTACCAGCCGGGTCATGAGTACACCAAGGGTCTGATCAACTCCATCCCCAAGCTGAACACCGCAGAGCACGAGCGCCTTGTACCCATCGAGGGCACCCCTGTGGACCTGTTGAATCCGCCGGCCGGCTGCCCCTTTGCGCCCCGCTGCAAGAACTGCATGAAGATCTGTCTGAGCAAGATGCCCCCGCGCACCGAGCTTAGCGATACCCATTATACCTACTGCTGGCTGCAGCAGAAGGCTGCATTTGAGAAAGGGGAAAAGGCAGAATGAGTGAACACAAGACGCTGGTCGAAGTCCAGCACCTGCAGCAGTATTTCCCCGCCGGCGGTGTGGGCAAGAACCGCAAGTACGTTCAGGCTGTGGATGACGTAAGCTTTGCCATCCGCAAGGGCGAGACCCTTGGTCTGGTAGGTGAGTCCGGCTGTGGCAAGACCACCACCGGCCGCACCCTGCTGCGCCTGTACGAGCCCACCGGCGGTAAGATCTACTATGACGGCAACCTGCTGTTCGATAAGGACAACAAGATCGCAGTGGATATGCTGCCCTACCGCCGCCGGATGCAGATCGTTTTTCAGGATCCCTACGCAAGTCTGGACCCCCGCATGACCATTGGCGACATCGTGGGTGAGGGCATTGATATCCATCATCTGGCCGAGAACGAAAAGGACCGCCACGATAAGATCATCGCTCTGCTGGAGCGCGTTGGCCTGAACAGCGAGCACGCAAACCGCTACTGCCACGAGTTCTCCGGCGGTCAGCGTCAGCGCGTGGGCATTGCCCGTGCACTGGCCGTGAACCCCGAGTTCATCGTTTGTGACGAGCCTGTCTCTGCACTGGACGTTTCCATTCAGGCACAGGTCGTCAATATGTTTGAGGATCTGCAGCAGGAGATGGGTTTGACCTACCTGTTCATCGCCCATGACCTGAGCGTTGTCAAGCACATCTCCAACCGCATCGGCGTGATGTATCTGGGCAAGATGGTGGAGCTGGCCGACAGCTACGAGCTGATCGCCCACAGCATCCACCCCTACACCCGCAGCCTGATCTCCGCAATTCCGGTGGCAGACCCCATTACGGCCCGCCAGTCCAAGCGTATCGTGCTGCAGGGCGATGTGCCCAGCCCCCTGAACCCGCCGTCCGGCTGCCGTTTCCGCACCCGCTGCCCCTATGCAGACGAGCAGTGCGCCAACGAGGTGCCCGAGTTCAAGGAGGTCTCCACCGGCCACTGGGCAGCATGCCATCACCTTGACCGCGTGAAGTGAGAACACTTCACACCAGTAAAAGGTGAAAGCAATTCAACTTAGTGCTGAAATGTTGTCACAAAATGGTTACAGTCCAGGTTTTGGACTTGTAACCGGCATGAGAACGCATTATAATCATTCGTGTTCCTCCGGTGTACATTTGCACCGGATCGAATATAGAGGCGGCTGGGGGAACCTGGCACACTCAAATTTGATATAAGGGAAGGATATTATTATGAAACGCATTTCTCGTCGTAATTTCCTCAAGGTTGCAGGCGTGGGTGCCGCTGCTCTGGGTCTGGCAGCCTGTGGCGGCAGCAAGTCCGGTTCTACCGCAACCTCCGGTACTGCTTCTTCCGCTGCTGGCTCTTCTACCGGCAGTGTCAACACCGCTGGCTTCACCGTCCAGTACGGCCCCAACCCCGAGACTCTGGATCCCTCTTTGAACAGCGCTGTTGATGGCGCCAACACCATCATCACCATCTTCGAGCCCCTGCTGATCATCAACGAGAACAACGAAGTTATTGGCGGCCAGGCTGAGAGCTGGGAAGAAAGCGAGGACGGCCTGACTTGGACCTTCACCATGCGTGACGGCCTGAAGTGGAGCGATGGCACCGACCTGACCGCTAAGGACTTTGAGTACACCTTCAAGCGTATGGTCAACCCCGACACCGCAGCTCCCTATGCAGCGACCTGCCTGGGCATGATCGACGGCTACGACGCAGCTACCGGCTTCCCCGATGCAGACGGCAACCCCACTGCAGAGCCCAACCCCGATGCTCTGAACGTTAAGGCAAGCGACGACGGCAAGACCCTGACCATCGTTCTGGCTTACCCCTGCTCCTACTTCGACAAGATGGCCGCATTCGCATCCATGAGCCCTGTGCAGCAGGCTACCGTTGAGGCCAACGGCGATGCATGGTGCACCTCCGCTGAGACCTTCGTCTCCAACGGCCCCTACATGATCACCGAGTGGACCCCCTCCGAGCGTATCGTTCTGTCCAAGAACCCCAACTACGTTGGCGGCTGGGATAGCTCTAAGATCGTTTCCGACAGCATCACCCTGCTGCTGCTGGAGGACTCTTCCGCTTCCTTCGCTGCTTATAACAGCGGCGAGGCTGTCCTGATCAAGGACGTGCCCACCGACGAGATCCCCAGCCTGACCAAGGCAGAGGATGGCGGCGACTTCTATGTTGACACCATTCTGGGCACCTATTACGTCAGCATGAACCTGCAGCGCGATGCCTTCAAGGATGCCAAGGTCCGCAAGGCTCTGGCTCTGGCTATCGACCGCGACTACGTTGCCAACACCATCATGCAGGGCACCTACTCTGCTGCTTCCAACCTGGTCGGCCCTGGCATCGTGGACGCGCAGGGCTACTTCTACGATAACGCGAACGGCGGTTCTCCCTACATTGCTGATGACTACGAGGCAAATATGGCCGAGGCTAAGAAGCTGCTGGAAGAGGCTGGCTATCCCAATGGCGAGGGCTACCCCACCATCGAGTACAGCACCAACGATTCCGGCTACCATGTGCCTCTGGCAGAGTACCTGCAGCAGGTCTGGGGTGATCTGGGCATTACCCTGACCATCAGCAAGATGGAGTGGTCTGCCTTCACCGCTGCTCGTCGTGCAGGCGAGTACGATGTTGCCCGTAATGGCTGGGTCATGGACTACAACGAGCCTTCCAACATGATCGAGCTGTTCTGCACCGGCAACGGCAACAACGATGGTAAGTACTCCAACGCTGACTTCGATGCTGCTATGGAGGCTTCCAAGGTTGCAGATGTCGCCGAGCACTTTGCACAGCTGCACAAGGCTGAGGACATCCTGATGGAGGATATGGGCTGCATCCCCGTTGCTTACTACAACGACTTCTGGCTGCAGAGCTCTTCTCTGAAGGGCACTTGGCACAGCCCCTACGGCTACTGGTACCTCCAGTACGGCTACATTGAAGAGTGATTTCCTCCCTGTGCTGTGCAGCGTAAGCTGAACCGTAAACTATAAGCACTAAGCACTCTGCCTACCGGAAACGGCTGGCGGGGTGTTTTTTTGCGTTTGCCGGGGTGCGGAAAAACAAACAAAGCGGCTGTTGCACAGCATTTGGTGCAACAGCCGCTTTTGAATTTATATGAATGTTTGCCGGAGCAAAAGCCTTCCACTTTGGGGGAAGGTGGCGCACAGCACCGGATACAGATTATGCAAAAAAAGCTATAAAAGCAGCTGTTGCTTACACCGCAGCCATGGCAGCCAGAACGCTCTGCCAGCTCTTGCTGCGTGCGGCAGGCACTGGCGCGGGGCGGGTGCGCCGTGTAGCAGGAGCACTATGACCGGTCGCAGAGGATACCGTCAGGGCAGGGGAGGGGCAAAAGAACACAGCGGTGTCCTTTGCCAGCCACTGCGCAGCCAGTGCAGCGGCCTGCGGGTCAGACTGCAAGGCACGGCGCTCGTTTCCGGCCAGAAAATCAGCCAACCAGTACAAAATTGCAGCCAGCGGCAGGCAGGGGGAAACGTCCTGACTCCAATAACTCCAGCGTGCGCCGCGGCCGAGGTGGCTTTCGACTGTGATCTGTGCGCCGGTGCGGGCATTCTGCGGGATGACACCAACATAGTTCGTGCCGGCGCGCTGCCCCAGTTCCTCCACAAGGCGCTGGGTGCGGGCGGCATCCAGCCGATCCTCCCGGCAGTAGGCGCGGAAGTCGGTCTGGCTGAGCAGGCTGTCGGCACTGGACGGAAAACGTCCGGTCAGCTGCCCATCGGCATTGTGGCACAGCTGCCAGCCCTTGCGGAACAGCTGAAAATTCAGGCAGCGCCGCCCCATGGTGGAGTAGCACACAAGGGCGCCCTGCTCCCCGGGCAGCTGTTTTACTTCAAGATAGGCATCGTTGCCGCAGGTGTCCTGCAAACGGACGGTAAGCAGCAGCTGTGCACCGGCGTGCAGGGTGGACATGGCGTTGTGCATGGCGTCAAAATAACGGGAAGCGTCCATGATTGATCTCCTTCCTAAAAAGCAAACAGCGAAACGTTGTAAAAACACCAGCCGGGTGATCGGACCGACAGGCTGTATAAAACTTCTCTGAACGTAGTATAGCATACTTTTGAGGAAAAAACAACTGCAAGTTTCTTCAAGACGACAAAATTTTGCAAAAGCTTATGGCGTAGAGCAAATAGAAGTTCAAAGCATGGTTGTGCTTTATGATAAGCGGTTGTGAAAAAATGACCCCTGCGGGAGGTGCCGGCTAAGGCAGGAGTTGCTCCCACAGGGGTCATTTTATATTTTTCAATCGCCAAGCTCCCGAATCTCGTTCTGGATCAATCGCCCGGCAGCGCGGGCAAGCTGATCCATGCCGCGGATGCGCGCCATATTTTTGCCGTAGATCTGCGTGGCGGCACCGGCGCTGCTGTCCTCGCCCATAAAAACGGCAGACACCCGCACCCCCTGCCGCTGCAAGGTGCGCACCTGCGCGGCGGTATCGGTAACACCGGCGGCGTCCTCGTAGGCGCAGCCCAGCGGGTTCTCTGCTGTGGGCGGAATGCGGCGGCTGTCGTTGGGGCTGGCATCGGTCAGCAGGATCATCAGGTGGCGCGGGGCGGGGCCGGGGGCATACCGGATCAGATCGCCCGCAGCTCGCAGTGCCAGACCGTCCCGGTTCCAGCCTGAGGCGAAGTACCGGAAGATGCTCTGCCGGTTCTTGTCCGCAAAGCCTTTCAGCACCCGTAGTACCGTGTAGCCCCGCAGGCTGCTAAAGGCGCTTACTCGCACCGGAATACCGCAGTTGGCCAAGCTTTCGGCCAGAATGACACCCTGCGCCGCAATCACCTCCTGACAGTGCAGGCGGGAGGCGGAGGCGTCCAGCAGCAGGTCCACCGTAAAGGCGGGGCAGTTTTCCTCCTCCGGGCACAAAAACACTCTGTTATCATTCAGGTAAGGGGCGCGCCACACCCGCCCAGCGCACAGGTTGCCGCTGCGTGCCACCCGCTGGTCGGGCTGCTGATGCACCAGAATACAGTTGCGAATCTGTTCGGTAAGGCGCAGCACCACGCTGCGGTGCAGCTCCTGATTTTTGGCGTAGTAGGCACGGTTGCGTTCGGCCTGCAATTCGGCCTGCTGCGCCAGCTGCCGCGCTTCCGGGGTGGGTGCCTGCGCCGGGCTGGGTACACCGGCGCTGAACCACAAGTGACAGCCCAAATGCACCCCAGTGCACAACTCCTGCTCAGTCTTGCGTAGCTGCTCCGGCGGGTAAAAGCAGCGCCCGAAGCAGCTTTCAATGTAGGCGCGGTCCTGCGCGGCGCGCTGCTTCAGGGTGATGTTTGCCCGGCGCTTGTTCACCGCCAGCCCGCTGCCTGTGGCATCCACCGCACCGGAATGCTCCACCGTCACCCGGTCGGTCTTGATCATCTGGGTGGGCATGGTTTTGGTGGCAAGCTTTGCCCAAAAGCCTTGCAGCCGCAGATGCAGCGCGGGCTTCTGGCGCACCTTGCCGTCAAACAGGGCGAATTTTGCAAACAGCGCCAGCAGGTCGTTTTTGAGCTGTGCTGGTTCCGGTACGGTCTCCGGTTCCAGCGCGGCGGCAAGGCTGCTCTCGTAAGGGGTCATGACCGGGGCGGTGCGTCCCAGCACCTTGCGCCAGCGCGCAGCCTGCATGGTGTACACCAGCTGGTTTTTCGCCATCCACTCCTGCCGCGAAAGCTTGTACTGGATGGCAAAAAAGTAGTCCGCGTGGGCAAACCGCAGCGCCTCCAGCACCGGGCGGCGGGGCAGCTCCAGCCGGTATGCGGCGTTTTCCAGATATAGCCACGCCATATCGTCCAGCATGGGCTGGCGTGTGTCGCCCTCCCAAGCGGAAAAGATGTCCCGAATCAGCGCGTCACCGTAGTATTTGTGCACCAGCCCTACGATGCAGTTCATGTAAAAATCAATGGTGCCGTCCGTGTTGTGGGCCAGAAACAGCGGCTCAAAGCCGTAGGCTCCGGCAGCGGCCCAGACCTGATTGGCCGCACGCCGCTCCTGCGCGGTGTAGCTTTGGGCGTCCATCAGGCAAACAGCTTTCCGGCATCCAGCTTGGCCGGGATGCGCGCGGCAATCACGTCCCGAATCAGCCCCTGCTCGTAGGAGTCAAAGGCCTTGTTGGTGATGCCCATATCCAGCGCCGCCCCGGCCGGGATGCCCCTGCGGATCAGCCGCAGCGCGTCCAGCATACCGCGCAGATCCAGCGCTTTGGTGGAAATCTCGGCACTGTCGCACTTTTTCTGCAGGTCCAGAAACAGCAGTGCAAACTGGTGTACATATTTTGCGGTAAGATCCGGGAACTGCGCCCGCAGCAGCTTTTCCAGATTATCCTGCGTGATGGTGGGCATCTGCACCACCGCAAAGCGGGAGGTCAGCGCCTCGTTCAGCTCCCGGGTGCCCGCGTAGCCGTAGTTCATGGTGGCAATAAAGCGGGTCTCCTCGGCCAGCGGGATGCGGTCGTAACCGGGTACGTCGATGGCGCGGCGAAAGTCCAGCACCGCGTGCAGCACCGCCAGCGCCTCGTTTTTGGCCATGTTGATCTCGTCCAGCACGCCAAAGCCGCCGCACTGTGCGCAGCGGTACACCGGCCCGGGACGGAACACTACCTGCCCGCCCGCAAAGGTATCCATGCCGATCAGGGAGGCGGCGTCCATGTTTACATGAAAGGAGATGTCCCACGCGGGGCGGCCAAAGGCAGCGGCAAGGTTTTCTGCCAGAACGTTTTTGCCGGTGGCCTTGCCGCCGGCCAGCAGCAGGTTTTCGCCGCAGAGCAGCGCCGCCAGCGCCTGCTCCCACACCTGTTTGCCGTAGTAGGTAAAGGCAGGGGAAGGAATGCGCGGGCGCAGTGCGTCCGGCAGGGCATGGGCAGCGCGGTACTGTTGGACTGCTTCCAGCAGAGCGGGGTCTACCCCTTCCTGCTGCAGAGTTTCAAGGAGATCAGACATTTGTACAAACACCTCGATTTTGCCGGTTGTCTGGCACAAACCGGCTGTTCAGCCTTATCATAGCACAATCGTGGGGATTTGTGTAGGGGGCACGTGGCGAAAAAATGGCAAAGAGAGGCGGCCCCCAAACAGGGACCGCCTCTCTTCATGAAGAAAGAAGAAATGGAAAAACGCTTAAGTTGTGCCGGAAAACCGCGCTGGATCAGGCGTTATCCAGACCTGCCATCTGCTTGACAGCCTTCATGGCGAAGGTCAGGGTGCGGCCCATAGCCACACCGGCCATCAGGCAGGGGTAGTTGTTGGCAAAGAAGCTGCCGGACATATCGCCGGTGATGTACAGACCCTCCATGGGCTGATTGTTGGTGTCCAGAGCCTGACCCTTTTCGTTGATGGCGATGCCCTGCTCAGTGGTCAGCAGAGAGGCACCCAGCCAGCAGCCGTAGAAGGGAGCAGTGCGGATGGCGCTCAGACGGTAAGCGGGCTTGCCGAAGTCCTCGTCGTTCTGCTTATCGTACAGCTCGTTGTAGCGCTCCACGGTGGCAAGGAAGGTGTCCTTGGCAGCACCGGTAAAGCCCATCTTGTCGGCCAGCTCGTCCAGCGTATCGCACTTGAACAGTGCACCGGCCTCGATAGCCTCGTCCATCTTGCCCTGAATGTACTTCTCGCCGCCGTTACGGGTCTGGGCAGAGCAGCCGATGGTGTGGAAGCGCTTTGCATCCTCCAGAATGTTAGCATCGCAGATCTGTGCGTAGACGCGGCCCGGCTGGTGGGCGGCAGCGTAGACGATATCGTTATAGGGGCAGCTCTCGTTGGCAAAACGCTCGCCGTTGCGGTTTACCTTCAGGAAGGGCTGAGTACCGGGGTTGTACTGGCGGATCTTACCGGGGAAAGCCTTGCCGCCAAAGGCGGAGTCGCTGTCCACATAACCGGCATCCACACCGGGGGCTACGATGCCGCGGTCAAACAGCATGGGAGCGGCTTCCTTGTCCAGATTAGCACCTGCCCACACTGCGGCGCGGATGCCGTAGCCCTTGTCGGCGGGGGAGTAGGAGCAGGCAGTGGTCACGCTGGTGCCCAGCGGGTCCAGCTGCTCCATCATGTAGGGGTTGCCGGGGAAGCCGCCGCAGGCCAGCAGCACGCCCTGATTGGCGTTGTAACGGATGAAGTGGTCATCCTCGGTGCTCTGGGCGATGACGCCGGTAATGCGGCCATCGCTGTTCTTTTCCAGCTTGGCAAGGCTGGTCTTGAAGTCTACATCGTAGCCCAGCTCCTGAATGTACTGCAGCAGCAGCTCGTTGCGGGGCAGACCGGATGCGCTCTCGCTGGCCATGTAGTTGTGCTCCTGCACAGGGTAGAGGTAGTCGGTGTTGTGCTCGGCATTCTCTGCGGGCCATGCAGCCTCGCTGCCGGAGGTGAAATCGCACACCCAGCCGTACTTATCTTCCAGAATGCTGCGCATAAAGTCGTGCATGGCAGCAGATTCGTTGATCCAGGTTTTGACAACGCGCTGGTCGCACTTGCCGGAGGCGTAGCGGGAGATCTCGCTCAGCAGCTTTGCCTTATCGGTGGCGGGTTCGCCAGCTTCCTTAGCGGCAGCAGAATCAACAGCGCCGTACCAGTGACGGGTGTCCTGCACGTTGGCGTTCTGCTCGATAACACGGAAGTTCAGGCCGTTGGCAGCAGCATAGGCGGCAGCGAACATACCGCCGTTGCCAGCGCCCACGATCAGGATGTCGGTGTCCACGGTCTCAGTGATGGCGGCCTCGTCGATGTCAGGCTCTTTGCCCAGCCAGTCGTTCTCATCGCCGGTGGGCAGCTGCACGCTGGAGACCACGGCCTCGCCCTTAGCCTGTGCGTAGCAGCTCTTGGCAGCCTTCATCACGGCGTCGGAGGTGATGGTAGAACCGGAAACACCGTCGATCTCGGTGCCGTTGGCCTTGACGATATCGTCAAAGAGCGAGGCGACATTCATAGTTTCCCAATAGCTCTGCTTTTCCTGGCTGACGAGTTCCACCTTGGCGATCTTGCCGTCGGTGATGGTCACTTTGACCTTGATCTCGCCATTTTTGAAGCCCTTTCCGGTGCCCTCATAGACACCGTCCTTGTAGCTCGTGCCCTCCTGGGCATACACTGCGGTCAGATCGCCGCTCGCGCCGGTGTCCGCGGCATAGGCCGGGAGCGCGCAGCCGACGAGCATGACCACCAGCAGCACCAGGGACAGGAGCCGTTTGGTGATTGCCTTGTTCATGGGTTGGTCATTACCTCCTGAAAAAATATGATATGTATATTGTTTGTGCATTCAGCGGATCTGTGTGCGGCCTCACCTTCCCTTTCCGCCGGTCGGTCCCGGCATATCATGCATGCAGTTGATTGTACAAAAGCGTCACGATCTGCGCGCGAATGCAGGGGGCCGCGGGCGAAAAGCAGTTGTTGCCCGTGCCCGTCGTGATCTTATTGGCGGCGGCCCAGCGCACTGCGGCCGCGTAATACGCATTTGCCGGAACGTCCGTGAACGTCTGATCCGCGGCGACCTCCGGGCTGCCGGCGGCACGGTACAAAACGGTGGCCAGCATTCCCCGG
>ERZ779877.1405-NODE-1405-length-20711-cov-6.414262_pt1 | contig 20711 bp, 26 predicted proteins | sample MGYA00511556_ERZ779877 | MGnify/ENA primary metagenome ERZ779877 (study PRJEB29588, sample SAMEA2159338) | human gut metagenome | biome: human gut; feature: human-associated habitat; material: faeces | place: Denmark | collected 2008/2010 ...
GGGAGTAGGTGAAGGCCGGCACGCCCTCTTTCGCCGCGACACGCGCCATCACAAAGCCGTCGCCGCCGTTATTGCCCTTTCCGCAGACGACGACTACGTCCTTGCCGGCCCAGCCGTGAATGTATTCGTCGGCCCGTTCGGCAACGGCGTGGCCGGCATTTTCCATCAATACGGCCGGCTGAATACCGTATTTGCCGTGCATGGCCGTATAATCCATCTGGCGCATCTGCGCCGCCGTGTTCAACTTCTGCATCATTCTTCCTCCTTATGTATGTATCCTTCCATGACGACCTGAGCGACAGCGTAATCCCCGTCGTGGCTGACGGACAACGCCGGAGCCGTCGGGCATATCGCCGCAGCCGCCTCTTTATAATAACCGTGCAGAATAAAGACGGGGGCTCCCAGCTCCGTATGGCTTACTTCCACATCCGTCCATTTTCCCTGCCGGAACCCCGTCCCCAAGGCCTTGAAAAAAGCTTCCTTCGCCGCAAATATCCCGGCCAGGGATGCGTACTGCTGACGCTGCCGGCAGCGGCAGTACGCCAGCTCGGCTTCCGTAAAAAATTTCCCCAGGGACCGTTCATGGCGGCAGGCCATGTCCTCTATGCGGCTAATCTGCACGATATCAATTCCGCACCTCATCATACACCTCCAAAAAAATGCCGCAATCCCCCTTAGGAACTGCGGCATAGTATGTTTACCATTTCTGCATTCGGATACAAACAGCCAGGCCTTCCAGCAGCGCCCGGAACGTCGCAAAGGACATTTCCATATCGTCGTACACGGAGCTTGCAACCTTATAAGACAACGTCACCTGCTGCTTCTGATAATCGTAAATCAGGCCGTGCAGGTTCGACTCAAAGGTATACTTCGGCGCCGGCACTTTAAATTGAGGCGGCTTTTCTATCATCAGCCCCCGTATCATGCGGTCGATGAGCACCCGCTTCGGAACCTCTGGCTGCAGCATTTCATCTACAAAACTATCCAATACAGACATTATCCACCTCAGTGTTCGTCAAAGAAATGGGCGTGGATCGCCTTGACGGCCGTATCGACGCTTTCTTCGCCAATCAGGCAGGTAATGCTGATTTCAGACGTGGAAATGATTTCGATGTTGATATGGTTGTCCCCCAATACGCCGAACATGCCGGCAGCAATGCCCGGATGACCAGCCATGCCGGCGCCGACGATGGAAACCTTGGCCATCTTGTCGTCGACGAGGATATCTTCGACAGGCATTTCTTCGCGCAGGTGGTTCAGAATATCCTTCGCAGCCGGCAATTCCGTGCGGGCAATCGTAAAGGTAATATCCGTAACGCCTTCCTTAGCGACGCGGACGCTCTGCACGATCATATCGACGTCGACATGATGGTCGGCCAGCGTCGAGAAAATCTTGTAAGCGTATCCCGGCTGATTGGGAATGCCTAATACCGTAATCTTAGCTACATTTTTATCCGAAGCGACGCCGCGAATCAAATACTGTTTAATTTCCATTGAGCAAACCTCCTGAATCATAGTGCCTTCATCTTCCGAAAACGTAGAGCGTACGTGGATGGGAACGCTGAAGCGGCTTCCCATTTCAACGGCCCGGGGCTGCATGACGCCGGCGCCGAGCTTAGCCATTTCCAGCATTTCGCCATACGTGATTTCCTTCATCTTCTTCGCATCGGAAACGACGCGGGGGTCCGATGTATATACGCCGTCTACGTCCGTATAAATTTCGCACACGTCGGCGTTGATCGCGCCGGCAATGGCGACAGCCGTCGTATCCGAGCCGCCGCGGCCCAAGGTCGTAATATCGCCGTGGCCCGTAATGCCCTGGAACCCTGCGACGACGACGACGTTGCCTTCGTCCAGCGCTTCCATAATGCGGTTCGGTTCTAAATCTAAAATACGGCCCTTATTAAAGGCGTCGCTCGTCTTGATGCCTGCCTGGGCGCCCGTAAAGGAAATCGCCTTCTGGCCGGCTTCCTGGAACGCCATAGCCATCAAGGCAATCGATACCTGTTCGCCCGTCGAAAGGAGCATATCCATTTCACGTCCGTATGCTTTTGACGTTATCTGTTTTGCCAACGAAACCAATTCGTCTGTCGTATCCCCCATAGCCGACACGACGATGACGATTTTGTCCCCCTCTTGTTTGCCCTTCAAGACACGCTGTACAATAGCGCGCATTTTGTCCGGCGTCGCAACAGAACTGCCGCCAAACTTCTTTACGATTAAAGCCAACTCAAATCCCTCGCTTTATTAAAATGTATGCGTCATGGAGTATAATTTTTTGACCATATAATTGAATAATATCATGTCGTCATAAAATTGTAAAGCAAAAAAAAGCTCTCTGCCGCAACAGAGAGCCTCCTATAGCCTATGAGACGAGTAATCAGTAAGCCGAGTTTTGTTCTGCCGATGGCAGCGACAATCATCTATCTAGACATACCATTGCTGGCATGTTCAAGCGACACAACCCGGAAGATCAGCGGGCCGCTTCATCCCTCCCCTATTCGGTCTTGCTCCAGATGGGGTTTACCTAGCCAGTAAGTTACCTTACTGCTGGTGCGCTCTTACCGCACCGTTCCACCCTTACCGCTTGCGCGGCGGTACACATTTCTGTGGCACTATCCCTAAAGTCACCTTCGCCGGACGTTATCCGGCATCTTGCCCTGCGGAGCTCGGACTTTCCTCTAATGCAAGCACTAGCGATTGTCTTTCATACTCGTCATCTAGAAATCTTACATTAATTCAGCGCAGAAGTCAATATGCAATTACGCCTTCAAAGCATTACGCAGCTCCTGCACGGCCGCCGTCATGTCTTCTTTTCCGACAATGGCCGATATCATGGCAAAGGAACGGAAGCCTTCCTTATATAATGAGCCGATATTTTCCAGGCTGATGCCGCCGATGGTCACGACAGGCAGGGAGAAATGCAGGGCAAAGTGCTTCGCTTCGTCCGACACGACTTCGTGAGCGTCCTTTTTCGACGCCGTCGGGAACATGGGGCCAAAGCCGACATAGTCGGCCCCGTCGGCCAGGGCCTGCTTCATTTCGTCAATCGTATTCGTCGACACGCCGATCACTACGTCGGGGCCAGCCAGCCGGCGCACGACCGTCGCCGGCGCGTCGTCCTGGCCGACGTGAATGCCGTCGGCGCCGCAGGCAATCGCCAGATCGACGGAGTCGTTCATGATGAACGTCACCTTATGGTCATGGCATAATTTGGCAATGGCCGTCGCTTCGGCGTATTTTTCCCGCCACGTCTTATGTTTTTCCCGGTACTGGATAATCGTAACGCCGGCCTCTATGAGATGCCGCGCCGCGTCGATATTGCTCCGTCCCAGAGATAACTCGGCGTTCCCCATAATCGCATAGATGGGGTCGCTCATCAGTTGTCGTATATGTTCTTCTTTTGTCATGTCCTATCGCCTCGTTTACTTTATATAGTGGAACATATCGCGGCTCGTCGGGTCGCTGATACATTCGATAGCCCATTTTCTTTCCCGTCCGGCCGCCCGCAGCCGTTCCTGCAAATCGCTGACGACGGGGTATTCCGTGCCGAAATGGCCGCCGTCGGCAGCGACGATGCCTAACTTCACCGCTTCCTGAGCGTCGTGGTAGCGGATATCGCCGGTCAGATAGAGCTGCGCCCCCGCTTCCTTGGCCAGCTTCATAAATCCGGCCCCAGCGCCGCCGAGAAGGGCCACCTTCGTAACCATCGTATCGGCATCGCCGGCAAAGGGCAGGACGTCGCGCTTCAGCGCCCGCTTTATCTTCTGCAGGACGATGCCCGCCGGTTCCGGCGTCGGCCAGAGCCCGACTCGTCCCATAGCATATTGATGGCCTTCATTGGCCAGGGGATATACGTCGTACGCCGGTTCCTCATAGGGATGGACTTGCAAGACCGCCGCCAAAAGGGCCGGCAGCTTCGGCTGCGGTACGATCGTCTCGATCCGTTCTTCTCGTACCGTTTCTACCGTGCCGACGGAGCCGATAAAGGGATTCGCGCCGGCGCGGGGCTTAAACCGTCCGTCGCCCTTCACCGTAAAGGAGCAGTCGCTGTAGTTTCCCGTATACCCTGCGCCGGCTGCCGCCATGGCCTGACGGACAGCCTCGCTGTGGCTTTCGGGTACATAGACGGCAACCTTGTACAAGGGTTCCTTCACTCCCGGCACGAGGCCCGTGACCTCCCGTAGTCCCAGCCTGCGGGCCAGCACGTCGTTTACGCCGCCGTCGGCGCTATCCAGGTTGGTATGCGCGCTGTACACGGAAATACGATGAGCCAGCAGCTTCTGATACATTTCTCCGTCGTACGTATCGCTGCGCAGGGCCTTGAGGCCGCTGAAAATAATGGGATGGTGGCTGACGATGAGATTGACGCCGTGCGCTACGGCATAGTCGACGCTGTCCCTCATGACGTCCAGCGTGACCATGATCTTCTGCACCGGTTCGTTGGGACTGCCTACGAGCAGCCCCGGATTATCCCAGGACTCCTTCAGCGAGACCGGAGCCCATTCTGCCAATACTTTTACTACCTCTCCGACTGTAACTGCCATATAATATCCCTCCAATGCCTGATTTCCTCATCCAGCGCCTGAATCTGCACCGACATATCGCTGCGGCTCTTCGTCCATCCGGCACGGATGTGTTCTTTTTTGCCGATAAGCGACTCTATTTTGCGTACCAGCAGGGGATGCTTCCGCCGCCAGTTGACCGGGCCTATATCACAGAGCCATGGTTCGGGCATCGCTTCCCTGCCCGGCACGGCCCGCATCATCTCGTACAGCCGCCCGTCTTCGACGAGCATCTCTTCGGCTTCTATATGCCAGCCCGCTTCGTATAGGTACTGCCGGACCGCGCCGCTGTCGCTCTGGGGCTGCAGGACGAGGAACTCCATTTCCTGCCATACGACGGGCGACGCCTGCAGTATGCTGACGATCAGCGGGCCGCCCATGCCGCAGATGACCGCCCCGTCCGCTTCGCCGGGCTGGATGCACGTCAGTCCGTCGCCTAAGCGGCAGTCGATGCGGTCGGCTAACCCCGACTGCCGGACATGGGTGACTGCAGCCTGCAGCGGCCCCGGCACGATGTCGGCAGCAATGGCCTTGGGACAACGCCCTTCCTGGCACATGTAGACGGGAATATATCCATGATCGGTGCCGATATCGGCAATGACCTTATGATTAGGAATTAAAGACGCCGCGGCGGCAAGCCGTCCGCTCAGTTTCATAGCAACACATCCTTTAGTATCCATTTAAGTCTTTACAATATACTGTATTTATTATAGCATAAATTATAGCACAGAATAGCAATAGGTTCCTTCTCGTACGCCTTATGATAAAGAAGATGAGCTGATCATGATCTGGAAAACAGGAAATGGCATACTGCGCCTGGGCATAGGAATACTTCTTTTTTACGTGCTGCTGACGCCTATCCCCTATCCGTATCCGGATACGCTCGTCGTGGCCGATGCTTCCGTATCTGACGAAGACATCGTCCGCCGCATCATGGAGCAGCAACTGACGTATTACACACGCATGGGCCTGCTGTATCCCGACCGCATATTCGATTATGAAATCGTCCGCATCATCCCCACGACAGACGCGACGAAGCCCCAGGAGCCCTTATACAGCGTCGTCTATTCCGTCAAAAACTATTGGCAATCCCCTGCCTGGACCGCTGGGAACGGCCGTATCGGCGAAGACCATTGGATTCGCAACAAATCGATGATATATCGCCTGGTCAAAGACGGCAGCACGTACCGCCTCGTCGCTGTCGGGACGGGGCTATAATCTTTACCTATCAAATTATAAAGGAGAAGCTCATGAAACTCCCCTTTGCCATTACCCGCAAAAGCATTCTCATACTGGTTATTGTCTGCCTCTGCGGTGTCGTGCATTATGAAACGATACCACCTCACGAATTGTATCCCGACACCTTGAATATGATAGAAGCCGGCGGCCTAAACGACTCTACGATCGTCTACCGCATCGTCGAGCAGGAACTGGCCTTTCATAAAAGCAAACGCCTTCTCGTAGAAGGGAAGATTTTCGATTATAAAAACATTTTCGTCATCCCCGAAGAAAATCCCGAAGACCCGGAAGAAAAGCGGTTCCGCGTCACCTATTCCGTCCAAACGCGGGACGATTACTGGAAATCGGACAACGGCGAACCGTGGGAAGACGACTGGATTTTAAACAAATACACCTACGTCCGGCTGGAAAAAGACATTACGAGATACCGCCTCGTCAATCTCGGCCCCAAACCATAGAAAAAACCTGCCCTCGCATATGCGGGAGCAGGTTCTTATTATGCTGCCGTATAGAAACATATCCTATTAGAAGCCGCCGAAACGGTAGGAAATCCCCGTAACAAAACCCTTATAGGTGACGCTGGGGTCGTTGCCATGCCGTCCTTCCGTATCGACGTAACGGTAGCCGGCGTTGATGTCCAGATCCGGCGTGACGCCGTAGGAAAGGCCTGCTTCCCATGTCGTCGTGTTCTTCGTGCCTACGCCGACCTTGCCGTAGACGTCGAGGTTATCTGCCAGCGGAGCCTTGCCGATGAGGCCGACCTGCATGACGTTGTTCGTCGTGCTGCCGTGATGATCCCATTCGTTTTCAATGCGGTTGTAGCCGGCATAGGCCGCTACGTTGTCGTTGAGGGAATACAAGAGGTTGACCTCCTGCTGATTGCCCGTCGTAATGTCATGTCCGTTGACATCGGTCTTTAATCCTGCGTACTGGTACTGGATCGCCACGTCGTCAGTCAAGCCGTACGTAACGCCGCCCTGGAAGTTCCAGTTCGAGTCGGAACTGCCGCCAGATTCAACTTTCGGATTCCATGCGCCTACATCTACCTGTACAGCTCCTTCCTGGAAGGTAGTCTGCGGAGCTGCGAACGCAGCGCCGGATACACAAACTGTCAACGCTGAGAGCACTGCAAATAATTTTTTCTTCATATAAATCATCCTTCCTGTCCTTGTCTTTTCGTTTCTCCCCTTTGGGATTGACTACAGTATAGCAGTATCCGGCGCACTTGTCACGTTTTCAACATATCATAAATATGCATTATCCCAATTCTGTTACAAGAAAAAAATTACAATCTTCATCCCATTAATATATTGTTATTCAGTCTTTTTCAGCTGTTATCAAAATTCCTCAATAAGTATATATATTAATTATTTATTATATATCATACATTTGTAACAGAGGCGGTTCCGCTCGGAAACAGAACTGTAACAAAACCGTTTCGTCCCTGTCACAACGGCGGGAATATAAAGAAGTAAAATGTTTCCGCATCCTCTCGATTTTCATATGAGGCCCGATGTAGTAATATATACTATAGCGTTATAAAGAATGATTGGAATAGGAGCTTGATACTATGTCGACAACACCCGAATATATGCCCTGGGAAGAGCAATCCTTAAAAACGAAGTTATTTACCTTTCACGGCCGCCTCAGCCGGCGGCATTATATCTACCTGACGATCCTCACCTGGGTACTGGCCGGCGCCATTTCCTATCTGCTGCACACGGCCAGCGCTACCCTTGGGACGATGACCGGCGGCATCTGCCTCATCGTCGCCGTCATCCTGGCCATTCCGACGACGATCATTTCCCTCTCCATCGCCGTCCGCCGCTGGCATGACCTGAACAAATCCTGGCAGTACGTTCTCATCAACGTCTGCTGCGCCTTTGCCGGCGTCTTTTCCCTCTTTCTGTACGCCTACTTATTCATCGCCAAGGGAACGCCGGGGAAAAATCTCTACGGCCCCAACCCGGCAGAGCCCTGGGAAGGCCAGGCAGAGTACGTCCCTCCTGCCGTACAACGACGGCTGGAAGAAGAACGACTGAAGAACGAAACGGAAGAAGAAAAAGCCCTGAGAAAGGCAAAATCCCAGGAACCAGCCTATACGATGGACCCTTCGCAAAACGACCAGCCCGACGATACCTCGACGGAACAGCCGAAAGAAAAACTGTAATACACGACAAAAACAAGCGCAAGCTGAGTATGTATCAGCCTGCGCTTTTGTATTTTCCCTATATTTCCCTTACACGCCGTTGATATACTGCACCGTGCCGCCGCGCACGACGCACTGATACCACTCCGGCAAATCGTCGTAAAACCAATCCAACGTAAACTCATATTGCGGAAACTGCTTGGATACCTCTTTCAGCCAGCCCAACGGCGGCGTATCGGCAGTCTGAAAGGTCAGGATATTCCCCATCCGCTCCGCATGGACTGCATTTTCCTCTGTCCCCCAGAAGGCCGAACGCCAGTCCCGCCCTTCCTGTCCCGTCAAATCCCGGGGCATGGGCTGAACGGCGTTAAAATCAAGGGGCTCCGCTCCGCCGATATACTCCAACACCCGTTCCACGCCATCCCGAGGCAAGTACATGCGATTTGTAATATAAACAGGCATCGTAATCCCTCCTGTTCGTAATGTCTTTAGCTGCGTTGCCCGATTTCAAAACACTTTCAATCCATAGAAACGCGGATATTCTGTCCCGTTATACGGCGAACACCTCGGAAAGACTCTGACCCGGCGTGGACCATACATTCTGCTACGACACGGGTCTCTATCGGCGCAAGGCCTCGAAGCAGGCCGAAGGCATTGGCTATTTGCAGCGCGTTGACTGACACCGTTTCGCCTAGCCCCTTGGCCGTTTTGCGCATCAAGGACGGCGGCTGAATGATAGTAAGTCCATCGAATCCCAGCGCTTCTGAGTCTCTTTCTATCTCTCCCTTTAGACGCAGATAAAAAAATTTAGAATGGCAGTCGGCGCCGACGGAAGACACGAGTACCAGGTGACGCACGCCCTGTTCTTTCGCTGTCCGGGCTGCTGTCAGTTGATATTCATAGTCAACGCGGTACTGCCCTTCCTTAGAGCCAGCCTGCTTCCGCGATGTCCCCAGCGCGGAAAACAACACGTCGCCTTGCATGAATTCTCGCCACTGCTCCGGATGGGCAAAGTCGACGATATGAGACGTCAATTTTTCATGTCGAATGCCAATATCTCTCCGTGTAAACGTCGCTACAGAGCTATACCGCTCATCTTTCAATAAGATGTCTACCAAATCCCGACCGACAGCCCCCGTCGCCCCGACGACGAGGGCCTTTTTCAGATGATGTTCCATATATACCATCCCTTATGTAAATTCATGAAAGCAACCCGTAAGATCATGATACCATTTTGACTAAATCTATGTCCTCATACTGAACAAAACTCGCTAAATACTCAAGGCCAATTTGTTAAAACGGATATGCAACACCTTATTTTATACAGATTATAAGCCAAAAACTGCCAGGGTATCAATAATTTTGTACTTATAATTCAAAATTATATGAAATAAGTGATTTTTATACGTCTATCAAAATACACTCGTTTCTTCAATCATTTCTATCCCTATGCGCAAATCACCTCTACTCCTTTTCTCTCGCATAGCTGCCGCAATATTTTTTCTCTGATTTGATTCGTCCATAGATTCCCTGCCGCCTATATTTAGGCGCGAATACAATATGATATTTACATCTCCCCTTGCGGAGTGATAACCTTTTTACGTCATTCATTGACAGAAACCTCCTATTCTATACGGGGATGTGGTTGCCAGACCCTTTCCATTGTATCATAGGAGGTTCTTTCTGTTTCTATAAGGATCGTATGTCTACCCCCTAGTGCAGCCAGGGATTTTATCATGCCTATTCGGCGGCAAAAAAAATCTATCGCCGCGGACATGACGCCGCAGGGATAGATTTTTTTGTCTCTATTACAGTTCGTCGAAAATAGAATAGGACTCGACTTCGCTTTCCAAGACTTCGCCCGTAATAGCGTTGATTTCCAATTCATAGCCTAAGCCGTCGCCGTTGCACTCGATTTCATAGATAGGCAGGAAAAATTCTTCCTGTCTCGTCCAGCCGTCGTGCTGTCCCGGCGTCGTCTGCGCAGCCTGTCCCTGTCCGTTTCCTTGGGCAGGAGCTGCTGCAGCCGGTCTTACGTCGCGCGGCTGGCGGTCGCGGCGCGCGTTCCGATAGTTGCCGTCGTCCCATTTATTTTCCAGGGAAATTTCCCGGAACCGCAAATCCCCTACATCCTTGCCAACAGCCTGGGCGGCGATCGCCTTGATGTCCTCGACGCCGATGAGCTGCACGTTGCGCTGCGCCGCCTGATATTCTACCATGCGCGTCTGGGCCTGCTGGATCTGCGCCTTCCGTTCCATCTTCTGCTGGTGGTAATACCACGCGCCGCCGCCTGCAACCATGGCGCAGACAACCACTAAGACTGCGCCGAGTTTCAGACGGCGCGGCGTAAATATCCGTTTCAGCCAGTTCGTATATCCCTTTTGTTCCATGTCATGTTCCTCCTCATATATCTATCGTAGTATACCGAATTATATGCATTGCTGATTACATATACAGTATAGACAATAAATCTAAACAATCGCTTAAGAAAGCAAAAAAATAGTGTTAATCTTTGCTTTCCCCTTTTTTTACAGCAAAGCGGCCTCATCCATCGGCCTGAATTTTAATGAAAATTTAATGAACTAACTTGATTTTTGCGTTTTTTTCATCTAATTTTCATGTAATTCTCCATTTGTTCTAATGTTCCTTTCGTATACTGCCGATAGATACCTCGTCAAAGGAGTGGATATCATGTCAGACGCCTCGTTGGGAAAGGCCGGCGAAGAAGCCGCCGCCAAGTACCTCCGCCATACGCTGGGCTACGCAGTCCTCAGCCAAAATTACCGCAATCGCCTGGGAGAAATAGACATTATTGCCCAAGACGGCGACACCCTCGTCTTCGTCGAAGTAAAAACGCGCCGGTCGCAGCAGTGCGGCAAGCCGGCCGAAGCCGTAGAAAACCGCAAGCAGCGAAAGCTGTCCCTCGTCGCCCTGTCCTACATGACGCGGCACCATTGCTGGCACATGCCCTGCCGCTTCGACGTCGTCGAAGTCGTCCCTTCGCCGCAGGGATTTCACCTTCATCATATACGCCACGCCTTTTTGAGCCAGGCATAGGAGACGCCCATGTTTTCACGTACGTACGGAGCCACCGTATTCGGGCTTCACGGCAATATCATAACGGTCGAGACGGACATTTCCAACGGCCTTCCGGCTTTTGAAATCGTAGGACTGGCGGCGACGTCCGTCAAAGAATCGAAGGAGCGGGTCCGCTCGGCTATCAAGAACAGCGGCTATGAATTTCCCATGCGGCGCATTACGGTTAATTTAGCGCCGGCCGATTTGAAAAAAGACAGCGCCGGCCTCGACGCGGCCATCGCCGCCGGCATCATGGCGTCGAGCGGCCAAATTCCGGCCGAGCTGTGCCGCCAAACCCTGTTCATCGGCGAATTGGCCTTAGACGGGACGATCCGCCCCGTCGCAGGCATCCTGTCCATGGTGCTGCAGGGCGCTGAAGAAGGCTTTCACACCTGCTTCGTCAGCAAGAAAAACGCCGCCGAAGCGCTGCTGTGCCGCGCCATGACGGTCTATGCCGTCGAGTCCTTGTCGGACATTATTTCCCATTTGCTGGGCCTTGTCCGCCTCTCTCCGGCCGTGGCCGGAGACGTGTTTACAGACCGGCCGGATTACCGCGTCGATTTTTCAGAGGTCCAAGGACAGTTTACGGCCAAGCGGGCCCTGGAAATCGCCGCGGCCGGCGGCCACAACGTCCTGCTCATCGGCCCGCCCGGTTCCGGCAAGACCATGCTGGCCAAGAGGATTCCTACGATTCTGCCGCCCATGAGCCTGCGCGAATCGCTGGAGGTGACAAAGATATACAGCGTAGCCGGCCTGTTTCAGCAGTCGAAAATGCTGGCGCAGCGGCCCTTTCGCAGTCCTCACCACACGATTTCCACGGCAGGACTCATCGGCGGCGGCACGATTCCCAAGCCCGGCGAAGTGACCCTGAGCCACAACGGCGTCCTGTTTCTCGACGAGCTGCCCGAATTTCCCCGTTCCGTATTGGAAGTGCTGCGCCAGCCCCTGGAGGATTTCGTCGTCCACATTTCCCGGGTCAACGCCTCCCTGTCCTATCCGGCCCGCTTCATCCTCATCGCCGCCATGAATCCCTGTCCCTGCGGCTTTTTCGGCAGCTCCGAATCGAATTCCTGTACCTGTACGACCGGCGAAATCCGCCGATACGTCCGCAAAATATCGGGCCCTCTCCTGGACCGCATCGACCTGCACGTCGCCGTAGACCGCCCCAAATACCAGGAATTGATTACGACCATTCCCCAGGAGTCGTCCGAAGCGATCCGCAGCCGCGTCCTGGCCGCCCGAGAAAGGCAGGAACGGCGGCTCCAACCGTACGGCCTGTCCTGCAACGCCCACATGGGCCATCGGGAAATCAAAGAAACGTGCCGTCTATCAAGCAGCGCCCAGGACCTGCTGCAGACCGTGTTCGACACGATGAAGCTGAGCGCCCGCAGCTGCGACCGCATCGTCAAAGCAGCCCGGACGATTGCCGACTTAAACGGGGACGAACACATACGAAGTGAACACGTTGCCGAAGCAGTGAGCTACCGCAATACATTACAAAGGGTGTGACGCCATGACAATACAGGACATAGAAAAGGAACGGCTCTATACGGCAGCCCTCGCCTCCCTGCCCGGGCTGGGCTCCCGCCGCATCGGAGCCCTGATCGGCCGGTTCGGCTCTGCCGCAGCCGCCTGGGACGCTTCGGCCGCCGACTGGCAAGACGCGGGCATACCGGAAACCGTCGGTACGGCGCTGACGGAAGCTCGGTCCCGCTACGACTGGGACGAGCAGCTCCGCCTGCTGTCCCGATATCATACGAAGCTCGTCGCCTTGTGGGAAGACGACTATCCCCAGCTTCTCCGCGAAACATATAATCCGCCGCCTATACTGTACTATCAGGGAGCGCTGCCGCAGTTTCCCAAAGCCGCCGCCATCGTCGGCGCCCGCAAGGCCACGCCGTACGGCAGAAACGCCGCCCAAACCCTGGCGGAACAAATGGCCCGCAGCGGCATCACCGTCGTCAGCGGCGGGGCCCGCGGCATTGATACTAAAGCCCATCTGGGGGCCTTAGCCGGCAAAGGAATGACCTGCGCCGTCGTCGCCAACGGCCTGGACACGGCCTATCCGCCGGAGAACAAGGCCTTATTTGCGGATATCATAGAAAAAGGCGGCTCCGTCGTCAGCGAATACGCCTTCGGAGTCCGCCCTTTAGCGATGAATTTCCCGGCCCGCAACCGCATCATCGCCGGCCTGTGCCGCTGCGTCGTCGTGACCGAGGCGGCCCTGCGCAGCGGATCCCTCATTACGGCTGATTTTGCCCTCGAAGAAGGGCGGGACGTCTTCGCCGTCCCCGGAAGCATTTATTCTGAAATGAGCAAGGGGACGAACGCCCTCCTGCGCAAGGGGGCTATCGCCCTGACGGGCATTGAAGATATCCTATCCGAGTATGGCTGGGACGCAGAGGAAATGAAACAAAGCCCCCCGCCATTTTCCCTCACGCTGTTGGAAGAAGCTGTATTGGAAGCCCTACCCTGCGACCAGCCCGTGTCCCAGGACGAGCTGGTCGTCAAAACGAAGCTGCCGCCGTCTCAACTGAGTCCTCTGCTACTGAAGCTGCAGCTGTACGGCCTCATTGAAGAAGCAGGCGGCACGTCGTATGTGAAAAAGCCCGGGCGGTAACTCTTATCCTTCGGCAAAGCGGTATCCCGCGCCCCATACGGTTTCAATATAGATGGGCTGCGTCGGATCAGGCTCTATCTTTTCACGGATGCGGTTGATATGAACCATAACCGTCGCCGTATCGCCGGCGGCGTCCAAGCCCCAAACCCGGTCAAAAATCCGCTCGCGGCTGAATACGATGCCCGGATGCTTAGCTAAAAAGGCCAGCAGCTCGAATTCCCGGTTGGTCAAAAATGCTTCCTTGCCCTGGGAAAAAACACGGTGCTTTTTTAAATGGATTTCCAGCTCGCCGACCTTGAGGACGTCTTCGTCCTTCGGCGCGGCGCCGGCGCGGCTCGTCAGCCGTTCATACCGGCTGATATGGGCCTTGACCCGGGCCACCAGCTCGCTGGGGCTGAAGGGCTTGCTGATATAGTCGTCGGCTCCCAGTCCCAGGCCACGGATCTTGTCGATATCTTCCCGCTTGGCCGATACCATGAGAATGGGAACGTCTTTCTGCGCCCGTATTTCCCGGCAGACCTGAAAGCCGTCCATGCGCGGCAGCATGATATCCAATAAAATTAAATTATATTCATCGGCCAACGCTTTTTCTAGGCCGGTTACCCCGTCTTCAGCAATATCGACTTCAAAATCGTTCGCTTCCAAGTAATCCCGCTCTAATTCCGTAATTTCCTTATTGTCTTCAATGATCAAAATGCGCTTCAATGCTATTCCTCCTTTGCAATGGGCAGGCGCATGGAAATCGTCAGGCCGCCGCCCTTCGTTTCCTCCGCCCAAATCGAACCGTGCAGCGATTCGATAATCTGCTTGGCAATCGCCAATCCCAGACCGCTGCCCTTCTTTACGTCCGTACGGGCCGCGTCGGTGCGGTAAAAGCTGTCGAACAATTTCGGCAAGCTTTCAGCAGGCACGCCGACGCCGTGGTCGACAAAGGAAACGACGACGGACTCACCTTCCTCGGCAATGACGATGTCTACGTCGGCCTGGGGCGTCGTCTTATATTTTACGCAGTTCGTCAGCAGGTTTTCCACGACCCGCCGGAATTGGTTCCTGTCTATGGCCACGGCCGCCGTGCTCTGATGTCCCCGGAGCGTCAGCGTCACGCCCTGTTCGGCCAGCGTCATAGCTGTCTCGCCGATGACGTCTTCAAAATACCGGTATATCGGCACGACTTCCAGCGAAAAGGGAATCCGTCCCAGGTCCAGCTTGGAAAACAGGAACAGGCTGTCTACGAGCCGCTCCATGGCGCAGGCCGTGTCATAAATTTTATCAATATACTGGCGCTGCTTTTCCGGCGTCCGGGCAATGCCCTCGCGAATGCCGCTGGCATAGCCCTTCAGCAGCGTAAGGGGTGTCGCCAAATCATGAGAAATGCCGGCGATCAATTCCTTGCGGTTCTGCTCGTACTTCTGCCGTTCCTCCCGCACCTTCCGCAGTTCCTTGCGCATGTCGTCAAAATCGCGGCACGTCTGGCCCAGCTCATCCTGCGCCGGCACGACAAGGGGATACTCAAAATTGCCCTGCTGAATTTCCGCCGCAGCCTTCCGCAGCTCTGCCAGCGGCTCGATAATCTGCCGCGACAGGAGGCGCGATAAATACAGGCCCAGCCAGATGATGACGATGATGGAAAGGACGAGGACGGCAAACAGCACGATTTCCAGCACATCCTCCAAGGCGTCGTCGGCATCGTACGACGTGACGAAGGGCATTTGTCCGGCCGCCCATATGACCGTGTCGCGGCGGGGCGAAGAATAAATAAAGGCAAAGTCCTCGTTATTCCACGACATGGCCGAGGCGGCGTTTCCGCACTGCTTCTGGACCAAATACCGTATATCGTCTTCATCAGCCCCGTCAGTGATATACAGCAGGCGGCCGTCGGCGACGATGACGGTCTGTATGCCGTGCTTTTCCAAAATCAGGCATTCTTCAAACACGTCTTCCAGCTTCAGCGACTCTTCGCTCTCTACCTTCATGCGCAAGGAGCTCACGGCATAGGAAATCGACATGGACGAGCCCTTTTCCGGCCACAGCAGGGCCAGCTCGCTCTGCCGCACCGTGCCGGTAAACTGCAGTCCGGCAAAGATAACTCCCCCTAAAATCGTCAGCCACACGACGGGAATGAATACCATGAGGAAATTCGTCAGCATCATCCGTTTCCGCAGCGAAATATCCCGTATCTTCAGCAAGACCATCCCTCCCCATTCATCGATACGTTTTCATTATATATTATACTCTACATTCTTTAAATATTTCTAAAATTTATAAAAAGATTCCTCCAGCAATAGGCAAAAACACCTGACATGGCCTAACAGACCGATATCAGGTGTTTTTATATTTCCGTATATATTTGTCAGATGCCTCCTGCACCGTACAAGGCGGCGTCGGCCGCGGTAATCGGACGAACAGGCCGGCAGGGATTGCCGACAGCGACGACATTGTCGGGAATATCGTGAACGACGACGCTGCCGCCGCCGATGACGACGTTGCTGCCGATCGTCACGCCAGGCATGACCTGCACGCCTGCCCCGATCCACACGTCGTGTCCTACCGTAATGGGATAGGCGTATTCCAGCCCTTGATTCCGCAGCCCTGCGTCGATGGGATGGCCGGCCGTATAAAAGCCGCAGTTCGGCGCGATAAAGACATTATCGCCGAATACGACCTTATTGGCGTCCAGGATCACGCAGTTGTGGTTGGCAAAAAAATGGTCGCCGATTTCGATATTATACCCGTAGTCGCACCAAAAGGGCGGCAATATCGAAAAGGAAGCCCCAGTCTTTCCCAATAAGGACCGCAGGATGCGTTCCTGCTCCGCCGCTGCCGACGGACGCAGCTGATTAAAGGCATAGCATAAGTCCTTTGCCCTCATCCGTTCTGCCAGCAGTTCTTCGTCATAATTGGCGTCATACAGCAGCCGGCGGAGCATCTTCTCTTTTTCCGTCATCGTCTTCCCGTCTCTCCTTTGCTACGGCTCGGGAACAAAGACCGCCAAGGACCTCGTCGCTTCCCTGGCTTCCAGCCCTTTATGCAGGCGCCACAGCCACGAGCTCAATGTACTGAAATTCAGGCGGAAATAGAAATGGCCGAAGCTGTCGGGCCCTTCAAAAAAGGGAACCCGGGCCAAATCGAAGTGGTCGTCCCAGGGAAAATCCCGCCCCGTTTCTACAGTAAAGCCGTACTCATACCCGGCCGCCCGCGTCTCTTCCATGACCATGTCGTCAAACTCCCCTTCGGGAAAGGCGATATACTTGCAGGGCTTCTGCAAATGGGATTCTATGGCCGCCTTGGATTCCCGCAGCTCCGTCCGTACTCCCTGGCGGTCGAAGCTGGTCAAGGGCTTGTGACTCATCGTATGGGAGCCGAATTCCATGCCGTTCTGCCCCATTTCCTGTACCTGGGCCCACGTCAGATATCCCGGCGTCTCCATCAAATCAACGATGAGAAAAATCGTCCCCGTAAGGCCGTACTTCTTCATGATGGGATAGGCATGTTCATAATTGTCGACATACCCGTCGTCAAAGGTAATCATGACCGGACGGTCGGGCAGGCTGCCCTCGCCGCGCATATAGGCGGCGAATTGATCCTGCGTAATCGCATGATAATCGTGGTCGTGAAGGTACTTCATCTGTTCTTCAAAATCTGCCGGCGTCATCGTCAGCACCGTTTGAAACTTGTCGTTTACCTGATGATAATTCAAGACAGGAACGCCGGTCAGCAAATAATTTGTCGAGCCGAAAAACCAAAACAACCCTATGCCTGCTACCAGGACAGCCCCGGTCAGCGCCAGCCCGGCAAGCCAAGATACGATTTTTTTCATCGCCACGATCTCCCTTGATGCGTACTCTAATCATTGCCTAATAGAATAGCACATTTGACCTGATGACGCAAGAATGGAATCCAGAACAGCGCAGCCCCTGCGTCCTCTCAGCGGCTGCCAACGGCAGAAATTCCATGTCTTCGCCTATCACTCCTGTGAAAAGGAAATTTTCTTCGCAACATCAGCCGCTACAGCGCCGTAATCGTCGGATGATCCCCGCAGACGGCGCAGTCTGGATTCTGCGGAAAAGGCACCTTGCGGAAGGTCATGGTCAGGGCGTCGTAGGTCAGGAGCGTCCCCGTCAGCAATTCGCCGACGCCGGTAATATACTTAATCGCTTCCGTCGCCTGTATCGTCCCGATCGTGCCGGCCGCAGCGCCCAATATACCGACGTCCTTCGCCGTCGGCACGTCGCCGGGAGCCGGCTCTTCCTCGAAGATGCAGCGATAGCACGGCCCCTGGCCCGGCACGTAGGTTAGGACCTGCCCGTGATACGCCACGACGCCGGCGTGGGAAAAGGGCTTCTGCAGCAGGACGCAGGCGTCGTTGATGAGGAACTTAGCCGAGAAATTATCCGTCCCGTCGATGATGAAATCGTAATCCTTATCGTTGATAATGTCGGCAATATTGCTCCGCGTCGCCTCTTCGCAGTACGGCACGACTGTCACGCCGCCGTTCAGCTCCTGCAGCCGCCGCTGCGCTGACAAGGCTTTCTCCGTGCCGACAGCCTGTTCTGAATGGAGAATCTGCCGCTGCAAATTAGACACATCGACGACGTCGCCGTCGACAATCCCCAGCGTCCCCACACCGGCCGCCGCCAAATACAAGGCAATAGGCGACCCCAGCCCGCCGGCGCCGATGAGCAATACCTTGCTTTCCCATAATTTCCGTTGTCCTTCTTCGCCGATACCGGCCAAAGCCATATTGCGGGCGTATCTATCCCGTTGTTCCACTGTCAGTTTCATATAAACTATCCTTCCAGCTTTTATTCCACATCGCGGCATATCCCCTCATCTATCCAAAGAGAATAGGCCGTATCAAAATCAATAAAATGGTCTGTCCCCGTTTCATACAACACGGTGATTTTCTCATCTGGTACGTCAAATAAATGGATTTTTCCCTTTACAGGAAACGGAGCGATCGGCACGACCTCTGGATCAAAATGCCACGCATACTTTCGATTTCCGCCCGTAATATGTACTAAATTGACAATGCATAAGGCATACCCTCTGGGAAATTGAGGCCCGTCATTATATTGCGAAGCACAAATTAACAGCAGCCCTCTGTAAGGTGTACTCCATGACCGATATTCAATATGCTTTTCGCCTGCAGCAATCAGTGTCGCATAATACGGATGCAGCGATAAGGCTTTCATGTCTCTCATCTCCCCGTTCCTTCGCCATACACATACCATTATCGCAACTAGGCCTATATTACTTGATATTATACCATACCCTTAGGGGAACGCCATGACAAAATCTATGGAACCAGCCATCAGCGTCAGCATTTTGTTCTTGAATATTCCTCTTTCAACCATCATTTTTCCAAATTCTCGCTTCTTTTTCTTGCATAATACACAAGGTTTCTTATCTATAAGATACCACGACGTCAACCGCTAATTACCCATGATATGCAAGTTATCTTCTTCATTATTCTCTTCCATTATGTACAAATTTATTGTAATATGACATTATAATATGCTAAAAGAAGGTTTCAATGGAGCGTTCTGAATTTAATAAACTATTCGAAATCAGTGAAAGTACAGTAAAACGAGGAGCATTATGATGAATGTACAACAAACTAAACAAGAAAAGAAAATACTTACTAGCCAGACCAGCCAGGAAATTAAAGAAAAAATCCGCAAGGCATCTGAACTGATGATGCAGCGGAATTACCAAGCATATAAGGATTTGGAAAACAAATGAGTACTGAAAAAGATACAATCGCAATCATTCTAGACGATGTATTGGCTTTTCATAAACAAATGGAAAAAAACTTTGTCATGGATAAAGGCATTCATGACATGGGACTATTAGAATCTGCTGTCAGCACGCCGTTTCAAACATTCGGCGGTCAGGAATTATATCCCTCTCTTCTAGATAAAGCAGCCCGTCTTTGTTATGGTCTGGCGAAAAATCATCCTTTCCGCGACGGCAACAAACGTTCTGCGGTTCACAGTATGTTGGTCTTTCTGTACATCAATGAGATAGAATTAGAGTATACCCAGCTTGAACTTGAAGAAATGATTATCGCTGTCGCTGATAATCGCATGTCTAGCGATGAATTAAAAGATTGGATTGAAAAAAGAATACAAAAGAAATAATCATCAATTGCCGTCGTGAACGATCATCCGGCAGCTTAAAGTGATTATGACCTACAGCGGAGCTCATAAATTACGTTGCAGATGTATTGAGAGGTAATCCCCTATGGATGATGCAATCGAAAATATCAAGATGTAGGTTTGACGAAATCGCTCACGATGTGAGCGATTTTTTCGTAAATGAATGTACAATCTAAGTGCAACATCTGAAATAAAAAATTAACACATGCACCACCCTATTCCACATCGCAGCCGTATATGCCCTCATGAAACTTGACCATAGCCGCTTTTGTCAGCTTATGAGCCTGCGACAGGGACAGGCCGCAGCGTTTGGCTACGTCTTCGTAGGTCAGGTCGTGCTGACAGCGCAGGCAGAGAAATCGTTGTTCTTCTTCCGTCAGGCTGTTCAGGCATTTGCGCACCAGCTCCCGTACTTCGGACAACACGGCCTGCCGGTGCGGGTCCTGCTCGTCGCCGCCCGTCAAGCCTAAGGCTTCGGCGCTCTCGTCTATATGAAGGGCCGTCTCTACCGATTCCATATATGCCTTAAACCGCCGGCTTTCTCTTTTAAACACCCGGTCTACAGCCCTACGAAAGGCCTTGTGAGCTTCGTCGCCGCAAGTTACGTCGAAGGCATGGATGCATTCCAAAATCGCCAGTTGGGCCACTGACACGGCTTCGTCCAGTGAGTCGTAGCAATACCGGTGCCGCCGGGCGTATTTGCAAATCAAGGGCCGGAACTGTTGCAATATCAGCAATACCGCCTCTTCCTCGCCCTGCTGGGCTCTGTCAATCCACTGACGTATGGTTTGATTCATAGGACATTCCTCCTTTAAATGAATAAAATGATAGAAAAAACGAGCCGAGGTTTCTGAACTGACCCCCAAATGTTAGACCAAAAATCTAACGATTGGAGGTCAGTT
>ERZ779877.1409-NODE-1409-length-20630-cov-2.833098_pt1 | contig 20630 bp, 14 predicted proteins | sample MGYA00511556_ERZ779877 | MGnify/ENA primary metagenome ERZ779877 (study PRJEB29588, sample SAMEA2159338) | human gut metagenome | biome: human gut; feature: human-associated habitat; material: faeces | place: Denmark | collected 2008/2010 ...
ATTGTGGTAATTGTGACAATTGTTTAAATCCGAAAAAACAAGTGGAAGCTCAAGACTTATTGTGTACTGTGATTGAAACCATTCTCGCAGTCAAGGAGAACTTCAAATCCGATTATATTGTAGATGTCATTCAGGGCCGTGAGACGTCCGAAGTGCAGGCCCACCTGCACGAGGATCTGGAAGTGTTCGGCTCCGGAATGGGTGAGGAAGACAAGACTTGGAATGCAGTGATCCGCCAGGCGCTGATTGCCGGTTACCTGAGCAAGGACGTGGAAAACTACGGCCTGCTGAAGGTGACGGAGGCCGGAAAGAAATTCCTCAAGCATCCCAAGTCGTTCAAGATAACCGAAGACAACGATTTCGACGAAGTGGAAGAGGAAGCACCTGCACGTGGCGGAGGCGCCTGTGCGGTCGACCCCGTGCTCTACTCCATGCTGAAGGACTTGCGTAAGAAGCTGTCCAAGCATCTGGAAGTGCCGCCCTACGTCATCTTCCAGGACCCGTCGCTGGAAGCGATGGCCACCATCTACCCCATTACGCTGGAAGAACTGCAGAACATTCCGGGTGTAGGAGCGGGCAAGGCCAAGCGCTATGGCGAAGAATTCTGCAAGCTCATCAAGCGCCATTGCGAGGAGAATGAAATCGAACGCCCCGAAGACCTGCGCGTCCGTACCGTGGCCAACAAGTCGAAGCTGAAGGTTTCCATCATTCAAGCCATCGACCGGAAGGTGGCTTTGGACGACATCGCTGTGTCGAAGGGCATTGAGTTCGACGAACTGCTCGACGAGATTGAAGCGATTGTCTATTCGGGCACCAAGCTGAACATCGACTACTTCTTGGACGAAATCATGGACGAAGACCACATGCTGGATATCTATGACTACTTCAAGGAATCGACCACGGACAACATCGACGATGCGCTCGAGGAGCTGGGCGACGACTATACGGAAGAAGAGGTCCGCCTGGTTCGCATCAAGTTCATTTCCGAAATGGCGAATTAACCCCGGCATTTGAGTTTAAAAAAAGAAAATTTATTGCGTGCAGATATGCGAAAATGGAATAAAAAACGTATATTTGCACGCAATAAATTTTTTACGCCCTATGTCATTTATTGCAGATAAAATTGTTATGGACGGATTGACGTACGACGACGTACTGTTGATTCCCGCTTATTCTGAAGTTCTCCCTAAAACTGTCGAACTCACGACAAAGTTTTCAAGAAACATTGAGTTGAAAATTCCTTTTGTAACGGCTGCAATGGATACGGTTACAGAAGCGAAGATGGCCATTGCCATTGCCCGTGAAGGTGGCATCGGTGTCATTCACAAGAACATGTCCATCGAGGAGCAGGCCCGTCAGGTAGCCATCGTAAAGCGTGCCGAAAACGGTATGATTTACGACCCCGTGACCATCAAAAGAGGCTCTACGGTTTCTGACGCGTTGGCCCTGATGGCCGAATACAAGATCGGTGGTATCCCTGTAGTGGACGATGAAGGCCATCTGGTAGGCATCGTGACCAATCGTGACCTGCGTTTTGAGAAAGACCTCAGCAAGCGCATCGACGAGGTGATGACAAAGGAGAACATTGTGACGACCAACCAGACAACCGACCTGGAGGCTGCCGCACAGATTCTGCAGGAGCACAAGATCGAGAAGCTGCCGGTGGTAGACAAGGACAACAAGCTGGTCGGTCTGATTACTTATAAGGACATAACCAAGGCCAAGGACAAACCGATGGCCTGCAAGGACGCCAAGGGCCGTTTGCGTGTGGCTGCCGGTGTCGGCGTGACGGTCGACACCCTGGACCGTATGAAGGCGCTGGTAGAGGCAGGTGCCGATGCCATTGTCATCGACACGGCTCATGGTCACTCCATGTATGTCATTGAAAAACTGAAAGAGGCCAAGAAGGCATTTCCAAATATTGATATTGTAGTGGGTAATGTCGCTACGGGCGAAGCTGCCAAGATGCTGGTTGAGGCAGGTGCCGATGCCGTAAAGGTAGGTATCGGTCCGGGCTCCATCTGTACTACCCGTGTGGTAGCCGGTGTCGGTGTTCCCCAGCTGACAGCCGTCTACGACGTGGCCAAGGCACTGGAAGGAACGGGTGTTCCCTTGATTGCCGATGGTGGTCTGCGCTATTCGGGTGATGTCGTGAAGGCATTGGCTGCCGGCGGCTACTGCGTCATGATCGGTTCGCTGGTTGCCGGAACGGAAGAGTCTCCCGGCGACACGATTATTTTCAATGGCCGTAAGTTCAAGTCCTATCGTGGTATGGGTTCGCTGGAAGCCATGGAAAACGGTTCGAAGGACCGCTACTTCCAGAGCAGCACCACCGACGTGAAGAAGCTGGTTCCCGAAGGCATTGCTGCCCGTGTTCCCTATAAAGGTACCCTGTACGAGGTGATCTATCAGCTGGTCGGCGGTTTGCGTGCCGGTATGGGGTATTGTGGCGCTGCCAACATCGAGCAGTTGCACAATGCCAAGTTTACGCGCATCACCAATGCCGGTGTGCTCGAGAGCCATCCGCACGATGTGGCCATTACCAGTGAGGCTCCCAACTATAGCCGTCCGGAGTAAAGGCTGGCAAGGCCGGAAGGGGCGGATGAGGCTCCTGCCGGCAGCATAAATTATACAAGGCATGGATGATACGTTTTTTGTAGGGTTTTCATGGTCGTGAATCTGTAGAGTTGTATCATCCGTGCCTTTTTTGTGGATTTATCAGTGAATGTTTCAATCGGGAGAATAGAAAGATGAAAAAGTGGGGTTGGTTATGCATGCTCCTGCTGGGAGTGGCGGTTTGGGCGGAAGCGCAGACGGGGGTATGTGTCCGTGTGGGCGATGAGGCGGTAGACGTAGCCGAGTTCAGGCTTTTCTGTCACCGCCAGAACGATGCCCGGCCCGATGCCCGTCGTTTCGTGGATTTCAAGCTGAAGGCGTTGGCTGCCCGTCAGGCCGAACTGGATACCTTGCCTCAGATTCGTCGGGCTGTAGACCGGTTCCGGAATCGTTGGCTCAAGGCTTGTCTGACGGATAGCGCGAAAGCCGATTCGGCCGCATGGACCTATTACCAGGGATTGCAGGCCCGGAAGTACGCGGGGCGGGTTCTGGTCAGTCATATTTTCCTGTCCGTTCCCCAGAATGTGACGGCAGCCGCTCTGGCCCGTGTAGAGCAGCGGATGGATTCCCTTTATCAGGTTTTGGAGGCTGGAGAGGCCGATTTTACGGCTTGTGTGGAGGCTTGCTCCGAGGAAAAGACACCTTTCTGGGTGGATTATCTGCAGATGCCGGTCGAGTTCGAGGACGTCGTGTTTTCGTTGCCGGTGGGCCAGCTTTCCCGTCCGTTCTTTACTCCGCAGGGCATTCACATCGTGAAGGTGCTCGACCGGAAGGAGCTTCCCTCTTTTGATGTCCTGAAGGAACGTCTGGAGAGGCGGTTGGTGCGTGGCGAGTGGAGCGAAGCGGTCAGCGCAAGGGTCGTCCGTCTGAAGACGGAGTATGGATACCGTCCCGACAAGGCAGGTATGAACGAACTGCTGCGTCGTGGCAAGACCGACAAGACGTTGTTCCTGTTGGGAGGATGTTCGTATTCGGGGGATGATTTTGCCCGATTTGCCGCGGCCCATCCGGCTGCGCTGAAGCGTCAGCTGGAATTGTTTGTGGTCAAGACGGTACTGGACCATGAAAGCCGTAGCCTGGGGGAGCAGTCACCGGAGTTTGCCACCCATTTGAGCCTCTTCCGCGACAGCCTCCTGGCTGCCGAAATGGAGCATCGGGCCATCGGTTGCCTGATACCGGCCGACACGGTCGGCGTGGCGCAATACTTTGAGGCCAACCGGAAGCACTATCAGTGGCCCCAGCCCCGCTACGAGGGCATCGTCCTGCATTGTCGGACAAAGCGCATCGCCCGTCGCACCCGCAAATTCCTGAAGAAACTGCCGGTTGAAGAGTGGCAGGAAGCCATCCGGCTGGGAGTGAATGCCGGAGGCGTTGTAAATGTCAGAGCCGAACAGGGATTGTTTGCTGCCGGCGACAATCCTTATGTAGACGAACATTTGTTCGGGAAGGGAGAGGCGCGGCCGTTGGCCGATTTCCCTTATACGGCCTGGCTGGGACGGAAAGTCAAGGGACCGGAGTGTTGGCAGGAAGTGGGCAGGCGGTTGTGGACCGACTATTACCGCCATTTGGAAGCCGGCTGGCTGGACGAACTTCACCGAAAGTTTAAGGTTGAAATTAACCAAGAGGTTTTAAAAACCGTTAATAATCACTGATGCAACCGATTAAACCGCTATCTTCGTACCTTAAATGAAGGAAAAAATATTGTCCATGCGAAATATCTGTCTGTTGGGACTTATGATGCTCCTGGTCGGAGCCTGTGGGAAGCCGCAGTACGACCATAAGGGCCGCACGCCCTTGGTGGAACTGGACGGCAACTTCCTCTATCAGGAGGACTTGGCGGCCGTACAGCCTGTGGGGCAGTCGAAGGACGACAGCCTGCTGTTTGCTGAACATTATATCCGTAATTGGGCGGAAGACATCCTGTTGTACGAGAAGGCGCAGAACAATATTCCGGACAATGCCGAGATTGAACAACTGGTGAAGAACTACCGGAAAGCGTTGATCATGCATGTCTATCAGCAGTCATTGATTCAGGAAAAATTGGCCGAAGAGATTACGGAGGCCGATTTGCAGACCTATTATGACACGAACAAGGATGTGTTCAAGGCCGAAGCTCCGTTGATGAAGGGACTGTTCATCAAGGTACCGCTCACCTCGCCGGGCATTGGCCGCGTGCGTCAGTGGTACAAGGACGAGCGGCAGAGTGCGGTGGAGCATCTGGAAAAATACAGTTTGCAGAATGCCGTCAAGTATGAGTACTTCTATGACAAGTGGATTCCGGCGTCCGAAATCCTTTCCCTGATGCCGCTTAGGGAAGAGAAGGTGGATGCCTATTTCGCGAAAAACCGGCATGTCGAGCTCAAGGATACGGCCTATTGGTATTTCCTGAACGTAAGCGATTATATCCCTACGGGAGGACAGGAGCCCTATGAGGCAGCCCGAAGTGCCGTCAGTGAGATGGTTGTGAACCGGAAACAGGTTGAATTCTTGAATCAGGTGAAGGGCGACCTTTATAAGGAAGCCGTGGAAGATGGAAAATTAAAATATTGTGTGAATTAAGATAGCAGAATGAAAAAGTGTATGAACGTTAAGTTTATAGTGGGATTGGCCGCTATGCTGTTGGCCTGCCTCCCGACGTGGGGACAGGACAATGTCATCGATGAAGTGGTATGGGTCGTGGGTGATGAGGCCATCCTGAAATCGGAAGTGGAAGAAATGCGTCTGGACGCCGTGTACAATGGACGCCAGTTCGACGGTGACCCTTATTGCGTGATACCCGAAGAAATCGCCGTCCAGAAGTTGTTCCTGCATCAGGCGGAGCTCGACAGTATCGAAGTGTCCGAGGGCGAAGTGGTCAGTCAGGTAGACTACATGATTGGCCAGTATGTCAGCCGCATCGGCTCCATGGAGAAGATGGAGGAATACTGGAACAAGAGCGCTACGCAGATTCGTGAAACCCTGCGCGAGAATGCCCGTGAGGGTCTGACGGTGCAGCGCATGCAGCAGAAGCTGGTAGGCGACATCAAGATTACGCCGGCCGAGGTGCGCCGCTATTTCCAGAACCTTCCGCCGGACAGCGTTCCTTACATCCCGACTCAGGTCGAGGTGCAGATTATTACACAGAAACCCCGCATTCCGGTCGAGGAAGTGGAAGACGTGAAGCGGCGTCTGCGCGACTTTACCGACCGTATCAACAAGGGCGAGACCAGTTTCTCCACGTTGGCCCGTATGTATTCGGAAGACCGTGCTTCGGCCAAGGATGGCGGTGAGATGCCGTTCTATGGCCGTGGGCAGCTCGACCCCGCTTTTGCCAATGTGGCGTTCAACCTGCAGGACCCTACCAAGGTGTCCAAGGTGGTGGAGTCGGAATACGGTTTCCACATCATCCAGCTCATCGAGAAGCGTGGCGACCGCATCAAGGTGCGTCACATCCTGTTGCGTCCGCATGTTCCTGAAAGTGCGTTGGAAGCCGGTATGGCTCGTCTGGACTCCGTTGCCGATGCCATCCGAAACAACAAGTTTACGTTCGAGGAGGCCGCTGCCGTCATTTCTCAGGACAAGGATACGCGCAACAACCACGGCTTGCTGCCCAACCCGATGACCAACACGTCCAAATTTGAGATGCAGGAGCTGCCCCCCGAGATAGCCAAGGTGGTAGACAAGATGCAGGTGGGCGAGATTTCCGAGGCCTTCACCATGATTCCCGAGAAAACCGGTAAGGAAGAGTGCGTCATCGTCAAGCTGAAGAGCCGCATCAACGGCCACAAGGCCACCATTACCGACGACTACCAGAACTTGAAGAACCTGGTTCTGGAGAAGCGCCGGGCCGAGGTATTGGACGAGTGGATCCGCGAGAAACAGAAGCATACCTACGTCCGCATCAAGGAAGGGTGGAACAATTGTGAGTTCAAGTATCCCGGCTGGATCAAGGACTGAGCCTGTCCGGGCTTCTGGAGAGAGAACATTTAAGAGACATTTATGCAGAAAAAATATTCGATTTCCCATTTTCTGAACAGGCATAGATACCTTCTGACAGGTATTCTATGCCTGTTTGGCATCTGTCTGCTCAGTGCGCAGGACCGGAAGAAGGAGCCTGAAAAGAAGAAGACCCGGGTCGACTTGCTTTACGCCAACGAGGCACGGGCCGACGACCGTATCCGCCCCGATGTCCAGATTCTGGTCGGTTCCGTCAAGCTGCGGCACGACAGCATGTACATCTATTGCGACAGTGCCTTGATTTATAAGGCTATCAATTCGGTGGAGGCCTTCGGCAATGTGCACATGGAACAGGGAGATACGTTGTTCGTGTATGGCGATTACCTCTACTACGACGGCATGACGCAGCTGGCCATGCTGCGCGAGCATGTGCGGATGATCAACCGCAATACCGAGCTCACGACCGACAGCCTGAACTACGACCGCCTCTACAACCTGGGCTACTACTTCGAGGGCGGTACGCTGACCGACGAACAGAACGTGCTGACCTCCGTCTGGGGCGAATACAGTCCGGCAACCAAGATTGCCGTGTTCAACCACGACGTGACGCTCACCAATCCCCGTTTCGTGCTGACTTCCGATACGCTGAAGTATCACACGGAAACCAAGATAGCCACCATCCTCGGCCCGTCGGACATCGTGAGCGACAACAACCACATCTATTCCGAGCGGGGCGTCTACAACACGGCCTCCGAGCAGGCCGAACTGCTCGACCGTTCGGTGCTGACCAACCAGGGGAAGCGGCTGACGGGCGACAGCCTGTTCTACGACCGCAAGCTGGGGTATGGCGAGGCTTTCGATCATGTGGTGATGAACGACACCGTGAACCGCAATATGCTGATGGGGGATTACTGCTTCTACAATGAGCTGACCGACAGCGCGCTGGCTACCAGGCGGGCGGTGGCTGTAGACTATTCGCAGGGCGACAGCCTGTTCATGCACGGCGACACGTTGCAGATGGTGACCTATCACCTCAATACCGACTCCATGTACCGCGAGATGCGCGTCTACCACAAGGTGCGTGCCTACCGTTCGGACATACAGGCCGTATGCGACTCCCTGGTCTACAATTCCAAGGACTCCTGCATGACCATGTACACCGACCCCGTCATGTGGTACGGGCAGGAGCAGCTGTTGGGCGAGCAGATCAAGGTCTACATGAACGACAGCACCATCGACTGGACCCACATCATCAACCAGGCATTGGCCATCGAGCGGAAAGACTCCCTGCACTACAACCAGGTGGCCGGTAAGGAGATGATGGGATACTTCAGGGAGGGCGAGATGCGTCAGGTCGATGTGAACGGCAATGTGCTGGTGGTGTTCTATCCGGTCGAAGAGCGCGACAGCTCCCTCATCCTGATGAACTATTCCGAAGGCGGTTTCCTGAGGATGATGCTGAAGGACCGCCGCATGGAGCGGGGAGCTTTCATCGGAAAAGCCAGTGGAACGGCCTATCCCATGGACCAGATTCCGGCCGACAAGTACCGGTTGCCGTCGTTCGTCTGGCTCGATTACATCCGGCCGCTGAACAAGGAAGACATTTTCAACTGGCGCGGCAAGAAGGCCGACGCCGTACTGAAGCAGAGCTCGCGACGGCCCACGGTTTCGCCGCGCGACATGCATATCGAACGAACTAAAAAATAGGAGAGTGCTTTATGGGTATGTTTACAATGAGAAAACCGCGTGGGTTCCACCATTCTTATATTTATGTGGACGAGCGGAAGGAGAAGCTGGAAAAAATGAAGGAGAACGCCAAGCGCGAACTGGGCATGCTTCCTCCCAAGGAGTTCAATCCCGAAGACATCCGCGGCAAGTTCGTGGAGGCCACTACGCATCTGAAGCGCCGCAAGGAGAGTGGCAAGCGTCCGCTGCACTTCATTGTCATCCTGTTTTTCATAGGTCTGCTGGCTTACCTCTGGTATGCCATCAGCAACGGCATCATTTAATTAACGAGTTTGTTTCATGAGCGATATCATTCATTTGTTGCCCGACTCGGTGGCCAATCAGATTGCGGCCGGTGAGGTCATCCAGCGTCCGGCATCCGTCATCAAGGAACTGGTCGAAAACGCCATCGACGCCGAGGCCAAGGAGGTCCATGTGCTGGTGACCGATGCCGGAAAGACTTCCATTCAGGTGATTGACGATGGCAAGGGGATGTCCGAGACTGATGCCCGCCTGGCCTTCGAGCGGCATGCCACTTCCAAGATACGCGAGGCGTCCGACCTGTTCGCCCTCCGCACCATGGGTTTCCGGGGCGAGGCGTTGGCCTCCATTGCTGCGGTGGCCGAGGTAGAACTGAAGACGCGTCTGGCCGACGAGGAGCTGGGTACGCGTCTGGTCATTGCCGGTTCGAAGGTCGAGAGTCAGGAGGCCGTTTCCTGTCCCAAGGGAAGCAATTTCTCTGTGAAAAACCTCTTCTTCAATGTACCGGCCCGCCGCAAATTTCTGAAGGCCAACTCCACGGAGCTGAGCAACATCCTGGCCGAGTTCGAACGCATCGTGCTGGTGCATCCCGACGTGGCTTTCTATCTGTACAGCAACGACAGCGAGCTGTTCAACCTCCCCGTCATGCCCCTGCGCCAGCGCATCATGGCCGTGTTCGGCAAGAAACTGAACCAGCAGTTGCTCTCGGTCGAGGTGGATACGACGCTGGTACGCATCTCCGGCTACGGGGCCAAGCCTGAAACGGCCCGGAAGAAAGGTGCGCACCAGTATTTCTTTGTCAACGGCCGCTACATGCGCCATCCTTATTTCCACAAGGCGGTGATGGATGCGTTCGAGCATCTGATACCTGTCGGCGAGCAGATTTCCTATTTCATCTATTTTGAGGTCGATCCGGCCAATATCGACGTGAACATTCATCCCACGAAGACCGAAATCAAGTTCGAGAACGAGCAGGCCATCTGGCAGATTCTGTCGGCGGCGGTCAAGGAGTCGCTGGGCAAGTTCAGTGCCGTGCCGTCCATCGATTTCGATACCGATGGACTGCCCGACATTCCCGCCTTCGAGCAGGTGCGTCCTGTCGAGCCTCCCCAGGTGCACTACAACGCCGACTTCAATCCCTTCAAGTCGTCTTCCTCCTCTTACGGCGGCGGAAGCAGCTATTCCCGCAAGCCGGTGGAGTGGGAAGGACTCTATGCCGGTCTGGAGAAGGCCAGCCGCATGAACGATGACGTGACGGAACCGGCGCCGGCTATCGAGGAAGAAGTCCAGGCTGTTGTTGTCCCGGCTTCTCCAGATGCCGGAGCATCGTTGCCGGTCACTGCGGGCGGACAGCACTGGCAGTTCAAAGGACGTTACATCCTGACGTCTGTCAAGTCCGGACTGATGCTGATCGACCAGCACCGGGCCCATGTCCGGGTCCTGTTCGACCGCTACATGGAGCAGATTCGGCAGAAGCAGGGCGTAGCCCAGGGTGTGCTTTTTCCCGAGATTGTACAGTTTCCCGCTTCCGAAGTGGCCATGCTCGAAAGTATTCAGGACGACCTGTCTGCCGTGGGCTTCGAGCTGACTTCGCTGGGCGGAGGCAGCTATGCCATCAACGGCGTGCCTGCCGGCATCGAGGGCCTCCATCCGGTGGAGCTGGTCCGCAACATGGTGCATACGGCCTTGGAGAAGGGCAGCGATGTCAAGGAAGAGGTGCAGACCCAGCTGGCACTGACGCTGGCCCGTGCGGCTGCCATCGTCTACGGCCAGGTGCTGAGCAGCGAGGAAATGTCGGCCCTGGTCGACAGCCTGTTCGCTTGTGCCACTCCCGGTTACACGCCCGACGGACGTACCGTGTTGACCACGCTGAAAGACGAGGATCTTGAGAAACTTTTTGCCAAGGGATTAAGCCCAACCTTATAGGCTATCGATAAAAATAAGGCTGTATCAAAATGAAAAGGCGCTAGCTCTTGTCATTCTGTTCAAAGCGAAGAATCTCAAAAGCAGTAATTTATGTATTGGGATCCTTCACTTCGTTCAGGATGACATCGCATGATGTTAATACCTGTTCATTTCGATACAGCCTCTGTCTTTGTATATTGTATCTTTATTCTCCGCGGAAGCGTTTTGCCTGTTCGGCAATCAGCTCGGCGTCGTCGAAGTAGTTGATCTTCATGGCGCGGCGTACTTCGTCCAGGGTGGCGGCAGCCGTTTCGCGGGCCGTCTCGCAGCCTTTCTTCAGCATGTCGTAGATGGCGGGAATGTCTTTCTCGAACTCTTTGCGGCGGTTGCGGATGGGTTCCAGCGTCTCCTGCATGATGGCGTTCAGGAAGTTCTTCACCTTTACGTCGCCCAGTCCGCCACGGCGGTAGTGGGCCTTCAGTTCGTCCAGGTTGGGATAGTCCGGCAGGTAGCGTTCGAAGTGTTCGGGACGGCAGAAGGCGTCGAGGTAGGTGAACACCGTGTTGCCTTCAATCTTGCCCGGATCCTGCACGCGCAGGTGGTCGGGGTCGGTGTACATGCTGCGTATCTTCTTCTGTACCTCGTCGGACGGGTCGCTCAGGTAGATGCAGTTGCCCAGGCTCTTGCTCATCTTGGCCTTGCCGTCGGTGCCGGGCAGGCGCAGGCACGCCGCGTTGTCGGGCAGGAGGATTTCGGGTTCCACCAATGTGTCGCCATAAATATAGTTGAAACGACGCACGATCTCGCGCGCCTGCTCCAGCATGGGTTCCTGGTCTTCGCCCACCGGCACGGTCGTGGCCTTGAAAGCCGTGATGTCGGCCGCCTGGCTGATGGGATAGGTGAAGAAGCCCACGGGGATGCTGGTCTCGAAGTTGCGCATCTGTATCTCCGTCTTCACTGTCGGGTTGCGCTGCAGGCGCGACACGGTGACAAGGTCCATGAAGTAGAACGTCAGTTCGCACAGCTCGGGAATCTGCGACTGGATGAAGATGGTGGACTTGGCGGGATCGATGCCACAAGCCAAATAGTCGAGCGCCACCTCGATGACGTTCTGCCTCACCTTTTCCGGGTCGTCGATATTGTCGGTCAGCGCTTGGCCGTCGGCTTCGAATATGAAGATCTTGTCATACAAGCCCGAGTTTTGCAATTCCACACGCCTGCGCAAAGAGCCTACGTAGTGCCCGATGTGCAGTTTTCCTGTCGGACGGTCGCCCGTCAATATGATTTTTTTCTGTTCCATTCCTGGTTGTTTATGGTTCGTTCTGCAAAGATACGGAGAATGCCATGAAGAAGCAAGGAAAGGTCAGCCAAAAAGACGGTCCAGGTCGTCCTGCCCCAAAATGGCCACGATGATCTTCCCGTCGGGGGCCTGGTTCGGGTTCCGGCACACGAAGAGGTCGTCCACCAGAGCCTCCATTTCCTCGTTCGACAGCACCTGGCCCTGCGCCACCGCCGCGCTGCGGGCCAACGACAAGGCAATGTAGTGCTGCACATCCTCCTCCACGTTGCATCCTTTCTCGATGGAAGCGCGCACGATGCCGCGCACCATCTCCACTGGATTCAGCCCCTCCGTGCCCGAAGGGATGGCATTGACGGAGAAGCTCCCGCCGCCGAGCACGGACAGGTCGAAGCCCAAGGCGTGCATGTCGTCCAGCAGATGCTCCAGCACCACGCCCTCGGAAGGGGGCAGCTGCAGGATTTCCGGGAACAGCAAGCCTTGCGACTGCCCGTTGCGCCCCGCCATCTGCTCCCGATAGCGGTCGTAGAGCACCCGCATGTGCGCGCGGTGCTGGTCGATGACCATCAGGCCGGACTTCACCGCCGTCATGATATACTTTCCTTTATATTGGTAATGCTGGTTGGACTTCTCCAGCACTTCTTTCGTGTCGGCATACAAAGGCATGTCGTCGGCATCGGGTTGCACGAAGTCGTTTCCCGCAAAGTCATTCGCCGCCACGCGGGCATCCCCGCCTCCGGCTTCCCCATAGAGGGCCTCCCAATCCGTGCGGCGCGGACGGGCGGAAGGGGAAGAAGCCGACTTGAAAGGATTGAAATCCGGATTCACCTCCGGCACCGGTGCCTCGACAGGCGACGTCGGGAAGGAGCCCCCGAACACGGGGATGTCCGGCGCGCCCTCCATGTCGAAGTCAATCGTGGGCACGGCGTTGAAGCGGCCCAAGGCCTCCTTCACCGCGGCCACCACGATTTGCCAAATCGCCAGTTCGTTCTCAAACTTGATTTCGGTTTTCGTGGGATGGATGTTCACGTCGATATTGGCCGGCTCCACTTCGAAATAGAGGAAATAGGGCACTTGCTCGCCCGTCGGTATGAGTTGTTCGAAAGCCTCCATCACCGCCTTGTGGAAGTAGGCGTGGCGCATGTAGCGCCCGTTCACGAAGAAATACTGATGTGCGCCCTTCTTGCGGGCAGCGTCGGGCTTGCCCACAAAACCGGACAAGCGCACGAGCGAGGTTTCCACCTCGACCGACAAAAGCTGTTCGTTGAGTTTCTTGCCGAAGATGTTGACAATGCGCTGCCGGCGCGTGGACTTGGGCAGGCTGAGCACGAGGCTCCCGTTGTGCGTAAGCGAAAAAGCAATGTCCTCGTGCACCAAAGCCACCCGTTCAAACTCCTGCAAGATGTTGCTCAGTTCCGTCTGGTTGGATTTCAGGAATTTGCGGCGAGCGGGCACGTTAAAGAACAGGTTCCGGACCAGGAAATTGCTGCCCGGAGCGCAGGCCACGGGTTCTTGCCCCACCAGGCGGGAACCCTCAATGTTCACACAAGTGCCCAGCTCGCTCCCCGGCTGGCACGTTTTCAGTTCCACTTGCGCCACGGCCGCGATGGAAGCCAGCGCTTCACCGCGGAATCCCATGGTGCGCAAGGCGAACAGGTCTTCCGCCTCGCGGATCTTGGAAGTGGCGTGCCGCTCGAAAGAGAGGCGGGCGTCGGTCTCGGACATGCCCTTGCCGTCGTCCACCACCTGGATGGACGTCTTTCCCGCGTCTTCCACCACCACGTCGATGCGTGTGGCCGAAGCGTCCACGGCGTTTTCCACTAATTCCTTTATCACAGAAGCCGGCCGCTGTATCACTTCTCCGGCCGCAATCTGGTTGGCCACCGCATCGGGCAGCAGATGGATTATGTCACTCATTTCTCTTTTCCAGAATACTTAAAAACGCAGTTCCCCCGTGAGCAGATAATGCCAGATGAAGATGAGGACGCCGATGATGATCAGCGCCACGCCCGCTTTCATAGGCTTGCGCCCGCTTTCCTTCCTGCGGCGGAGATGCTTTGTGCCTTTGACAAAGGTGCCACGGATGTCTTCGGGATTGAACTCCTTGGGAGGCGCCATGCCCAATTCGCGCTTGGCACGTTCCTCAATCGCCTTCAACTTGTCTTTCCGCTCGTTCACATACATGTACGGATGGTTGAATTTTCTCGGTTCACGCGTCTTAAAGAAAGCCATAACTTATTTCTTTTTTATTTGGTCCAACGATTGCAAGGGCGCCTTGTGCTTGTAGGAAGTCTTCAGCTCCGTGCCGGCCTTCTTGGGGCGCCATACGAATATGTCGTTTTTATCCAACGGACGGATGTAGTCGAACCACGCGAAGTTGGACAGATAAAGCCGGTTGGACGGTATCATGACAATGGGGTAAATCACGCCGGTAGCCGCCGGCATCCAGATTTTGTCCATCTTGCGGTCTTTCATGAAGAGCTTCAGTTCGGTGGTCTCCGTATAATTCAACCCTATCATCAGGCTGTCGTCGTCGAACATATAATAGTCCACATACACATTGCCATCCACCCACGTCTCATACATCTCCCCGTCGCGGAAATAAGAGGTCATCTCCTTGCCCGCCACCTGGTTGTAGTGCACGGAGTCTATCCGCTCCACGGACAGTGTCTGGTCGATGACATGAATGCGGTCGATGGTGGAGTCGTTCAGGTATATCTTGATGACTTCGCCCAACACCTGCTGGGAACCGTTCCACACGATGGGGTCGCGGTACATCGTGATGCAGGTGTCGCGGGAATCGAACACCAAAGAGTCGCACACCGACTGCACGTCGACACGGTAGGAACGCACCTTGTGGTAGCCCCGCACCTCGCGGTACATGCTGTCCGTATCCATGTGGAACGTGTAGACCTTGAAGGTGTCGGCATGCATGTACATCGTGTCTTTTTGGGAATAGTCGATGGCCACCGCACTGTCGGTAGCCATGGAATAGCCCGTGCTGTCGTTATAGAAACAATAATTGCCCGTGAGCATGTTCTTGTTCACTTCATCGGTGTAGACCACGTTGCGGAACCCTTCCCCGATGCCGGACTTGCTGTCGTAATACAAGCTGTCGCCCACCATCTTCCGCCCCTTGTTGGTCACGATGGAGCGGTCGAGCAGGATGGCTTCCTCCGTCTGTGTGTTATAAAAGCCTGATTCGGAATAAATGTGATTGTCGCCGCTGTCAATGTTGGACGGGCCGACGATTTCGGCCATGTTGGTCAGCGTATTATAGTTCAACGTGTCGGAAATCAGGGTGAACTTCGGGTTCTCCAGCTTCACGTTGTAGTTGAACACGGCCTGGCGGGTCGGCGGGCTGTACTGGCCCCAATCGGATGTCAGCACATTGTCCTTGTCCACCAGTTTTCCGCCTTCGAAGAAGTAGCCCAGTTCGTACAAGCGGTCGTAGTCGAGACTGTCGGTATAAAGTTTGGACTCGCGATGGGTGAGCACCACGTTGTAGCGCACGCGGGCCAATTGGTCGAGCCCGTCGTAAAGCAACATGTCCCCCACGAGATCCAGCGTGTCGCCCTGCACCATCTTCACGTGTCCGAAAGCATCGAACGAGTTGGTGGCCTCGTAGAAACAAGCACTGTCGCAATACATGTATACCCCATCGTGCAGGAACTGCACATTGCCTGTCAGAATCTGCGCGCCAGGATGCCGGTATTGGTCATAGGAAAGATTGTCCGTGTGCAGCAGGATGACCTTCTCCTTGGATTGCTCGCGCGGCGGTTGCTCCTGCTGGGCCTGCGCCGCGACATAAAGCCCAAGCAGGCATAGAATACAAGAGATAAGTAATCTATGCCCGCCTTTTATTCTTCGTCCTTGTGCTCCGCGTTTCATTTTATCCATCCGGGGTATTCGAATTCGCAGTTGCTCCACTCCTCATTGATGCGCACGTAGGTGGATTTCTGCTTCTCTTTTATCCATTCGTTGATTTTCTGCTCTTGCAGTTTCTGCATCACGACATCCTTCAGCACCTGGAAATCCTCCGACATGGAAGCGCGATGCGCCTTGAGGTGCGTCTTCAGTTTCACAATGGCGCAGACCTCCTTCCCTTTGGAGTTGACCATCATGAAGGGAGCCGACACCTCGCCGGTGTTCATCCCCGCCACCACCTTGGCCACCTCGGCCGGAAGTTCCTGAAGCTGGAAACGCGACGTCCGTATCTGGTCGCCCACCGAAGGGTCGTATTTCACGTTGGTCATTATGCCCCGGTTGTTCCGGCTGTCCTTGTCGTCCGACAAGTAAGGCGCAGCCTCTTCTATGGTGTACTTTTCCTTGCGGAGGTCTTCCGCAATGGAGTCCAGACGCGCCATGGTGGAATCAATGTCGGCCTGCGCCAACTTGGGCTTGCGCAGGATATGGCGCACTTTGACCTTGTCGCCCAACTTGTCTATCAGCTGGATAATATGAAAACCATATTCCGACTCCACCACTTTTGAGATTTTGGTGGGGTCGGTCAGGCTGAACGCCACATTGGCAAAGGCCGGGTCCAACTCGGCGCGCCCGTAAGCGGGCATCTCGCCTCCATAGCGGGCCGTGCCCGGATCTTCGGAATAAAGAATGGCCAGCGTGGAGAAAGACGACTCGCCGCTGTTGATGCGTTCTGTATAGTCGCGCAACTCCTCTTTCACCCGCTCAATCTCCTCCTGGGGAATGCGGGGCTGCTGGGTGATGATTTGCACTTCCACCTGGTCAGGAATCCACGGGAGGCTGTCTTGGGGCACGTCCTTGAAATAGCGGCGCACCTCGGCCGGCGTAACCTTGACGTCCGCCGTAAGGCTCTCGCGCACCCTCTGCACCGTGAACTGCTCCTTGAGCGACTCGAACATCATCTCGCGGATTTCGGTCATTGTGCGGTGGTAGTATTCCTCCAGTTTCTCTTTCGAACCGGCCCTCATGACCAGCTCGTTAATACGTGCGTCCATGTTTGCCGTGATTTCGGACGACTCCACCTCGATACTGTCCAGTTGCGCCTGGTGCAAGAAAAGCTTCTGTATGGCCAGTTGCTCGGGAATGACACAATAAGGATTACCGGAAATGTTGGCACCGAACTCCATGCGGGCCGATTCCACGTCGGAACGGAGGATGGCCTCGTCGCCCACCACCCAAATCACTTCGTCGATGACGTTATTCGGGCTTTGTGCAAACAAATGCATTTGCATCCCCCCGAAGGAGAACGCAAATGCACAGGCTAAATGCTTAAAAAGATTCATATATTATTCCTGTTCTATACTGCCCTGCGAAGATAGTGCATTCGGCGGGCGCGTCAATGCTTATTAACCGTATTTAAAACCTCTTTGTATATTTCAACCTTATAAGTTTCTCTCAGTTTCCGCACGAAATCGGCTTCGCAAGCAGCTTGGTAATCGGAAACCACCTCGCCGCGCACATCGGTCCACACCTTGGGGCGCTTCAGCTTCTTCCCGTACACGGCCGTATAAGGGTAGGCTTTCAACGGCTGCGGTTCTTTCTTCTCCTTGAACACCAGATAGTCTACGAACGCATCATCGCCTTTCTTGAACAGGTTCTTCTCAGCGCGTATCTGTTTCAAGGAATCCTGATTGTAGACGGCGCGCAGGGTGTCGACCCACATGTCTTCATCTACCGACTTCAGCAACTTGCGCACTTGTTTCACAAGCCCCTCGTCGCTGCAATGATAGACGATGCCCTTATAGCGGGGCGAATCCCACTTATACTTCGACTTGTTGTCCTTAAAATAAGCCTCCAAGCCGACAGTATCCTTCGCGGCCTTATCCCAGACCTCGCGCGTGCTGACCTCGAAAAGCAGCAAGCCGTCGTGATATTCCTGAATCAGGTATTTCAGTTCAGGGTCTTTCGCGCACAGTTCCTGCGTTTTCTGCTCCACCACTTCTTCGGGCGTCAGCCTGCCCCCCGAAGCCTTGGCAAGCGAATCCACCACCATGCCGGCTATGTGCTCCTTCAGGCCTCGCGACTCCAGGAAATGCTGGATCTGCGGTTTCAGGGTTTCATAAGGCTCCAAGTGTTTCCGTCCTTTCATGAGAACAATATGGTAACCCAGCGGGCTTTGGAACGGTTGAGACATTTCATTGTCTCCCAAGGCAAAAGCAACGTCCTCAAATTCCTTCAGCGTCTGCCCCTTGGCCACCCATCCGCCCAAGTCGCCACCGCGGGCGGCCGAACCTTTGTCATCGGAACATTGCTTGGCCAAGGTGGCAAAATCCGCCCCGGCCTGCAATGCCGCATAAATGGAGTCGACACGCACCTTGGCTGCCTCGAGTTCCTCGGACGAAGCTTTCTGAGGCACCCGCACCAAGATGTGGGCAACGCTAATCAAGCCTCCGGGCTCGATGGCCGCCTTCATTTGGTCGTAATAACGCCTCAACTCCTGCTCCTCCACGGCCGGTGTCACGAAATAAGGACGAATCTGCTGGTCGCGATACGTGCGGAACTCCCGCTTGAAAGATGACAACGTGTCGTAACGTGCATCGAGCGCGGCCTCCACTTTCAACTTGTAATTGACAAACAAGTCCACGTATTCGTCCACCGTTTTCTTGTCCGCCACCTCGTCACCGTTATTCTTGTTGAAATTATATTCAAACTCCGACCGGAGCACGTCCTTGCCATTGATTTTCATGACGACCGGATCACCGTCCTGGGCATAAAGCCCGCCCGCCAAGCAAAACGAGCAGAGCCACAATGCGAACTTCCTCATGTCTGTTTTCATTCCGGGCGGCTATAGTTGGGCGCTTCGCTTGTGATGGTCACGTCGTGCGGATGGCTTTCCAACACACCGGCGTTCGTTATTCTCACGAACTTGGCATTGTGTAATTCCATGATGGTATTGGCTCCACAATATCCCATACCGGAACGCAAACCGCCCACCAGCTGATAGATGACTTCCTGCACCGTGCCCTTGTAAGGTACGCGCCCGGCAATGCCTTCCGGCACCAGTTTCTTCACGTCCTTCACCGTGGACTGGAAATAGCGGTCCTTAGAACCACACTCCATAGCCTCGAGTGACCCCATGCCACGATAAGACTTGAACTTACGACCATTGAAGATAATGGTGTCGCCCGGCGACTCTTCCGTGCCGGCCACCAACGAACCGATCATCACGCTGTATCCGCCGGCCGCCAATGCCTTTACCACGTCGCCGGAATAACGCAAACCGCCATCGGCAATGAGTGGAACGTCAGTGCCTTGCAATGCACAAGCCACATCATAAATGGCCGACAACTGGGGCACGCCCACTCCGGCCACGACACGGGTAGTGCAGATGGAACCCGGACCAATGCCTACCTTGATGCCGTCGGCACCGGCCTCCACCAACATCTTGGCGGCCGCGCCCGTAGCCACGTTGCCCACCACGATGTCCACATTGGGGAACGTCGCCTTGGCTTCTTTCAATTTCTCTACCACATATTTCGAATGGCCATGCGCCGTGTCAATCACGATGGCATCCACCCCGGCGTCCACGAGCGCTTTCATGCGGTCCAACGTGTCGTTGGTCACTCCCACGCCGGCAGCCACACGCAAGCGGCCTTTCCCGTCCTTGCAAGCCATAGGCTTGTCCTTGGCCTTGGTGATATCCTTATAAGTGATGAGTCCCACAAGGCGTCCGTCCTGGTCCACTACGGGCAATTTCTCAATCTTGTTCTCCTGCAGGATTTTCGCAGCGGCGAAAAGGTCGGTCTGGATATGCGTCGTAACCAAATTCTCGGATGTCATTACCTCGTCAATCTTCCGGTCGGGATTCTGCTCGAAACGCAAATCGCGGTTCGTCACGATGCCCACCAATTTGTTGTCATCGTCCACCACGGGAATGCCACCGATATGATACTCGCTCATCATGCCCAGCGCATCCTTCACCGTGCGCCCGCGCTTAATGGTTACGGGGTCATAAATCATGCCGTTCTCAGCACGTTTTACAATGGCCACCTGACGAGCTTGTTCTTCGATGGACATATTCTTGTGAATCACACCGATACCGCCTTCCCGCGCGATGGCAATGGCCATCGTAGCCTCCGTCACGGTATCCATGGCGGCCGTGACGAACGGAATCTTCAAGTCAATGTGGCGGGAAAACTTGGTGGACAACTCCACCGTGCGTGGCAAAACTTCTGAATAAGCGGGGACTAACAACACATCATCGTAGGTCAATCCGTCCATTACAATCTTATCTGCAATAAATGATGACATAGGCTTTAAATTTATTGCATGCAAATATACGCGTTTTTATTGAATCCGCCACGTTTTTCCGCGATTTTTTTTGTTGTGAGCCTCCGCCTCTCCCTCCGAACGGCATTTCTTACCAAAAACGGGCGGCAAATGGACTCAGTAGAAATCCAATGGAGACAGCCGTATGTTCCAGCGATTCCGGAAGGGAAGAAAGGTTCCCTCGTGAACTCCCTTGCATGTTTCGATGGCAACGGCCGCCTCCAGTCGCCTCTTGTCGCGAAGGCACCAAAAGGCCTGCGGAGGGCAATAAGTCCCTAAATGACATCCTGTCAAAACGTCAAGGCAGCACCTGCGAGAACCGCGCAAACGGACGCGGGACGGGAACAGAACGGAAATGCGCGAACCTCACGCGCCCAAGGGAATGCAGGATGAAAGCCGAAAGCCGGTTTCCGCGACATTTTGCCGCCCGCCACGGAACGCCGTGCGGCCGGAACCCGCTCCCCGCGTCAGCCCCGCAAGGGGAATGGCTTGCAAAAGGACAAACGGGGTTTGCACGCGGGCGGACTCCATCCAGAGCGGGAAAAGCCCTCCGAAGCCCTGTTTTTCCCTTCTTCCTGCACCCGCAGGAACTGCCTTGCGGCAAAAAAGTTTCGTCTTTGCGGAAGGCGGTTCATTT
>ERZ779877.1413-NODE-1413-length-20573-cov-4.863827_pt1 | contig 20573 bp, 18 predicted proteins | sample MGYA00511556_ERZ779877 | MGnify/ENA primary metagenome ERZ779877 (study PRJEB29588, sample SAMEA2159338) | human gut metagenome | biome: human gut; feature: human-associated habitat; material: faeces | place: Denmark | collected 2008/2010 ...
CCTTGTGTCCCCGGTTCGATTCCTGGTGGCACCACTTTGAAGAAAAGCAAAAGACAGTAAAATCCTGATTTCCAAGCGGAATCGGGATTTTTTGTTTTCCCCCGGCACGCAAAAAACGGCAAAATATTACCGTTTGAGGTGGAGCAAAAGGTGGAGATAAAAGGTGGAGCAAAAATCTCCACCGAATTAGAGTCTTTCTCACTGATTTGCAATGTTTTGCGTATCAAGAAAACGTGGTCGGTTTCCTACTTTTGTCCAAACTAAAAACTGTAGGAAAAATGAAAAGAAGTTCATTCAATGTGCTTTTCTTCTTGAAGAAGACCAAGCTGCTGAAAAACGGAGAAGCATCCGTGTGTATGCGTATCACTGTAGATGGTACGCGAGTTGAAAACAACATCCGCAAAAGCATTGACCCGTCTCTCTGGAGTCAGGCTAAGGAATCCGCCAGAGGCAAAAGCCGCAAATCATGTGATCTGAATGCCTATATCGAAAATGCGAGAATCAAGTTACATCAGATTTTTTGTGAACTGGAAGAACAGAACCAGCCTATAACAGCGCGTCTGTTACAGGAAATATTTTTCGGACAGGACAAAGAACCGGAAGCGGTACGCACGCTCATCGGTACCATGCAGGAGCACAATGACCAATGCCGTGCCCTGGTCGGTAAAGACTACGCCCTGATTACCGTTCGCCGTTATGAAAGCTGCAAGCGCTATCTTGCCGAACTTATCAGACAGAAGTACGGAAAGGATGATCTGCCGCTGGCGGAAGTCAACGGTGAACTGGTACGTGCCTTTGAATTTTATTTGAAGACAGAAAAGGAATGTCAGCAGAATACCGTTATCCGTTATATGAAATGTCTGAAGAAAATTACCAATCTGGCACTGGCCAATGAATGGATATCCAAAGACCCGTTTATCGGTATCAAGTTCCACGAAAAAGAAGTAATCCGTGAGTTTCTTACTATGGATGAGCTACTGACCATCTACCACAAGGAATTTCCTCTGGAGCGAATCACCGTAGTCCGTGATGTTTTTATCTTCGCCGCCTTTACAAATGTTGCACAAAATAAAATTCACCTGTAAATCAGAAAGTTATCGTCATGTAAAAAGAGAGTAGGTAATGGTATAGAAACCACCGAAGTTCGCCATTCTGCTCTTTTCCAATAAGTCAATCAACTGATAATGCAAAGATAGTATTTTTTTGTTTAATGGAGAATAATCAAGTCCTTAAAATCGAGTTAGCGTGTAAAAATCACGAGAATTGCCATAAAGCTCATGAAAAAGTGCTATTTTTTCTTCTCTATATAGTATCTTTGTATCGATAAAAAAGAAGAATATGATTGAGTTATTTACAATAAAGAATTATAGATGCTATCGTGAAGAAACAGAATTATCATTTATTGCATCAAAAAAAGAAGGAGGGAAAAATTCGGATTTACCTCCTGTATGGTTTAAGGAAATAAACGGGAAGCGTATTTTGCGTATGCTTTTGTGTGTTGGTTTAAATGGAACTGGTAAATCAAAAATGTTTTCTGCCTTAAATTATTTGCGCATGTTAGCTATCGCAAAACCTCAGAAACCGACAGAGAAGCCAGAATATCGTCCATTTCTGTTAGACGAACATTCGTCAAATGAGCCAACCGAACTATCTTTAGTTTACTATATTAAGGACACATGTTACCATTATTATATTAAGGTATCAAATGAGCGTATAGAAGAAGAAGAATTGAATCTTAAAAAAAGTCGTTTAGTTCGCATATATCAACGCAAACATAATGTTAAGACAGATACGGTTTCCATTAGTTTTGGAAATGCTTGTGATTTGTCTAAATCAGACCAACATGATTTAGAAGTAAACACCTTATCTAATTCCAGTGTACTATCTGTATTTGGCTCCTTAAATATTGATAGTCAAGTGCTAAGCGATAATTATAATTTTTTTGAGAATCATATTAGTCTGATTCGAAGGTCTGATAAAAGTCTTGCTGACAAATTGCAAACAGGAGATGCTGAAAAAGATGCTATAATGAAGCGTTTACTTTTACGCTTATTAAAAGATGTTGGCACTAATATTTGTGATTACATTGTAGAAGATGCGAGCTTAAACATATCTGAACTTATAGAAAATGGGGCTCCAGATATTATTGTAAAAGCAATGTTAGAGCAGTATCCTTCAGGTACTATTACTCATAAGAACTTGCGTTTTGTCCATTCGACAGTTGAAGGGGAAAGAGCGTTGGATTCTGGATTAGAGTCATTGGGAACTATAAATATAATACGTATTCTTATAGTATTATATGATGTCATACTTGGAAAGAAATGTTCATGCATTGATGAAATAGAATATGGAATACATACTAAGGCGTTAGCCTTTATATTAAAAATGTATTTAACTTTGGCTGAAGATTGTCAGATAATTGTTGCTACGCATGATTTATCTTTGTTAAATGCCGATTTCCTTAGGCGAGATGCAGTCCGTTTATTTGAAAAAGATGAGCATGGCACTACTAAAGTAAAACGCAGGGATTATTTGCATAATACAGTCAGCTTTTATCGGACTTATGAGAAAGAAGTTGCTCCTGAAATTGATGATATAATGAAAAATATTGATGTATTCTTAAAATACAAAGATGATATAAATCATAAGTAAAAAAAAGCTTATGAAAGCGCAATAAATGCACGGAATATCTATATTCAATCCAACAAATATAATAAAAAAAGTATCTATTCCGTGCTTTTTCCACGTAAAAACTTGTTTTCCCCAAAGAAGAACTGTATCTTTGCGATGTCAATTCGAACTTAAAACCCTGGCAAAAGGACCAGAGAGTTGATATTAAATTGCAAATGAGTAAAACTACTATTCCAACAGATGTAAAGCGGGACCTTTGGTTTGCAGCTCATGGCAGATGTGAATTCGCAGGATGTAACAAGATTTTATTTCAACATGGTATTACAATGGATAAATGTAATATTTCCAATTACGCCCATATTATAGGAGATTCTGCAAAAGGACCTCGGGGAGATGAGGAAAAATCCAAAGCTTTATCAAAAGATATTAATAATCTCATTCTACTTTGTCCTGAATGTCATAAACTGATTGACAGCAATGAAGAGAAGTATACTGTGGAAGTGCTTAAAAAGATGAAAAAAGATCATGAAGAGAGAATTCTGCTTGCAACTGGAATTCAGCCTAATATGAAGAGCCTGATAGTTGTGTATAGCCCCAAAATTGGAACTGACACTCCACATTTCCATAAAGATGCTCTATTCAACACAATCTTCCCCGAAAGATATCCGGCAGATTCGTCTCCCATTGAAATTCAGATGAAGTCTGTACTGCATGACGGTGAGTCTGAATATTGGATGGTAGAAGAACGTCAAATAGAACAAGTATGTAATAATAAAGTACTTAGGGCATTAGAGGATGGGGTTGCGACACATATTTCACTTTTCCCATTAGGGCCCCAACCCCTCTTAGTAAAGCTAGGTACGGTACTTAATGATAAATATAACGTGAGGGTTTACCAGAAACATCGTGTGCCTGATACTTGGCGCTGGCTTGACGAAAGTGTTCAAAATGACATATATTTAGAAGAACCAGCAGATAAAAGTAAGGAGCCTGTACTTGTATTAGCATTAAGTGCAAATGCTATTAAAGAAAGGATTACTATGAAATATAGGGATACTGCAAGTATTTGGACTATAACTTGTAAAAAACCAGAAAATGACATGATGAGATGTGAGGGGCAGTTAATGCAGTTCAATCGTGTAGCCCGCGCAACGATGGATGCTATTAAGACAACACATCAGAATGCAGATCGTTTGAAAATTTTTATGGCAGCCCCAGCCTCTTGCGCAGTGGAACTAGGGCGTATTAGAATGCCCAAGGCTGACCTGCCTTGGGTATTGTATGACTATCGGGGGGAAAAGGATGAAGATGTGGAAGCGATAACAATAAATTAAAATGTAATGGGAAAAATTTTAAGTAAAGAACAAAAAGAAGAATTTAAGGATATTCTTGAAACACTGGGTGAGTCTTTAGATATCACCCAAACGCAGTATGATAATTTAACGAAGAGTTATCAGGCTGTAGGTGGATTCCTGCAAAACGATCCTGAGCTTGAGTCGTATAAGCCTATTGTGACGCCTCAGGGGTCACTTAGATTAGGTACTATCATCCAACCTATTAATCCAAACGATGACTTGGATGTAGACTTATAGTATATAGACTTACCGAAAAAGATCCAGAGTGGACACAGAAAGACTTAAAGGACAAAGTGGGAGTAAGACTTAAAGGTAGTGACCGCTATGCACCAATGCTTGAGAAAAAGGAAGGACGTCGTTGTTGGACGCTATTATATAGGGACAATTCCGACAATCCCAAAGAGAAATATCATATGGATATTCTTCCTTCAGTAGTAGATGGCAAGTACGTTGAAAGAATGACGCGATTGTTTTCTGAGAGTTTTTCTGATCAAACAATAGATCGGATTTCTATAAGAATTACAGATAAGGAAGCGGAGGATTATGCAACGTCAACATGTAAAGAAGAATGGCTGAAAAGTAATCCTGATGGATATGCATTGTGGTTCGCAAACAGATGTAAAGCTGATGAATCGGTGAAACTTATGGCTGAGGCAATCGTTCCTATAGAAAAGTATAATAAGGATAAGACGGTTTTGCAACGTATAGTACAGATCCTGAAACGTCATAGAGACATGATGTTCCGCTATGATACAGATGATAAGCCTATTTCTATTATTATTACAACTTTAGCGGCTCGTGCCTATAATGGTGAAAAAAATTTGCTTGAAGGATTGGTGAACGTAATAGAAAATATGGAAAAGAGTATTATCAAAAATGATAAAGGTGAGGATGTTGTACCTAATCCAGTAAATCCGGAAGAGAATTTTGCTGACAAATGGCCAACTCATCCTAAAAGACGTGAGAATTTCTATAAGTGGTTGGCTGCTGTGAAAAAGGACGTGCATGAGATTCTTGATGGGGCAAACAGAATACAGATCCAAAACACAATGAATCGTGTATTTGGTAAAGATTTAATTACAAAGGCTTCATCTCTCTTAGTAGAACGACGGAAGTCAAAGCTTGCAACCGGAGCCGCACTATTAACCAGTACGGGAAAAGTAACTGCAAGTACAGTTGGAAGAATTGTAAATACAGCAAATACGTTTTATGGGGAATAAAGCAATAACAGCAATTCAGCAATACAACATTTTGAGACATGAATTTCCCGAATCGTCAGGTTCGGTTCGTTGTGGCACAATGACTTGGTTTGGGGAATTCATGCCTTCTGCTTTATCTGACACTTATAGACTGAAAATAACTTATACTATTGGAAAGCCGCCCAAAGTTTATATAGTGTCTCCTAAGCCATTACCGTTGGCAGAAGGGGCTAAACGATTACCACACACATACAGCTATAGTAATGGGAAACAACAGTTATGTCTGTTTCTACCGAAAGCTGGCGAGTGGAATTCTTCAATGTTTATTGCTACAACAATTGTACATTGGGCCGTTCAATGGATGTACTATTATGAGATATGGGTAACTACTGGAAAGTGGATGGGGGGAGGTCATGGAAATTGGGATGTTGAAAAAAAAGATAGCAATGATTCAGGAACAACATGATGAATCTGTTATAGGAGGTGACTCAAAAGTCAAATTTCATAAAGGCGAACTTACAAACAGCAACTTGACCATCGTAATTTTATTAATAAGAGCCTTATCAAAGCACCAAAAAAGGAGCCTGATAAGGTTCTTTAATACTTAGAACTTACAATTTGTAATTTCTTAGAAAATGTATTTTACTTTTGAGTCCCCTATACACATTAGAAATTAAGTTTAGGCAACGTATTTACTATATCTACTGTTTGACAAGAGAGCATAATCACCGATAGGAGCAAGTCAAGGATATAACGAGGTTGTTCGTGTTCTCGTGACCAGGCGTTGGGATCATTTTTGATTTGAGATGCTTTGTCGATGGTTACGGCATAACGTTCTATTATCCATTCGATGGCAGACTTGCCATTAACGATGTACTCGTAGGCTTTGAGCGGAATGTTCTCAATAGTGATATGGCTGTTGTAAATGATGCGTGTCTTGTCAGCTATGAGCTTTCCGTTTTCGTCACGCACTTTGGCAAAGCGCATCTTTTCCACGGCGAAGTATTGGTATGTTTCTTCTGTCCACTCGTTCTGCCAAATGTCAATGTCTCCCGTAACAATTACACCGAGCGTACTTTGTGCCTGCGCCGACATTTCCGAATAAGTGCCTGCGCCTTGTTCTGTAGCAGAAGTATTGATGCCTTGCTCATAGTTCAAATGTAAGTCGGCAAGTGTTTTTCCAGCTTTATAAAAAGCCATGAAGTCCTGTACATTATCTACTATGGGAATGCGTGGCAATGACTTCTTCAGATCATCGGCGAAACGCTCACGGTATTGCTTGGAATGAAGCAATCCATACACATAGTAAAAAATATGTTCTTTAGTGATGGCCTTTGTTTCACCAAAGCGATTGCGTATTTCTTTCAAAATCCAGTCTGTGATGCCATCACGACGGATGTAACGGTTTGCTTCTGCATCATCAAAAAGTGAAGCCTGCGGATTTTTATTTTCTTCGTACCAATATAATGGGAAACATTGATTATTAGCTAAGGTTTGCCTATCAAAAACACAATCAGATATTAGTGTACAGAATTCCTTATTTGTTCCTGTTCCATTTATACAAATAACAAGATTATAATATTGAGAATTTGGGAAAAATAAAGGTTGAAGGCATCGGCTCCAGTTCAAATCCTTGTTGAAATATAGATTTTGTTTGAAGTATGGTCGATAAATCGCTTGGATAAAGCAAGAATTATCAACAGTAAGTTTTTTCTCATTTTTCATATCAGCATATAATGCAGAATCCCATTTAATCCGAGTTGCATCAGCAGAAATAAAATCGCGAACATCAACGCAAGGATTAGATTTAAGAGATTGGATGTATCGTTCACGTTCTGAATTAAAAAAGTCGATAGATCTATTTATATTATTTTTTAACTCACACATAGAAGAATTGAAAACCCAGAATTCACGATTTGTCATAACTCCTGCAGAGTAAATATTAAAAATTGATTTTACATTTGTTTCCTTTTTCTTTTCAGGAGCCAATGGTATCAAACTATCGAAAACGCCATCACGTTGATTTATCCAATCCGCCTTTTCGTTAGGAGTGATAACCTGCCAATTCAACTTCCGCGAAGAAATTGAGCGGAAGTCCTTTACCATTTTGAGTTTCTGTTCACGGGTAAGGTAATCGCCTATGTCATGGTAATGGATGACAGCTTTCTGTCCTTTTTTGCTCGGATTCTTAACAAGTAAAGTGATTGAAATGGGAGTACGTGAACCGCTGCCAAAGATTTTGCCACCTTCTTTGCGAGATAATTCGCCCGAAGTACGCTGGTTCCCACGTAAATTCAGCACATAGATAGAGGTAAATTCTTTTTCAAGACAACGCCGGAAACCTTCTCCTGAGAAACTATCTAACCATGCCCCATTGCTTATAAAAGCAACGATACCACCATCATTTTGTGGTATGCGGTCTGATGCCCAACGAAAAGCTTTAATATAACTGTCATAAAGAGCTTGTATGGTTTTTCCTTTATCTGTTGTAGCTTCTGCATAAGTTTCCGATATTCTTTTTTCTAAATCGGGGTATGACAAATTTTTCGCATTGTCATTGGCACTTTTTTGCCCAACAGAGTACGGCGGATTCCCCACGATGACCCTTACATGGGTGGCCATCTGCTTCTTTACTCGCTTGGAATTGTCCTGGAAGAACTCGGTGAAAAGTTCGTTGTGTTTTTTCTCTGCCAACTGGAAGGTGTCAGTCAGACAGATTCCGCTATATGGCAGGTAAGTTTTACGACGAGTTATCTCATGGAACACCGATTCTATGTTCACATCAGCTATATAATAGGCCAGCAACACGATTTCATTGCAATGAATTTCATTAAGATACTTGCGCTCCATATCCTCGGGGCGGATAAGACCGGACTGCAACAATCGCGTAATGAACGTACCTGTGCCCACAAACGGGTCAAGGATATGTACATTCTGTGCGGTCAGCGAAGTGTTAAACTCCGCCTTGAGAATATCATCCACAGAGCGGATGATGAAATCTACACACTCTACGGGCGTATAAACAATGCCCAATTTTTCCACTGTGAGCGGGAATGCGCCCTTAAAGAATTTCTCATATAGGTTCTTGATGATGGTCTGTTTTCCCTCCAAATTATCAATGCCACCAACATTCATGCGTACCGATTTGTAGAATTTATCCAGAATCTCGGTATCTTTCTCGAAAGCCTGTTCTTGTAAGAGGTCTATCATGCGCTGCATGGAACGGCTCACGGTATTGTTGTTCACGAACTGGTAATCGGCGAACAAAGCATCAAACACAGGTCGTGTGATAATGTGCTGTGCCAGCATCTCGATGGCTTGTGCCGCATCTACTGACGGGTTAAGGTCGCGCTGCAACCCCTTAAGGTATTCGTTGAACGCCTTCTTGTGAACACCTGACTGGATAAGTTTTGATATGCGCTCGATAAATTTATGGGCAATAAGTCCGACTTCCTTTGCCCAGTTCTCCCAGTAAAGACGGTCACCGCATTTTTCTACAAGTTTGGCATACATACCGTCTTGTAACTCTCCGAATCGCAATTCCAACTGACGGGCAATCTCGGCATTCTCCATTTGTCGTGCTTCTTCCGCTCCTTCCTGAAAGCCTAATCCCGGCCTGCCGATAGTGACGGACGGGGTGTAGGACTGTTTGTTTGGTTTCTGCTTGTTGAGTGCAATCTTATTCACCATCGCATTGAAACGGTCGTCGTGAGAGCGTAGCGCGTTCAGGATTTCCCAAACTACATCAAAGGTTTTGCTGTTATCAAGTGCATCCTCAGCCGAAACATTAGACGGCACTACAATAGGGATAATGATATATCCGTATTTCTTCTCATCGGGCTGTCCCTTGTGGAAAGTACGCATCACACGACCTACCGACTGCACTACATCAACTTGCGAATTACGAGCAGAAAGGAATAATACGGCATCAAGCGACGGAACATCCACTCCTTCAGACAAACAGCGTACGTTGGTCACTACACGGCACTCGCGTTCATTTTCCGGTTCTTCTGCCAACCATTGAAGAATTCCATTGCGCTCTTGTGAGTTCATAGAGCCGTCAATATGTTTTGCGGTTATCGAAACGGTATGCGAAAGACTCTCCGCATCCAGATTTTTGTCGTACTTTTCCGATATTTGCGGCAGTACGGAAGCCACATATTTGGATGCGATGCCCGCCCTGCTTGCGCTCTTGTCAATGGAAGAACAGAACGCCACAGCACGGCGCATCATGTTTGGGTCGGTATCCCATGTGCGATGGTCATCACCCTGTATCATCTTTGAGAGGCCGTTGATTACACCGATAAGTTTGGACGTATCATCAAAATTCAGTTCGGTGGTCGTATCGGTGATGTCTCGCTTAATGTTATCGGGCACATCGTTTTCACCGACGGTAAGGACAAGCACCTTGTAATCGGTCAACAGCCCGTTCTGTACGGCATAGGAGAAATTTACACGGTAGAACTCTTTTCCATAAAGTGCTTCGTCGTCCATTGAACAGAGGATGCAATCCTTTTCAGAAGCCTTTACTTTGGCCGATTCACCATACAGGCGCGGCGTGGCGGTCATGTACAACCGTTTTCGACCTTTCACATTGTCATTTGAATGTATTTTAGTGAAATTGCTCTCGTCCTTATCAGACAGTTTTACACCTGTAGTGCGGTGTGCCTCGTCGCAGATAATGAAGTCGAACACACCATATTCGCCGTTTGTTTCGGAAAGTATCTCCTGTTGTGCCTCTGACACGGCATCAATGGACTGGTAGGTGGAAAACACTACCACCAGTCCGTCATGGCTGCGGTACTTCTTCAGTTGCGAGGCGATGGACTTCGGATTAGTAGATGCCGGCACGGCAAGGTCTACCACACTGTCATCTGCATCATCATATTTGTTTTTCTGTATCTTACGTGAAGCCTTGGAATCCGAACAGATGCAGACCGCCTTTATGGGTTTTCCCGCATCAGCTGACCATGCGTTGAGTGACTGCCCCAGCAGGGCGATGGACGGAACCATGAACAACACCAGCCCCTTGCCATTCAACAACTGTTCGGCGATAAGCAACGAGGTATAGGTTTTTCCTGTACCACAGGCCATAATGAGCTTACCACGGTCGTTTCCCTCTGTAATATAATGCGTATATGCCTTGGAGATGGCATCAAGTTGATGCTTGCGCGGTTTTTTGCCTTCTACGAGTGCAGAGTTTCCCGTAAGACCATCCAACAGCTTTTGCCAATCCACTGGAGATGAATTCAGGTCGGCCATGCCAACGCGTGTCACTGGCGGTTCCTGATTACGGATGGCTTCCTCGGCATTGCTTCCCCAATGACTGGTAGTAGAAATCCATACGCGATTGGAGAAACGGGTTGTTTGAAATGTAACCTCATTCGTAAATGTGCGGCTGGAGGTGGCGAGGAACGAATCCACGGCTGGCTTGTCTATCGCAGCATCCTCGGCATAGCACTTGCACTGTATAGCCCAATAGTCGCCCATTTCAGTTTTAGCCACAAGGTCTATTCCAGTATCAGTACCACCGAAATCCTTGCGTCCCGGAAACTCCTCCCACAGCCAAACCTTTTCAAGTTCGTTATAGCGTGGGTCTGTCAATAACCATGAGCGCATCAAGCGCTCGAACTTTGTACCTTTCTCCTTTTCTGTAAATGATTCGGTACGGAATTTATGCAGTATATCCTTGAAATTCATCTCTTGATAAGAGATAAACGCAAGTAAGAGTTCTCTTGAAAATCAGAATGTTCTGCAACTGTCAAAAGTAGATTTACTCAACAGACATATAGCTTTTATACGATTTATCACATTATCAGCAGGCTATTTATGCTCAATTTTCAGTATTTTGTGTACCTTTGCGATATAACTATAACTTTTATCAAGAGATTCGGATTTTTGCTAAACAAGTTTTTACTGGGATTTTTCTGTTACAAGTCTTTCAGAATAAGGCTGTTCGCCTTGTCTACCACGCTCGTGTCAAGTGACGCAAGATAGATGCGTGTGGTTTCCTCCGAATCATGTCCCATGCCTTCGCTGATGACTGCAATCGGTATGTTCTTGCTCTTGGCGATGCTTGCCCAAGCATGACGGGCACAATACATACTTAGCGGAAGAGCCAGACCGACCAACCGGGCTATCTCTTTCAATGCGATGTTTACCCGACAGAGGGCATTCCTGTACTGTATCCGTTCATCTGTATGCAGGACGGTGATTATCGGCAATAGATATTCTGTATCAGAATGGCTTTCATATTTAACCACAATTTCCTCCATGCACTTTTCCCACTTGACGGTAAGCAGTTGCCCGGTCTTTCTTCTCCGGTATGTGAGGATACCATTTTTCAAGTCCGACTTTTTCAGGTATGCCATATCGACAAACGACATTCCACGGGTATAAAACGAAAAGAGGAACATGTCCCTCGCATAGTCCAGATGCGGTTTCACTTTCAGGTCAATCTCCTTGATGCGCTTGACGGTCTTTAATGGTACGGCACGTTTCACGGTCTTGTCTATGCCCGTGTAAACATGCTTGAATGGAAACTTCTGTTCTATCAGTTCTTTTTCCACCGCACGGTTATAGACGGCTCGTAGTATGCGCATATAGAATGATATGGTATTGGGACAGTTGCCGTTGGCTTTCAGCCATGCCTCATACAGCATCATTATATCGCTGTTCATCTCGCTTAGAAGAATGTCTTGCCCGTCACGGAATTTCATGAAGCTGGCGAACGTAATGGTGTATGTTTCAGACGTGCGGATTCTGTTCAGCCGTTTTAACTGCTCTATGACACCTTGCATGAAAGAGAACAGTGATTGTTCGTCCGCTTGTCTGTTGAATTTCAAGATAATGTCATCCGATGTGTAGCTTTTGTTTCCTCTTTCATACAATGCGATGATTGTTTTCAAGCGTTTAATATCCCATTCAATATCGCTTACAACTGATTGCAGATGGTTCTTCCGCCCTGTACCTGTCAATTCGGGAACAATCATTGTCGATGCTTTGTCATCCCACTCGCTTTCAAATATCCGGTAGTCCGTCCTGATTTGGCGGACTACGCGGTTGTGTATCACCTGATAATAGATGCTGCCCTCCTTGCCGTTTACGGAAGAAGGACGGAATTTTACCTTTACTGATGCCATTCACTTTATTTTTTATTATTGCCATTCATTTGCCTTACTTTCAAACTCTCCTGCATCAGGCTGTCGGATACGGTTTTCAAATCCTTATCGTAACCGTCAGCCTGTCCGCGTACCCATTCAATGGACTTTTCGTCACGGTGAATGTCGAACACATCATTCAGCCAAAGAATCTCTTTGGGACTGCATCCTCCCCACGAGCGGATGGCACGGAACTTCAGCGCATCGTCCGCATACTGACATCTGGACTGCCAAAGTTCGATGTTACCCCAGATGGATAGACCGCAAACGACACCCATGACGACCAAAAAGGAAAACACCTTGCTTGACTTGATGTCGAAGCTGTGGCGGTGGATATGTTCCTGCGGTTCGTTCACCTGTCCGTTAGCACTTCGAGTAAACGATTCTTTCAAATCACGCAACAGATTCAGAATCCGGTTTGACGTGTAGACTTCCGCCTCTCCGAATTTGGTCAGTATGGCTTTAGTCTGTTCCCGGTTTTCTCTGGCAGAAGTATTCAGCAATTCCTTTACGGGAGCCAAATCCATTGCCGGAGGCTGTCCGTCTGACTGGTTGTTGCTTACTTTTGGAGTATTCTCCAACTTGCTGTTTATACTCTTTAAGCCACTTTTGATGTCCTCAAAGAGCGCATACACTTCGTTATTATCCATGTTTATAAACTGATTTTACGTTGTTTCTTTTTCTTACGTTTTAACTGTTTCTCAAAATAGTTCTCATCTGCCTGACCGTTTGTAGCATTCGGCATGAGCAAGCCTATGGAACCACTGTACAAATTATCGTTGCCCATCACTTCAGATTGCAGTGTCGGCTGTTCGGAAACCTGATTGCCCGTCATTATCCTTTGCTGTTCCTCCTGTCTGTTGACGTTCATAGCCTCGTCTATCTTGGAATAGCTGAACCCCTGTCAATCTTGGAGCCGCTGAACGAATAGCCGTTCTTGGAGAATATGACACCCTGCACCTCGTTCGACTTGCCTTTGTACTTGAACTGCATTTCCACTCCTTGTTTTTCCAAATTAACGGCTAACTGCCGCCAGTTACCGTATCTTGAAACTTCCGATTTAAGGAGAAAATAAAGTTCGTATTTAGTCTTGTCCGGTTCTTTCAGCCGATGCAGTTTCACCTTTTCCTTGCCTTCGGATACGTACAGACCGTACTTCCGTGTCAGTTCCTTGCAGATACGTGTGCTACGTATCCGCTCGTTCTGGTCGCTGATTGTCCTGCCGTCATTAGCGATGCGGTTGAATGCGATATGCACGTGCGGATGCTCCTTGTCAAAGTGGCGCACGACAAGAACCTGTGTGTCCTTTATACCCATTCTCTCCAAGTATTCCAATGCAATTCCTGCCATTGTCCGGTCGGTAAGACGGTGCTCGTCCTCCTTGGAGAATGCCAGTGCGATATGTCCGACAGGCTTCATAACCCTCGGATTCATCCCAGCCTGCGCCTCAAAACTCATGACTATTGTGTCCTTATCTTCGGAAAACAAGCCGTCGCAAACAAGGATTTTGGCATCCTTTTCCTTGTCAAGAATGTAGTTAACCACACCCCTGAAGCTGCTTCCTTTGACAATTTTGGCTATCATAGGAGGATAAGGTTCAGCAGTTCCTCGATACGTGCCACGAGCACACGGCATTCCATCCTCACCATGACGAAGCCTGCGGCATTCGCCTTGTGCGCAAGCTGGTTCAGGTTGTTTGCCATACCGCACAGCTTGCGCATATAATCCGTATGTTCCGGCGTGAGCCGTTCCTTCACATGACAATTTCTCATGCACTCGCGCAGGAATTCCCCGGCAGATATGCCTGCGCTCCGAGCCTTGCCTTTCAGGGTGTAGTAGTCCGATGTCGCCATCTTCACCGTGAGACGGTATTTCAGCTTGTCTGCCGCCTCCTTCTTGGGGCGACCGCCCTTGTTCCTTCTGTCGGATTTTCGTTTCTGTTCCATTGACTTATAATGATTAAAATGTAATTACTTGATAGACCAACGGGATGCGGCTTCCACGAGTTTTTGAGAGTGGGAGCAGGCGGTTTCGGTATGCCCGAAACACAAACTTGCTCCCCTCAAAACTCCGTTGGACAGGTTCAGGGTAACTCTGAATTGCGCCCCGTCAATCCACTTCTTAATTCTCAGAGTTTACGCCATGCCTCGATGTCCTCCCCGTAGGTGGCAAGGTGGTGGCGGGCGATGTTCTCCATCAGTCCCGACACGCTCATCCTGCGACTGCCGAACAGACTGACGATGCGGTCGAGGGCATCGCGTGTGTCGCGGCTGAGGAACACGGGCTTCCGGTCTTCGATGGACGGTATCGGGAGGAACATTGCCTTGTATTCCTCCAGCGATGCCCTGCGTTGCTTGCCGCTGACACGGTGTATCACCTGCGGGCTTCCATCCGTATTTTCCTGCACGGTTTCACCTGTTTGTTCATTCATGTTCTCATCCGTACCTGCCTGTACATCCTCGTGCTCCTGTGCCGGCATACCGGCAGGCTTCTGTTCTTCCACTTCCAGCTTGGTTCCCAAAAAGATTTTCAACTCTTCATCCAGCGTCTGGTTGCTTACGTTCTTTCTCATACTTGTTTGAATTAAATGTTTAACAATAGTGGTCGTAGTGCGCACATTTGACCGATTATCGGCAGCAAAGGAAATGGATATAATGCAGGAAGTCAAATACTTGGATTGGCTGTGGCAACAATGTGGCATTTTGCATTTTTCATGTATGATTAGTGGTGGATGATTCACCGATTTGCCACAGAGATAGAAAATAGCCGTTTCATATTTAAGGGCCTAATCTGAACGGATAATACGAAAATAAAAATGTTCTCAGGGTCTTGATTGGAGAATCATCTTGCAGTACATGGTATCCGAAATGCGCCACAGGCTACCGTACCAGTGCCAAATGCTGCCACGATGCTGCGAGTTGGTTGGAATCTGCTGGACTTGGCTTTTCTTTGTACAGTCGGCAACCGGAAGGGCTGTTGCGGAATATGGAATTAAGCCAATCCCTACCACTTGCAGCCACAAGCTTCCAGTCAGTAATAAAGCCATTGTCCGATGTTGGTATTGGCTTTACTTTGCAGACAAACAGGATTACCAACAATAAAAACAGTATATGCAATGAATGAATTTGTGATTATCTCGAAAGACGTGTTTGAAGAAATGGTCGGGAAGTTCAACCGCTTCTCCGACCGGGTGAATGAAATCCTCGGCAAGAGGGAGGAAGGACAGCTCAGCCGCTGGATGGACAATCAGGATGTCTGCCAGCAGCTGCGCATCAGTCCGAGAACTTTGCAGACGCTTCGTGACAACGGAACGCTGGCTTACTCCCAGATTGGACATAAGATTTTCTACAAGCCGGAGGATGTGCTGAGTATCGTACGGCTTGTGGAGGACAGACGAAAGGATGCCGCCTGTCGGGGAAAGACCATCTGAATGTAATTGAATTTATTGTACCACTAAATCCACTGTAATAAATGAACAAAACGATTATGACTAACGATGAATGGGCTATCGGCTTCATGGAGCAATTGGATTCCATGCTCAACGGCATTGAAAGCATGAACGAGAAAAGCAGGGCTTCATTCAGTAATGAACGCTTCCTTACGGACAAGGAGGTGTCGGCATGGCTCAAGGTGAGCCGACGTACCTTGCAGGACTACCGCAACAATGGGATGGTATCTTACTATCAGTTAGGCGGCAAGATTCTCTACAAGGAATCGGACATCGAAAAAATGGTGATGGACGGGTATCGGAACGCCTACCGAACGGGAACGTAATTTTATAAAGTATGAAAGGAACAGAAGCCGATGGCGACAGGTAAATTACCCGGCCATCGGCTTCTTGCATTATTATCATTATAGATACAGACAACATTAACATTTGTATCGTGGATTGGCTTCGGACAGTGAAAAGAACAAATGAATGGGCTTTTCCCGATTGGAGGCATACAGCCTTTCCATAATGAACATTCTGAAAGCCATACATTCCCTGCTACGTAGCCTGAGCGCAAGAGCTATGACCATTTCAAGGCTGTACACCTCGTAACGTGTCCCGTCTTCCTGTCTGATGTAGCACATTGTTGTTTCTTCCAACAGTTCATGATTCTTATAAATATCACGGATAGCCTTGCGGATGTCACAGCAGAATACCATAAACAGGTCTGCCATTTCCTGCATCGTCATCCAAACAGGATCGGTCGGTATCGTGACCATTCCTATTTCACTAATTGTAATGATTCCTCGTTCCATGTTTGTATTATTTTTCATTTGTCAGAATTTCGTTTACATTCCTTTTTCCAGCCGCTGTAATTGCCACATTTGAATACACGTGAGGGCATCCCGTCATCAGGCAAGGAGAACTTGCCTTTGGTCGTTTCGGACAATACAGTCAAATCCCGGCTTACTTTCTGGTTGGTGATTTCCGCATAGATTTGGGTCGTCCGAATGGAGGAATGTCCCATCATCTTGCTGATGCTCTCTATCGGAACACCGTTGTTCAGACAAATCAGTGTTGCGAAGGAGTGTCGGCTTTGATAGTAGGTAAGGTGGCATTCCAAGCCGCATTGTTCGGCAATCATTTTCAGACTACGGTTGAGGTTTCCGGTAATTGGCACATAAAACAGCTTACCGTCTTTTCCTTCTCCGCGATACTTTTCAATGATGCGCAGGGGGATATCTAACAACTTGATATGACACTCCGCTTTGGTTTTCTGTCGAGCAATGTGAATCCACTTGCTGCCATCCTCTTTCGTGATGATGTTGTCCTCTGTCAGGTTAGCCAAGTCAGCCCTCCCGATACCCGTAAAAGTCGAAAAGACGAAAAGGTCTCTCGTATGGCAAAGCCTGTATGTAGGCAGTTTAGCATTCAACAGCTTTTCAAACTGCTCGCCCGTCAGGTAGCGGTGGTTCACCGGGACTTTTTCAATCTTATGTCCTGCAAACGGGTCGCGTTTGAGGATATGCTTCTTCAGGGCGATCCGAGTCATCTTGTGCAGCAGAATGAGATAGTCGTTGTATGCCGACACTTTCAATTTAAGTACGGTGGAAAGATAGAATGTGAAGTCTGTCATAAAGCGCATGGTCAGCGAACGCAATGGCATGTCCTCCATGTCATACTTGTACTTCATAAAATTGTGGATATGCTTGCGTGTGGTCAGGTATCGGATATAACTGTGCCTTGTCCTGTCAATGCCCACACGTTTGGCGTATTCCTCATTATGTTCGTCCATCAATGCGAGAAGGGTTTCTTTTACCTGCGACTTACCAGTTACGGCATTCTTGATGATTTCAGCCGACACGAAGCCATAGCTGTCCACATTTTCCTTATAGGCGATACGGGCTTTGGCTTCCAATGCGGACAAGGTATCGTTCAATCTGAACAACTCCTTTTTCTTCTCGCCTGCAAGGTTTTCCTTGCGTCCGTCCACAATTGCCTTGCCTGCATCGGCATCCCAATATACAGGTTCAATTTCCAATCCTGTGGAATACTGACTCACCTTGCCGTCAAGGGTAATACGTCCCATAATGGGGCATTTGCCGTTTTTCTTTACCTTTTGTCGGTTGATGTAAAACAATAGTTTGAACGTACTTCGCATGACTTATCCCTCCATCATTTGTTTAACAATAGCCCTTTGTTTCCAACTTGGATTGACCCTGCGCCGGGTGTTATCCTTGCGTATTGTGGAAGGGGCTGCATCAATCCCGAACAGGGAGAACTTGTCGCCAATGGCATCATTCAGCCTGTCCACGTCACGGTCAATCTTGTCCTGCGTGACTTTTGCGTACCGTTGTGTAGTCTTGATATGTTTGTGTCCCATGATTTTACTTACCGTTTCGATAGGAATACCCTGTGAAAGACATATTATGCTGCCGAATGTATGTCTGGCCTGATGAAATGAAATCGGACGGTTGATACCGCACATCACAGCCATTTTCTTCAGATGAATGTTCATGCTCTCCTTCGTAAGCATAGGCAGCAGCCTGCCTCCGGCATCCATGCCCTTGTATTTTTCCAATATGGCGAGCGGTATTTCCATCAGCCTTATACATTCGGGTGTACCCGTTTTCTGACGCTCGGTGTGAATCCACAAGCTTCCGTCCTCGGCTTTTACGAGGTTCTTCTCCGTCAATGCCCTCATGTCGCAGTAACAGATGCCCGTCCAGCATGAAAACAGGAACATGTCCCTTGTGAAGTTACGGTTGGGCGTGTCGTAAGTCATGTTGGCAAACTTACCCAGTTCCTCTTCCGTAAGGTACATCTGCTTGAACTCCGGCTTTTGTGGTCTGTAACCTTTGAATGGGCTGAACGGAATAATGCCACGGAACACGGCAAGCATCATCACGCTTTTCAGGCGGTTTACATGTCCGAGTATGGTCTTAGGCATAAAACGCTTGACGGTGCGCATATACATATCGAAATCCTCGATGAAATTCTCGTCCATCTGCTTGACAGGCATGTCTGAAAGACGGTACTTGTCTTTCAGAAACGTGGCGAGATGGCGGTAAGTATTCGTGTAATGGTAATAGCTGGTTACGGAACGGTTCACGCCCACACGTAAGGCATATTCTTCATTATGCTCCGTAAACAGTTTCATGATGGTGTCCTGTGCTTCCGCCAGCCCTTGATAAGCGTTCTTAACTTCCTCTGCCGAAACTACTTCTTTAATGTCCTTCAGTTCGTTGAACCGTTGTCGGAGTAGAAGCAACGTGCGTTCAATCTCACGGTTTGCCATAACCGTCATTTTACTTTTGCCCGTACACCGTTGTGCTGTGGCGTTCCACAACTTGGCATTTACCTTGAGTTTGCAGGAAAACTGTGCGATGGAGTTCTGTTTTCCTTTGACGGTTATTCTGCCCATGAGGGGAGACAGCCCGTCTTTGTCCTGTCCGCTGCGTTTGATGTAAAGCAGTACTTTCATTTCTGTCTTCATTGCCATAACTTTTTGGTTGCAATATTAATGATACATTGCTGACCGACAGAATTGGAAATGGGGCAGAACGGTGCAAACAGAACGGACACTGCTAAATCTGCTGATTTGAAGCCATTGCCACACGTATAATGCTTGTTTGCAAGCATTAGGAATGCTGTTTTTCAGGCTTTAAGCTGGTAGCAGGACAGGTAATGACTTGGTAGCGGAAACCTTGCATTATCCTGCCTTTCCTTGCTGTTTGGCTGTAATGGCAAACAACCGCAAAACCGTTGTTTTACAACGCGTTCCGTTTGATTTTCTTTATTCCCATCTCCCTTGCTTTGATGCTTCTTTCTTCCTTTACCGGTCTGGCTTTCATCGACGTGCAACAGCTTTCCCCTGAGCATATCGTAAAAGACAACAACGGAAACCTGTGGATCAGGAAGCCACGTCAGAAAACAAAGAACATGTGCAATATTCCGCTGCTGGATATTCCTTTGGAAATCCTGAGAAAATATGCAGATTATCCTGCCTGCAAAAAGAAAGGAGTATTGCTGCCTGTCCCCTGCAATCAGAAGATGAACAGCTACCTGAAAGAGATTGCCGACCTATGCCTGATAAAGAAGAACCTGACTACCCATCTTGCCCGTCACTCATACGCCACATCTGTCTGTTTGGCCAATGGGGTAAGCATTGAGAATGTAGCCAAAATGCTCGGTCACTCCAATATCAAGATGACGCAGCACTATGCAAGGGTACTCGACAGTTCCATTCTGAAAGATATGAATAATGTAAGGGATGTACTTTCAAATTGCATGTAGCTTATGAAAAGAGAAATTATCCATATAATGGAGGACGGCAGGATTGTTATTCCTGCTGTCCATCCTGATAAGATTCGTATGGACGAAGCCGAACTCGTCGGCTTGTTCAATGTGGTTGCACCGACCTTACGAGCAGCGAAAAGAAGAATATATAAACTTGAGATTTTGCAACCATTCACCGCAGAACAACGTATTCCGTTAAAAGAGGGATATCAGGTAGTCTATAACCTGGAAATGATATTTGCGCTTGCCTTTCAGATTAATACTTATCCGGCCCAACAATTACGTAAGTATATAATCAGCAGACTGTTCCAAACTGAAAAGTCAATGGTTATCTGCATGGTGAATGGAAATCATAAGTCATATCTAAAATGCTGATAAATACTGATTTCAGTATTTCATGCGGATAATAAGCCGCAAAATCTGCGGTTAATTATCCGCAAAACCGTATATTTGCAGAAAACAGTGATGCCTATGTATATACATGAACATAAAGAATGGC
>ERZ779877.1426-NODE-1426-length-20419-cov-6.496955_pt1 | contig 20419 bp, 12 predicted proteins | sample MGYA00511556_ERZ779877 | MGnify/ENA primary metagenome ERZ779877 (study PRJEB29588, sample SAMEA2159338) | human gut metagenome | biome: human gut; feature: human-associated habitat; material: faeces | place: Denmark | collected 2008/2010 ...
GCGCCAGTATAAGCGCATCCAGATGTTTGCCCATGCCAATGCCCTGGAACAGAATACTACCCGTCTGCAGGATGGTGATCTCTCAGTCTTCATCCGTCTGGGTAGCGATTACAAGAACAATTACTACGAGTATGAAATCCCACTGAAGCTCACCGAGCCACGCTCCAACTACAACCGCTATGTGCTTGCCGACTGTAAGGCGGTATGGCCTGAGGTGAATATGCTCGATGTGCCGCTGAGTGTCTTTACGGCATTGAAGAAAAACCGCAACAAGGCGAAGGCACAGGGTGTGGCTTCTTATCTCGCTCCTTATTCCATGATGGATGCAGAACATCCGCAGAACAAGATTACCATCGTGGGTAATCCGAGTCTCGGCGAAGTGAAGACCATGATGCTGGGTGTGAGAAACAATTCTGCCGACATCAAGAGTGGTGAGGTATGGATAAACGAACTCCGACTCAAGGAACACAATAATTCGGGTGGTTGGGCTGCCAATGCCAACCTCAACGTACAACTCTCCGATCTGGGTAGCGTGAATGCCACCGGCAGATACATCAGCGAGGGATTCGGCGGTCTGGAAGATGGCGTGGCAAGTCGCACCACCGATAATTACGGTACCTACAGTGTGACCACATCGCTCGAAATGGGTAAGTTCTTCCCTGACAAGGCGAAGGTGAGCATACCTTTATATTATAGTGTTACCAAGGAGAAGACCACTCCTAAGTATAATCCGCTGGATACCGATATGGAGTTGAAGGATGCCCTCGATGCTGCCGGCTCTAAGCACGAGCGCGATTCTATCGAGAATATCGCTGCCACCAAGATTACGCAGACCAACTTCTCCATCTCGAATGCCCGGGTGGGTATAGCTACCAAGCGCCATCCGATGCCATACGATCCAGCCAACTTCTCATTCACCTACAGTCATCAGCATCAGTATACTACGGGTGAAACGACGATGTATGAGCGCAAGGACAACTGGCGAGGAGCCCTGGATTATTCGTGGAGCCCGGTTTATAAGGCGTGGGAACCATTCAAGGGACTGAAGAACAAGAGTAAGTGGCTCGACATACTGAAACGTTTCGGACTGAACTGGCTGCCGCAGAACATCGCCTTCAATACCGAGATGACGCGCGACTACTACGAGTTGCAGGAGCGCGATATGGAAACCCTGATGAGTGGATCTGCCGGAGTAGACTCCAAGTTGCCGCTCACTTTCAGTGAACAGTTCCTTTGGAACCGTGAGTTCTCCATCAACTGGGATCTGACCAAGAACCTGCACATGAACTTCCAGAGTGCTACCCATGCACAGATAGAGGAACCTTATACACCGGTCAACAAGGATCTTTATGCCGACCAGTATCATGCCTGGAAGGACTCCGTATGGACCAGCATTCGCCACTGGGGTGCACCGCTCGACTATAGTCAGAATTTCCAGGCATCTTATAGGTTGCCTCTCAATCTGCTGCCTGTCTTCGACTGGGTGAACAGCGATGCCTCTTACAATGCCAACTATTCTTGGGAGCGCGGTACAGAGGATGAGGAGGGCAACTCGTATGGAAATACCATCAATACCCAGCGCGAACTGACATTGAACGGAAACTTCAACCTGGTGAAACTCTACAACCATGTGCCTTTCCTGAAGAAGGTAAACGATAAGTTTGACCGTACCCAGAGTAGGGCACAGATGCAGCGCAAGAAGCAGGAAAAAAAGAAAAAGAAGCAGGAAGCAAAGGAACAGGCGGCTGATCCGAAGAAGGCGTTGCCTAAGAACAAGCGTGCCTTCGAACGGGAAATCACCCTCCTGCCTGATACCACATTCAAGATACGCCACGGCAAGAATACCAAGCGACTGATTGTGAATGCCAAGACGGAAGACGGCAAAGTGTTCCCGCTTAAATATAAAAAGGTGGATAATAACCAGATCAGAATCATCTCAAAAGTAGATACTGCCATGAAGGTGAAACTCTCCGTACTGGCTAAGGAACCGCTTGATGATAAGAAATGGTATAAGGGATTGCAGTTGGCTAGTCGTCTGGCAATGATGGTGCGTAATGTGAGCATCAACTATCGCAGTAGCTATCAGCTCACCCTGCCGGGCTTCTTGCCTAGTGTGGGTGATGCCTTCGGACAGAAGAAGGTGGGACAGATGGCACCGGGTCTTGACTTCGCCTTCGGTATGGTTGGCGACGATTATATCGAGAAGGCAAGAAACAACGACTGGCTGCTCTGTAACGACAGTATCGCAACACCAGCCACTACCAGCAGAACGGATAATCTTACGTTGCGTGCCACTCTGGAGCCTGTCAAGGATTTCAAGATTGATCTCTCTGCCACACGTACCAAGACCACGCAGAAGAGCATACAGTATATGTATGAAGGAACGCCAACTACCCAGAGTGGAGCCTTCCAGATGACTACCATCTCGCTGGGGTCGGCTTTCGAGGGAATGGGCAATGCCAATTCGGGTTATCGCAGCAAGACCTTCGAGAAGTTTGTCAACTCGCTGGCTGGTTTCAGAGATAGGGTAGAGGCGCAGTATGCAGGTACCGTTTATCCGACAGGTTCGGCTCTGGCTGGCGGCAAGTTTGATGCTTCCCGCACGCCGGTCAACCAGTATAGCAGCGATGTCATGATTCCTGCCTTCCTCAAGGCTTATACCTCGATGGGTGGCAATTCGCTTTCGGTATTCCCGGCATTGAGCCGGATGTTGCCAAACTGGACCATCCGTTACAGCGGACTGGGACGTCTGCCTTGGTTCAACGAGCACTTCAAGAGTGTCAACATCAACCACTCTTACAAAAGCGTCTTTGCGGTTGGCAGCTACAACAGTTACAGCACCTTCCAGGAGTATATGAACGGTCTCGGCTTCGTGAGTGATGCCACTACGGGCAATCCATCTCCAAGTAGCATGTTCAACATTTCGCAGGTAAGTATCAACGAGTCGTTCTCGCCATTATTGGGTATGGATGTCACATTCAACAATAATATGACGGTGAAGGCAGAATATCGCCAGACCCGTGTATTGAACCTCAGTATGACGAGTGTGCAGCTGAACGAGGCATTGAGTAAGGACTGGGTAATCGGTATGGGTTACCGCATCAACAACTTCGATGTTTTCGGTTGGGGCGCCAAGGCCTCCCGTTCCAAGTCGAAGGGCGGCAACAAGAATGCAGCCAATAAGAATGCGTCGACCACCAAGACGGTTCAGAATGGTACCAACCATGATCTGAATCTACGTCTTGACTTCAGTTTCCGCAAGCAGGCAGCCATCGTTCGTGATATAGCCTCAATGGTAAGCAGTGCCAGCAGCGGCAACAATGCTCTGAAACTGAGTTTCTCTGCCGATTATACCTTCAGCAAACTCCTTACCATGAGTTTCTATTATGACCGTCAGACCAACACCCCGCTCCTGTCGAGCAGCAGTTATCCTACCACCACACAGGATTTTGGCCTGAGCATCAAGTTCTCGCTGACGAGATGATGTTTTTATCGCCCAACTGCGGTGCAAAGGTACAATAAAAAAACATTATGTTTTGCAAGGTTGTCGCTGGGAGGGCAGGTAACAAACCTGCGCTCCCAGCGCATTCTTGCTTTATAAGAATGGGGGCATGTAAATCGGAATCAAGAGTGTTTGCCCATCTTTCTGTAGATCTTTGGTGTAAACCAAGTACGGATGTACTATCTTGTCGGAGAATTTTTGACAGAAAGCATCAAGCGAGGCATGCTAGCATTGTAAGTATTCTGCAGGAAAAGAAAAAGCCGCTAGGATTTCGTGTGAGAATATCCTGGCGGCTTTTTGCTTAGCTTCCCAGCTCCAACTGATTTCTTACCAATTTGTAGTAAGTACCTCGCTTGGCTGTCAGTGATTCATGGTTGCCAATCTCCACTACCTGTCCGTGTTTCAGCACGATAATCTGGTCGGCATTCCTAACAGTACTGAGTCGGTGAGCTACGATGACCACCGTCTTGCCAGCATAGAATTTTTCCAGATTCGTCACGATGTCGTATTCGTTGCTGGCATCTAGCGAATTGGTTGCCTCATCCAGGAAGAGATAGTCTGGATTCTTATAGATGGCGCGAGCTATCAATATGCGTTGTTTCTGCCCTTGGCTTAGTCCCATGCCATCTCTGCCAATCTTGGTATTGAAACGCAAGGGTAGGTAAAAGATGTCGTCCTTGATACAGGCAAGGTCGGCTGCTTGATAGAGCTGTTCTTGGTTCACATCATTGTCATCCACCGCTATGTTGCGAGCGATGGACTCAGAGAAGATGGCTCCCTCCTGCATTACTACACCACACTGCCTGCGCCACCACTTCTTGTTGAGCGTATTGACATCCGTCCCGCCAATGGTCAGCTTGCCTCCAGATACAGGATAATAGCCTAGCATCAATCGGATGAGTGTAGTCTTTCCACTGCCAGATGCTCCCACGATGGCTGTTACCTTGCCATGTGGTATATGAATATTGATGTCATCCAACGTTTTATACATGGCATGTGGATCATATTTAAAGTCCACATGTCTTAGTGTGATACCTTCGCTAGCGTCTTCCACCTGCTTTTTTAATCCCTCTTTGCCGTTTTCATCCTTCATCAAGTGTATCTCGTTGATGCGCTCGAGGCTCAGCCTGACGTCTTGCCACGAGTAGACAAAGCCGAGCAGGCTGTCGACGGGCACGGCCAGCTGGCCCATGATGTACTGCACGGCGAGCATCTGGCCCAGCGTCATGCGCCCGTCGATCACGGCCATGGCCGCCATGACGGTTATGATGATGTCTTTGACGCTGCTTATGAGCACCCCGCCGGCCTCTTCGGCCTGCTGCAGCCTGAGAGCCTTCATCCTGACGCCAAACAGTCCGAGGCGGGTTTGCTCCCACTCTTGGCGGCGCCGGCGGCGGCAGTCTTGCAACTTTATCTCCTGCATGGCCGTAACCATCTGCCATGTCTTGTCGTGGCTGTCGGCCTCGCGCTCAAAGCGCTCGTAGTCGAGCACGCGGCGGCGTCGCAGGAAGGCCGCCATCCACAGCCCATAGACCGCGCTGAAGGCCGCGAAGACGAGGAACAACACGGCGTCGTAGGCCAGCAGCATACAGCCGAACACGGCTATGGTCATGGTAGAGAAGAGCACCGTGAGCACATGGCCGGTGAGAAACTGCTCCACGCGGTCGTGGTCGGCCATGCGCTGCAGCAGGTCGCCGGTGTGCTTGGTGTCGAAGAAGGGCATGGGCAGGCTGAGCAGCTTGGCGAAGAAGTCGGACAGTATGCTAAGGTTGACCCTCATGCTGACGTGCGTAAGCAGCCAGCGGCGCACGAAGTCGAGGGCCGTGGCGCTGAACGTGAGCATGAGCTGGCCCGCCAGCACGAGCCACACAAAGCCAATGTCGCGCAGGGCTATGCCCCTGTCTACCACGGCCTGGGTGAGCAGGGGCAGCAGCAGCTGTATGGCGCTGCCTATGGCCAGCCCTGCCAGCACATGGGCGAAGGCGGCCTTGTAGCGGCGGACATAGGCCATCAGGAAGCGCACCGAGCCGGTGTCGCCGCCACGCTTGCCGGTGGCTGCCTCGGCGAAGGCCGGGGTGGTTTCCAAGAGCATGGCTATGCCCTTGTCTTCGCCATCGGAGCGCGAGCTGAGCCATTCCTCCTCAAACTCGGCGCGCGAATATTCCACGAGGCCCTTGGCCGGGTCGGCCACACAGTAGCGCAACCTGCGCCCGCGCCCCCTGATGCGGTAGAGCACCACAAAGTGGCGCTGCCGCCAGTGGAGTATGCAGGGCAGAGGGGCCTTGGCAAGCATATCCACCGGCAGGCGCCCGCTGACGGTGTGCAGGCCCAGGGCCTCGGCGGCACGGCTCATGCCGAGCAGCGAGACACCCTCGGCCGTAGACGGACACAGCTCCTCGACCTCGGCCGCCGACATCTTGCGGCCGTGGTATTCGCACACCATCTGCAGGCAGGCTATGCCGCACTGCATGGCGTCGTGCTGCATTCGAAAGGGGAAAACGGACATTGAGAGCTTTGAGCTTTGAGTTATGAGTTATGAGTTATGAGTTAAAAATTAAGAGTTAAGAACTTGATAAGTTAAGAATTAAGAATTACGAAAAGGCTGCGCGGTGATAGTCAAATGCAAATGTATGTACTCCTGCACTCCTGTACTCCTGTCTCCTAAAGGCTCATCCCGATGCAAATTCTTAAACATTTCACATCTTCATGATTCCCGACGAGCCACGGTCAACCTCAAGCTCGGTGTTGTTGTAAGCCGACATCGTGGGCACGCTTGTGCCCATCGACCAGTCGGCATACACCGACTGGTTGTCGCCGATGGCGTAATTGGCCGTCAGGGTGGGCCGCCCCTGCACTTTGAACACCGTGCCATAGCCCCTTATGCTGTAACGCTCGAAATAGATGCCCGGCTGCAGGCTTACGCTCAGCTTGCCGGCAAAGGTGTGGGTATAGGTGGGCAGCAGCTGCAAACCGCCGTCCTGCACCTCTTGCTCGGCGCCCGAGGTGCCCGCATAGGTGGCGTGCTGTCATATGTTGTAGCCCCACAGGAAGAGGGTGATGGCATTGTTGTGGCGCAGGTCGACGGCGTATTTTAGCTGCGCCTCTAAGGTGTTGCGCCTCTCATTGGCGTCGGACACCACGGGCGCGAGCCCACCTTCGGCGTAGGTGCGGTCGTATGTGTTGTAGCCATGATGGTAGCTTGCCTGGGCGCGCAGCGTGTGGCCCTCGCGAGGCTTTGTCTCGACAAACAGCGTGGCTGCTGCCACAGCGTCGCGGCTACGTGTGGCCGTGGCGGCCACGGCGCCGGGGTATGCCTGCGGCGAATAGTCCACCGACGTGCGGCTGTCGGCCGGTGAGTCATTCAGGCTCATGCCCAGGTCGGCGTAGGCACTGGTCTTGCCGGTGCGGTAGGCCATGCGCACCTTTCCGTAATAAAAGCGCATCTTCGACAGGCGGTCTATGGCGGTAGACACCTTTGTGAAGGGCGTGGCCAGGGCATAGTGCTCCGTGGCCGACGCTCCCGGCCCGTCGTAATACTCAACCCTCACTATGTCTTTCGGCCTCAGGCGGTTGGCCTCGGCGGCGTCTGTCTTGCGGTTGTCAATATATATTGTTGGAGCGGTGTTGTTGGCATTCTTCACCGTACCGCCCAGACGGTCGACAATCAGCTTGGGTATCATCATGTTGGCCAGCAGGCCCAAGCCCGTGCTTGAGGCAGAGACCTGGCTACGCGTTGGCATGTAGGCGGTGTGGTCGCCTTTCTGTATGGCCGTACGCCCCTCTACGGTGACGCCGCCAAGCTCCATCTGCCGGTATATGCTGTCACTTGCCGCCGGGGCGGTTTGCGTGCTGTCGGCCGGGGCGGTCTGCGCCGATGCGCCGGCAAAACAACATGCCAACGCCACTGATGCCAAAAACTTCTTCTCCATAATGCGTGTCTGTTTTATTGAATTGTTGAACGTTAGCTTGCCCCACAGCAGCCCCCTGATGCGGTAGAGCACAAAGAATTGACACAGCCGCCGATTGTGCATGCAGGGCAGAGAGGCCTTGGCAAGCATGCCCATCGGCATTGTACAGAACAGGCAAATACGCGGCCACAAAGCTCAGAACGTGCCTTTGTCTGTATCCCGGTTTGTTATCTTCTTTCTTATCTTGCTGTCCTTGCCCTTGAACAGCGTGTAGCTTGCCCCTATGACAAACATAGAGGCATTGTCGTTGATGATGTTGGTGGATGAGTGAGCGATGATGTCATTGGGCAATGTCTCGGAATGGTATTTTGACCTTGAGAACGCCCAGTAGCAGCCGGCGTTCAGCATAAGCTGCTTGTGACGGTAATAGACCATGACGTGGCCAGCGTTTTCGTCGTCGGAAAGGTAGGGCCCGCTTATACACCTCGACACGATGTTGCCGGTATAGTAGGCCCCAAACCGCCCATGGCTGAGGTTGACCGTATACCACAGCGGCGTATACCATTTTGAGCTCACCCCCATCAGCCTGCTGTCAATGCGCTGGTTGACAGCCTTTCCGTAGAGGTTGACCGTGAGAAGCCCAGAGGAGAACGGGCGTATGGCAACAGAGTATGTGGCACCCAGTTGCCTGAAGTTCTCGGCGTTCTCGTATGTCTGCACCACGCTGCCCGACTCTGTGGCATGGTAATACGTATTGATGGGGTTGTTGGTGAACGATGCAAGCATCGAGACGTTGAGGTCTATCCACGACAGGCGGTGGCCAACGCCAAGCGAGCATGAATATGTGTTTGAGCTGCGCAAATAGGGATTGCCCCGCTTCACCAGCCTGTAGGCCAGCTGCACGGCGTTGTTGCTGAGCTGGGATATGCCGGGTGGCTCTGATTGCGACGACAATTCCAACCTCACAATGCCGTTTTTGTATGAATAAGACAGCAAAAGCTGAGGCGAGAACACCACTGATGTTTGATGGGTGTCGTCGTTGGAGGTGCGCAACAACGTTGCTCCTGCGCTTACCCTATATCCCAGCCGCTTGTGTGAGCCTCCATATTCGGCGTAAGCGTAGTGGCTGCTGTTGGCCGAACGGTAGCGGTATTCGCGGTTGTCGCTGAGCGTGTTGCTGATGTAGGCCGTCGACCGCCCGGCCATTCCCCTGTATCCTATGTTCATTGAAGAGTTCTTCCACAATCGCGTATACATCATTTCCGCGATCAGCGAAACCTTATGGTTACGCGACGTCATGTTGTCGTCAAGCATTGTGGCGCCGTCATCGCCCGCCCACTGCCTGTTGCTCTCGCTCTGGTCATTGTGGTAGTATGTGCCCACCACATCAGCAACAATCTCATGCTTTTTGCCAATCTTCTTGTTCAGATAAACGTTGACCGTAGGGCCAAATGTGTTGAGCTTGCTGTGGCTCTCGCCGTTTCCCCCGGCCCAGTTGTCATCACCAAGGGTGGTGACCCGCATGTCGGCCTGGCTGAACGAGTGTGACAGCGACGGGCTGAAGGCCACCTGCATCACCAGGTCTTCGGGCTTGTTGTAAGTGTATTTCAAGTCGAAGTCATTGTTTGTATATCCAAAGGGCCGGCTGTTATGGTATATGTAGCTCGCCCCCTTGCCACTGCCGGGAATGTCGAACCGCTCTGTCCACTCGCAGTCACTGTAGTTTCGGTAAGACAGCGAGTAGTCGAAAGACAGCTGGTGGCGCCCGGATGTGAGGCGCAGCCATGTGCCGGCATCGCCAAACTTTGTTGTCAGCGCGTGCTGTCCTCCGACGCCAAGGGCAAACCCATTGTCGAGGCGCTTGGTGATTATGTCGACCACCGTTCCCATGCCAACATATTTGGCCGGTGGCACAACATATTGCTCCACCCTTATTACCTTGTTGGCAGGCACAGACTTCAAGTCGTAGTCAGAGCAAGGCACACCGTTGAGCAACAGCATAACCTTGCCACCATCCATCATCTTCAGCCTGCTGCTCACAGGATCAACATGAACATCACGCAATGTGGCCACGAGGTCGGCCGCATGCTGAGCTTTCTCCACCTGCTCTTCGGTAAACGTATACGTGTCGCGGTCGGCACGGGTGGTCTTGCGGCTGCCTTTTACTGTCACTCCTGCCAGCTCCATCTGTCTGGACACACTGTCAAGGCTCACAGCCTCACGGGTGCTGTCGGCGGCGTGCACGTTTGCTTCTGCCCGCGTGCTGTCGGACGGGGCGGTCTGCGCCGATGCGCCGGCAAAACAACATGCCAACGCCACTGATGCCAAAAACTTCTTATCCATAATGCGTGTCTGTTTTATTGAATTGTTGAATGTTAGTTATAAAGGATGTCAAGCACCCGGCAGCAGCCCCCTGATGCTGGCCTCATTGACAACATGACTCTCGGCGTAGTGCGGAAACCTATCCATGAAGCAATCTGGGCCGTGGCCGCCTTTGCGCATCTCTATGCCTTTGGTGATGCATGGCCCCATGCAAACAGGCAGGAGCTTGCAAGAAAGGCACTTGGGATTGTTGAATGCAGGTGAAGAATACATGTAGGCCAGCAAGCCGTCTTTCCATTTCACAGTCCCGTCTTCCGACAACGAGCCGACACACCGACTTTCGTCATAACCGCGCGCGGTGCACTTAAACACCCGTCCATCATAATTTATTACATACTTGTGCAGCCTGTCGGCATAGCAGCTATAAAATTTCTTTGGTGTCATCAGGTGGTTATCCACTCTGAAGCCACAGGCCTTGAATGAAGTCTGTACTTTAGCCAGCTGCTCGTGATCAGCTGAGGTGCAGTTTATTTGCCACACTTTTTGAAAGTCTACAGAGATGTGCTTCTTTGCGTTGTCGGTTATCAGCGGAATGATGTCCTCAATGCCATGCAGCGTCCGTTTGTCATAGTTTATCCTGAGAATAATGCTTATCCCCGGTATTATTTCAGGCAATAGGTTTATGTTGCTTACTATTTTTTTGAACGTCCCCCTTTTGTCCGAGTTGCGTTTTATCAGGTCGTGACGCCTCTCGTTTCCATCAAGCGCTATCTGCAAGCTCGTGAAACGTAGGTCTGCCATGCGCCTCATCATTTCTTCATCCATATATGTTGCGTTGGTCGTGGCATGTTGCGTGAATACCACATCGTGCTCTTTGGCCAGCTCATTGCAATGGGAAGATATTGGAGCCACAACATCATCAAAATACATCAATGGCTCGCCACCAAACCAATCGAGATGCAATGCAGGTATGCGCAAGTCGTTTATCAATAAAGACATGTGATTTTTCACAGCTTTAATCATTGCCTCATCCATCCGGCCACTATGGGATGTCTTGGAATATTCCGTTGAACAATACCAGCATTTCAAGTTGCAGTCAAGCGTTGGGTTGATGGTGACATGGTGTTTTTGATTCTCATACACCATCTTGTTGTTCATAAACTTTATGTAGTTCAACTCGTCATAATCGCCTTCAACAAAAAATCCGCATTTCTTGAAACTATCATAAAGCTCACCGTATTCTGAACGGAAATGTTCCAGGTCGGCCACCAATTGGGATATGGTCTCAAACTCTTCGTTTTCCAAGCACACGAGCGAGTTTGTCAGCGTATTGTACACCAATTTATTGTTACCGTAAGGAACGACAATATTATAATAACTAAGTTTGTCCATGCCTTATGCTTTTAATTTTGATAATGGCAGTGGGCCACTGCTTGCAGGGCCCACTGCTTTATTAGCCCATCATGGGCATGCAGGTACTAACACTGTACGTATGTTGGCTTACAACCACAATTAGTGTTTACGTGTAGCGCACATTCACCATTAAATGTCGGATCGCCAATAATAGGGCACCACTGCACAAAGTAAGTGCCTCCCACTCCTCCGACCACATGGGTCAGCTCTCCGTCACTGAGGCGTTGCATTATAGCCACCTCGTTCAACTTTTTCTTTGTTTCCATTATTATGGTTATTAATGGTCATCACCTACTCATATAGCTTTTCGGTTTCCGCTCCTTTGTGGTCTTGTCCATGCTTTTATCTATGCGCAATAATAAAAGTCGGTATGTCGGAATTTGTCCCTGCCGAATGCGGCGCAGGGCCGGTATCATGTAATCAATCAAACAGACGTGAGTCAAATATCTATATATCGCAAATATACAACTTATTCTTTAAGTTTGGTTGTTTTGCTTCCATTATTTTTTATACTTATAAGCATTTGGCGGTTTATCGACCCATTGACATGACATTGCCACCAACAAGGCGTGATGCAGTGAGCACTCGGCGCCCAACCTTTAATTCTTAATTTTCAACTATTAGATTCTGGCTGGCCTGTCGAGCCTCCACCTCGCTATGTCGGAGGCAAAGAACAGCACATCGAGAGCCACAAGCCAGAGCGGGAGCCAATGCCCCGGCTGAAAGTCTGAGCAATAGAAGGCATAAAGCGTGATGGCCATGAACGCCAAGTCGAGCTCAAGGCCCACACGGAGTTCGCGCCTGAGGCCGCACCCCGCCGAACGCGGGCGCACCACAACCGCCAGCAGGCAGACGCAAAGCAACGACAGAACCACGGCCAGAGGCCACCTCCACGGCCCGACGCCCGAGGCAAAGGCCACGACGCCAACAAGCAGGATGCCGTCGACCATCAGCGTCAGGCCGGAAAGACGGCGCAAAAGCCCGCGCAGGCCCAGGGCAACCACCCCACTCACAGACAAGCCCACAAGGGCCAAGGCCCAAAAGCCCCCGGCAATACTACCAAGCCACACGCCAAAAGCTGCAACGGCACAGCCACCCGTTAGCAGCAGCAATGATTTCCTGTCAAAATTTCCCATAGTCAATATTCTAATCATTAATAAACAACACTGTTTAACCAACATTTCAACCCATGGCTGAAAGACAGCTACAGCTGATTACCACTACTCAAAGAACCCGCTAAAACTATTCTTGCCGTAAGACAACTCAATGCTGTATTTTTCGTTGTCGTCAGGCAACGGTATCACACTTGCCGACGGTGACAGAGGCATGGCACCATGATAAATCACCTTGTTGGCAGAATCCTTTATGACAATGTCTACATTGGGAAGCAAATCCTTGGATTTTATCCATACATTGTTTTCATCATAATTTACTGTGGGAGCTACGCTGCGATGACCTTTATTTGATGTTTCTTCATCATTATTTTCATTCAGTTCCACTTCTTTTATATCAGCAAAGCAATTTGCCGAAACAAAAAGTCCAATTAACAATGTTGCAATTCTTACCATATCAGTCCTTTCTTTTTTATGGTAAAGTTAGCATTTTCAGAAGAAAGAGGAAAACTATTGGGTTTTCAAAAGTATTTTCAATTGGTTGCGACTGTTTTCAAAAGTGTTTTCATAAGAGCAACTAATTGATTTACAAATAATTACAAGCAGAACGCAAAGTAAGCGTAAAGTGTCAAAAATGGCATAACAGCCATGTCCACACGTCAAAGAGACTGTATAAAATTATCCCAATCGCTTCCGTTGCCGTCAACTCCGAAAATCTTACGGAACAATCGCCTGCGTATATTGCTTATTGTAGACGCCTCTTTAAATGTAAGCCGCGCTATTTCTGCCGGCTGCAAATCAATTTTTATAAGCAGGCAAACGTGATATTCTATTTCTGATATCCTCGTCTTTGACAACAGGCAATTCTTAAATCCTGGGTATATCTTGTTCACGCAGTCGTCCAATTCAGCCCAGTCATCATCCGTGAGCCTGTTTTCATTGCCTGCAGAGCATTTTGTATTGTCGTTTTTAATTCGTGTTATTTTCCGAACTATCGGCGTTGCCATCAAACGCTGTTTGCGTTCTGAAACAGAGACATCGGCACCATCTAGCGCTTCATCCATTCCATGCCCTACACGAACACGGTTCTTACGAAGATGTTTCTTCAAAGACCTAAACACCAACATTGCCACAATCAAAGCTACGGCAGTGACCAAAAAGGCGGCATACCGATCTTTGCTTTCTCTTTTCCATTCGTTATATTCTTCTTCAAATCTTATTTTTGCCAAACTCTCTATGGCCCTGATTCTGTCAATGGAATCTGTCAGCTGCTTAAAACGCCTGAAATGGTAAGTGGCGGGATCCATCATGCTGTGTTTTGAATAAAACTCAGACAGATTGGCATGTGCATTTTGCTTGCCATACAGATTACCCATTACAACAAGCCGCTTATAGCATTCAATAGCCTTAGCCTCGCGATTCGTATCCTTGTAAAGACGCGCAGCTATAGACAAGACGGAAGTCCTGTCCACTGAATCGTCATAGGCTATAGCAACATTGAGCAAACGTTCTGCATCTGTGTATTTTCTCATATCGAGGTATACACGCGCCTTTTGAGCGCTTATTGAGGCCCTCATTGACTCATCACCACGCTCTACAGCCAACTTTAGACCTTTATTAAATAAGCACAACGCACTGTCAAATTGGCCAAGTTCACTATAACAACACGCCAAGTCGCGAAAATCGAACATCATTCCAATTGAATTTCCACGCATTGAATCACACAACAAAGCCTCGCGGTATGACTTTAAGGCCTCTTCGTAAAGCCTATTCATGTAAAGTAAATTGGCTATTTGCGCATGGCACAGCGACATTATCTTCACGTCGCCGTATTCTTCTGCCACATCGATGGCGTTGTATAAATACCTCAAGGCAGCGGCCGGCTTGTTCATGTCGCGATATGCGCTGGCAGCATAATAATAGGCTGTGGGCAGCAGACGGCGGTCGCCGCCATGCTCGTAATAGCTCACGATACTGAGTATACCGTCGGTGGTGTCGTTAGGCTGGTAGGCCTTGTCACGGGCCTTTACCCTCAGCAGGGCGTAATACATGCTGTCTTGCAGGGACATTGAGTGGGCGCTGTCGGCTATAGTGTCGAGCAAGGCCAGGGCGCTGTCGACGTTGCACTCAGCAAGGCTGTCAGCAACCAGGAGCGACCGCGGATAGATGTGCCTGGTGTCGCACGACATGAAAACAGCCATGACAACTGCTGATGCAAACAAGAATAGCTTGGTGACAATACTCATAACGAATGCAAAAGTAACAAAAAAACTTTATAGTCTGTTATTATTTTATCAGAATTGTATGTTAAATACTCATTGAATCCACCTCATTGCACACCAAGCCGAAGCAGCAGAAGCGTCAGACACAGCCCCTACGCCACACATTTAATTCTTAACTCTTAATTCTTAACTTTCAATCCTTAGATTCTGGCTGTCCTGTCGAGCCTCCACTTCGCTATGTCGGAGGCAAAGAACAGCACATCGAGAGCCACAAGCCAGAGTGGGAGCCAATGCCCCGGCTGAAAGTCTGAGCAATAGAAGGCATAAAGCGTGATGGCCATGAACGCCAAGTCGAGCTCAAGGCCCACACGGAGTTCGCGCCTGAGGCCGCACCCCGCCGAACGCGGGCGCACCACAACCGCCAGCAGGCAGACGCAAAGCAACGACAGAACCACGGCCAGAGGCCACCTCCACGGCCCGACGCCCGAGGCAAAGGCCACGACGCCAACACCAAGCAGCAGGGCCACACCAAGCACAAGCTGAGCCACGAACGACGCCACGACGCCACGGCCGGCATCGGCAACGGCTCCATCAGACAGGCTGCCGCGCCACTGGCGGAACCACGCCGCTACGTCGGCGCACAGGAACACAGCCAAGGCGGCAAACACCATGTTGACCACCAAGGCCGACTGCTCAAGGCTGAGGCAGGCCAGGATGCCAACAAGCAGGATGCCGTCGACCATCAGCGTCTGGCCGGAAAGACGGCGCAAAAGCCCGCGCAGGCCCAGGGCAACCACCCCACATACGGACAAGCACACAAGGGCCAAGGCCCAAAAGCCTCCGGCAATACTACCGAGCCACACGCCAAAAGCTGCAACGGCACAGCCACCCGTAAGCAGCAGCAATGATTTCCTGTCAAAATTTCCAATAATTATTACTTGTTTATTTGTTACACATAACAACAGACAGCCATCGTTTGAAAAAAAAATTTTGCGACAACCCACGTTCCGATTACAAATACACAAAATAAACGGCTGTCTGCAAAACAAATTAAAAGACTTCACCGACAAAAAAAACAAAAAACCACAGGCAATCAACCACGGCCAGAGCCCCCGCCATAAGCTTGGGCCACAACCTCTGTTTGAGATGATGAAAGACCCAAAGGCAGGGTCGGGGCAAGTTGCAAGCAGCACCATGCCCCCCGGCCCTGCCTTTCAGCGGGCAACTGACGGCCCGGCACCGCCACCTCCGCCCACCACGAGGGTGTTGGTGGTCATGCGCGTCATGTATTGCTGTATGATGGCTTTCAGCTCGCGCTCCATCGCTGCCTGCTCGCTGACGCGACCCACGAGGTTGTGCTCAAGCAGCAGGTCGGTGCGGAAGCGGTAGACGGCCTTGGTGCGGCTGCCGTCGAACTGCAACAGGTAGTCGCCCTTGACATACTGGTAGATGCCGTTCAGGTAGTTGACGGCCCATGTGTCTTGCGGTTCGGTGTTGAAGAGGTCGCAGCCGAAGGCCACATACGGGCGGTCGTAGCCCAGGTAGCCCAACACCGTTGGCATGATGTCAATCTGCTGCGCTATGGCGTCGCGCATTCCCGGCTTTATCTCGCCCGACGGGTCGAAGAATATGATGGGCGAGCAGAATCCGCCCAGGTCGGTCTGGTAATAGTCGTGGTCAGAGAGGTTGGTGTGGTCTGACGTTATCACGAAGAGCGTGTTTTTGTACCACGGCTGGCGGCTGGCCGTGGCGAAGAAGCGTCGCAGCGCGTTGTCGGTGTAGCGAATGCACTTGTGTATGGCTATGCCCTCCTCGGGGTAGACGTCTTTGTATTCGTCGGGTATTACGTAGGGGTGGTGCGACGATGCCGTGAACACAGCCGACATGAACGGCTGGCGGAACTCCGACATCTTGAGCGCGTAGAACTGCAGGAAGGGCTCGTCCCAGATGGCCCACATGCCGTCGAAGTCGCGGTCGCCGCCAAAGCGCTTGTCGTCGTTATACTCCGTGCGCCCGAAGTAGTCGTCGAAGCCCGTGGTGCGCGCAAAGGCCTGGAAGCCCATCGAGCCGTTCTCGGCCCCGTGGAAAAAAGCCGAGTAGTAGCCCTTGTGCTTCAGCTCGCCTGCCAGTCCGCTCACGTCGTTCATCGACGAGGGCGTGAGGAAGAACGGCTCCACAAACATTGGTATGCCCGAGAGTATGCTCGGCATGCCGTCGATGCTCTTGCGCCCGTTGCAGTATGAATAGAGCCACGTGGCGCTGTGCTGCATTAGCGAGTCGACGAAAGGCGTATATCCCTTGTACTTGCCACCGTCGAGCCAATGGTTGTAGCCCCCGATGTACTCGCGGCCGAAGCTCTCTACAATGAGCACCACCACATTCTTGCGGCGGGCCACCGCGCTGTCTTGCGGCATGTGCACCGGGGTGTATATGGCGTCGAGCTCGGCCGGGGCGAAATAGCCGGGCACGGTGAACACGGGCTTGTTGAACGTGCGTATGAGCGAGAACGGCGTGTTGAGCACCACGGCGGCCTCAAGCGGGCGGTCAACATACTGGTTGGCGTTGCTTATGGTTATGGGGCGCACGGCCGTGGTGGCCCCTCCGCGCATACCAATCACCGTCAGCGGCACATAGGCCAGCAGCCACAGCAGCTGAACGCCGTAGTAGGCCAACGCGGGCTTGAGCCTCAGCGGCTTGCCCACACAGGACGGGCGCGGGCCCGAGGGCATGAAGTAAAGCCGCCACAGCCCCCACACGAGCACGGCGGCAAGCACCACGAGGTACCAGTGGCGCAGCAGCTCCACGCCTACCACCGAGCCGATGTTGTGCTCGGAGGCAAACTCTGAGAACACTGTCACCGTGGTGCGGCGCCCCGTATACTGGAAATATACCGAGTCGGCAAGGTTGGCCACTATGCACACGGCGTTGCACACCACGAACACCCAGCGCGCCACGCGCTGCCAGGCGTCGGTCTCCTTATAGTGCAGGGGCAGCAGCATCAGCAGCGCGTAGAGCGCGTTGGTGTAGAGTATGGCCGACGTGTCGAACACCAACCCGCCGTGCAGCATCTCAAAAAACTTGCCCCACGTAAGGCTTGGGGCGAAAGCCTGCCAGTTTTCAAGCAGGAAAGCCAGCCGGCACACCTCGTAGACCACATAGACGAGTACGAGGTTCATCACCAGGCACAACGGCCCGGAATAAATGGATTTGCGTATTCTGTTCATTGCTATCATGAGGCCCCTCTCCCGTCTCCCCCCGTGGGGAGAAGATCTGGGTGGAAGGGCGGCAACCCCTTTCCCGTCTCCCCCGTGGGGAGAAGATCTGGGTGGAAGGGTGGCAGCCCCTCTCCCGTCTCCCCCGTGGGGAGAAGATCTGGGCGGAAGGGCGGCAGCCCCTCTCCCGTCTCCCACGTGGGGAGAAGATCTGGGCGGAAGGGCGTTCTGTTAATTAATTGTTTATATTATTATATTCTATTCTATCTTACCTGTGGGCAGCCTCACGTAGGCAGCGTAATATCCCACGTGGAAAGCTCCGTCGGCAGCGTAATATTCCACTTAGAAAGCTCCTCATCGGAAACGTTGTATCCCACGTGGAAAGCTCGTCGGCATCGTAGCTTCTCCCCACAGGGGAGACGGGAGAGGGGCTTTACCTATACACCATCCTCAGTATGAGGAAGTTGGTTGGCACGGCCACCATCAGCACCAGCACCGGGGCCACGAGCCGGTGTATTCCCACGGCCACGAAGATGTTGAAGAGCACAATGTGCAGCGAGTAGTTCACCAGGTGGCTGAAGCCGAAGCCCGCCGCCTTGCCTGCCGAGACGTGCGACCTGAAGGTGAAGTGGGTGGTCATGAAGAAGTTGCACACCAGGCTCACCACATATCCCACGGTATAGTCGACGCTGAGCCACACGCCCCCCTTGAGGAAGAGCTGCATCAGGTAGTATACGCCGTAGTGTATGGCGGCGGCCACTGTGCCCACGATGCAGAACCTGACAAACTGCATCAGCTTATCTCTGTCGGGCATTCTCATGGAATCGTAATGTTGTTGCGGCCGTGCGCGGGGCATAGTCGCGGGTTGTCATCTCCACCACGAGCTTTATCCATATCAGCACACAGGGCAGCGCCTTGAGCGCGTAGGGTTGAACGTAGTGCTTGCGCAGGTATGCGGGGAAGAGGTCGGAGGGCGACATCGACGTAAGTATGAAGGCGAAGACCATCAGCGCCACGTCGAGCCGCGACCGCTGCCACGGCGCCTTGACATACCACAGCGCGGCGCCCGTGAGGGCTATGATGTATGTCGACGACTCGCTGCCTGTGCTGAAGAGCACCACGAAAAGCAGCGTAGAGGCCAGGAAGGCGCACCGAAAGGCCTCGTGGCGCCACTGCCCCCGGCGCAGGTATGGCAGGGCAAAGGCCGCCAGGCCGGGCACTATGAGCCACAGGTCGGAGTACGACGGGCACCGGCTTATCTTGCGCACCAGGCCGAGCAGCGACTGGTTCTGCCCGCCGCTGAACATGTTGTCGGCGTTTTTCTCGGTCAGGCTCACCCACCACGCCTTATACTGCCCCACTATATACTCGGGGCTGCTTATGGCCATGGGCAGCACGAAGAACACCGCGGCCCACACGGCCAGCCACATGGCAAAGCGGGCCTTGTGGCGCGAGAAGAAGAAGAAGGCCAGGCCCACAATGCCGTAGAGCTTGACAAACGTGCCGAGCATGACGAGGAAGGCCGCCGTGCCCTCGCGCTCGCGCTCCACGCAGACGTAGGTGCCCACTATGATGGCGGCAATGGCTATGTTGAACTGGCTCATGAACAGGGCCGTGAGCAGCTCGTGGGCGCAAAACCAGTAGACAAACACCTGCTTGCGCCACTCCATGGGCAGCCGCCTCACGGCCACATAGAGCGACATGGCCAGCATCACCTCCCACAGGAGCAGGCCCAACCACTGGGGCACCACGGCAAAGGGGGCTATCACCATGCTGAACGCCGGGCCGTAATGGTTGGTGTCAAAGTATTCGGCCGGATAGGGCTCGTAGAGCGGCAGCTGCCCCCATGCATGCCAGAAGACATACTTGAAGATAAGGAAGTTGTTGCACTTGCTCAGCTTGAGCAGCGCGGCAACCACGGGCAAGAGCAGCCACAGGCCCACCAGCGTGCGCGGGTCGGTGAAGAACGGCTTGCGGAAGAAACGCCGCAAGGCTTCGGTCGTATTGTTCATCTCGCATTCAAATTTCATGCAAAAGTAGCTATTTTTCCCGAAATGATGCCGTTATCTCAATATTTTTGCATAGTTTTGCTTATCATTAAAAACAAAGCCACGACATGAGAATAGGTTTCGACGCCAAGAGAGCCGCCCAGAACCGCACCGGCCTGGGCAACTACAGCCGCTTCGTGGTGCGCATACTGTCGCAGGCGGAGCCCGCCAACGACTACCACCTCTACACCCCCAACGCAAGGCGCACGCCCTACCTGGGCGAGATACCCACGCTCGGGGCGCTCCACCTGCACACTCCCTGCCAGGCGGTGTGGCGGCGCCTTGGGTCGCTGTGGCGCGTGTGGGGCGTGGCCTCCGACCTGCGGCGCGACGCCATCGAGCTGTACCACGGGCTGAGCAACGAGCTGCCGCTGACCATAGGCAGGGCGGGCTGCCGCTCGGTGGTGACCATCCACGACCTAATCTTCATCCATTGCCCCGAATACTACCACCCCATAGACCGAATGATATACAACTACAAGTTCCGCCGCGCCTGCCGCGTGGCCGACAGGGTGATAGCCGTGAGCGAGTTTACCAAGCGCGAGCTGGTGCGCTACTACGGCATCGACGAGGGCAAGGTCGACGTGGTTTACCAGGGGTGCGACCCGCAGTTTTCGAGACAGTGGAGCCACGAGGAGTCAGACACTCTGCGCCGGCGACTCGACCTGCCGGAGAGGTAT
>ERZ779877.1428-NODE-1428-length-20415-cov-3.032515_pt1 | contig 20415 bp, 15 predicted proteins | sample MGYA00511556_ERZ779877 | MGnify/ENA primary metagenome ERZ779877 (study PRJEB29588, sample SAMEA2159338) | human gut metagenome | biome: human gut; feature: human-associated habitat; material: faeces | place: Denmark | collected 2008/2010 ...
CGGACTATACGGCGGCTAAACTCACCCTGTGCGTAGCGGACAACGCGGTTTACCTCTACGTCAACGATACGTTGAGATATACGATTTCGGCAACGCAGAACACCGCGATTTACGAAAAACTCAAATCGATAGGATTCTTCGCCGAAAACGCGAACTACAAGCCGTGCCTTTCCGTCGTAAAACCGGGCGAGAACGTTACCGTTTCCGCGTTCGACGCGACCGCAGACGGCGCGATTATCGATAAATTACTGGAAAGAACGCTTTCGCTCCCCGAAGGCGTCACCGCGAAAGCGGGCGAAACCGAAGTTACGGACGGCAAAGTCCGCCTCGGCGATACCGTCACGGTGTCTATCGAGAGCGCAAACCTCGTTACTTTCTCGGTAGACGGCGTTACCGTTACGACCGACCATAACGAAAACGTTTATACTGCTTCGTTCACCGTCACCGGCAACCACGTCGTGACCTACGAAGAGGCTTACGCGGTCAGCGGCACGATTTCTTACCCGGATTACGCTACCGCGGATCTTGCCTCGACCGTGCTGAAATTTATCAAGGACGGCGCGGCGACCGAGTTTACCGACGTAGTCGGCGCAAGCGGCGAGTACACCGTGTACTTGTCCGCGGGCGAGTATACCGTGAGAGCGGAACACGCCGGGTTTATGCCGGCGATCGGCGGCGCGATTGCCGTGACGAATGCGGCGGTCGAGAACGTGAACGTTGCGTTCACGCTCGTCAAACCCGATATGAGCGGTTTGACTTTCGACGAGAATACCGGGAAAATCACCAACAGCGGCGATATAACCGCGTACTTCGGCAGCGGCTCGGACTTCGCCGTCACGACTTACGTTGATAAAATAACCACCGACTGGAAAGGTGCGGGCATAGTCGTCCGCGACGTTACGAAAACGAACTTTCTCAAAATAACGCTCCGTAAAATCACGGGCGGCTACGACCTCTACGCTAACCTCGGCGACGGCTATATTGCATATTCGTCTATGGCGAATCCGTTCGTACTCGACGGCGAGAGAGCGAAACTTTCCGTCGTCAGAATGGCAAGCAATCTCGCTATGCTCAAAGTGTACGTAAACGACAAATTCGTTACGGATATTAAAGTCGAGGACGCTACCGTCGTTACGCGTTGGGGACAGACGGCTAGGAAATTGACCGATTACCTCAGCACCGACGGAGAATACAGTTTCGGCTTCGGCACTTGCGACAACACGAACGCGACATTCTCCGACTGGAGTTACGTAACCGGCAACGAACGCAAACTCGTTCTGTCCGACGGCATTACCGCGAAAGTGAGCGATACGCCCGTCACGAACGGCAAAGTATCTCTCGGCAGCCTCGTAGTCGTTTCAAAGGTCAGCGACGTACCGGTCATGATCGCCGCGAACGGCATTTATCTGGATACCTCGGTCAGCGGCACGACTTATACCGCGCAATTCTACGCTTCTTCGCATAAGGTCGTTACCGCATCGCCGTACTACACTGTCGGCGGCACCGTGACGAAAACCTCGGTTTACGGCGCGGATTCGGCTAAGTCCGTTGCCGCGACGGTAATCAAAGCGTACAGCGGCGGCAACCTTATGAAAACATTCGAAAACAAGGTCAACGCCGACGGTACGTATTCGATCGAGCTGCCCGAGGGCGCGTGGGTTCTCGATTTCGAAAACGCTTCGTTTATGACCGTTACGAACTTTATCGAAGTCAAAGGCAACGCAAGCAACGTGAGCAACGTAAACTTCGGGCTTGCCAAAATCGATAGCGGTTGGGCATATAGTTCTGATGCACAAAGCGTAACCCCGGGTGCAGCCGAGAACAACGCATGGAAAATTTTCTCCGGGTCTGCCGGTTCGTCGCGGTTGCTGTCCACCGTTACCGTAGCAAACCTTATCACGACTAACGACGTGTGGGCATCTACCGGCATTTACGTTTCTTCTTCCGCGCAGTCGACCAAACACGTTTACTTCGCGCTCGGCGAATACGTCGGTACTGCGGGCGATAAAGGCGCAATCAAAATCCGCATACTTTGCGAACCGTGGCTTGATATGGGACTCGTTGTTGCGACGGAAACCGACGTCGATTACCAAAAAGCGACTTTGGCGGTATGCGTGACCGAAGCCTCCGTCAGGCTGTACCTCAACGGCAATCTCGCTTACACCATCAGCGCAACCGAAAATGCGGATAAGTACGCTAAGTTGAGAGATACTTACGGTTTCTTTACTTCGGGCGCTACGTATACTTCGGGCATCAAGGTAGTGAAGCAGGGCGGTGTACCGATTACCGCGTTCGACTGGACCGGCGATACCGCGATAATTTCCGCATTAGGCTAAAATTAAGAACTATCCTCTTTTTGTAGGGGATTACGCGAAACGAGCGAGCGCAATACGCGTCCGCTCGTTTCTTTTTGTTCGGGAGACAAGGGGGGGGAGATATTATACCGAAATCGCGATAGCGTATTACTAACTCGCGAGGGATATTTGACAAAATTTTCAATCGGTAGTATAAATTAGATGAAAGGAAGAGAAGTATTTTCGGAGGTAAAAATTATGAAACCGTCGTCTATGATATTGAAAGGCTTGTCGGGGCTTATGCTGATAGTATGCGGAGTGCTGTGCTTCGTGTTCCCCTACGATACGGTGGGGTGGCTGTCGTTCGTGCTGGGCGCGATGCTGATCGCTTCGGGCATTACCACGATCGCGGCGTTCTCGGGAGGCGGTATGCTCGTGCTGGGAGCGGGCTGGGTGTTCCTCGACGGCATCGTGACTATTCTTTTAGGCGTGACTTGCATGGTCACCAACGGCTTTATCGCCGATCTGTTCCCCGTGCTGTTCGGCTTGTGGGCTATGGTCACCGGCTTTATCCGCGTGATCCGCTCGTTCGACTTCCGCGCGTTCGGGCTTAACAAGTGGTGGTGCGTGGCGCTCTCCGGCGCGGTGCTGATTATCCTCGGCGCGGTCGCGCTCGGTCTTACCCGCGAAGCCTCCGCCGTGATTCTCGCCGTCATCACCGGCATTTTCCTTATCGTCGAGGGCATAGGCGAGTTCGTCGACCTTTTCTACTCGCTTAAACGCGCCCGCAAAATGCAGGACATTTCCTCGCGTATCAAAAAAGTCCGCGAAGAAATCATCACTCCGCCCACGGAATTCACCGAAGTCGACGACGTTATCGAAAAACACCCCGACGAGAAATAATCCGTCCGAATAAAACAACCGCATAAAAAATAAAATCGAGTTATCCACAATCTATGGGCTGTGGATAACTTTTTGTTTGGAAACGCAAAAATCGCAAAAAAAGAGCCGCAAAAGCGGCAAAAATTTAAAAATCGTGGAAAAACGAACGAAAACGGTTGACAAAAGAGCGGGGGGTACAATTTCATTGATCTTTTACTGCGAAGCGGAAAGTAAGCCTAGTGGTTGGGGTATTGAGTGGAAATATGGTTGCTCAGCAACTGTTGTTTGGAGATATAAGGGCTGATTGCCTGAAATATTAAAAATTTTAACGAAAGGAGAAAGAAAATATACATTATTAAGAACGTAAAGGATTTTATGGACGTTTATTCCGCCGATCATTGCGGAGAATTTCATTCTTATGATTTGGCGCACAAGAGGTTCGTCGATTTGCGACACGATAAAAAACCGGAAACGGTAGATTATCTTGCTCTTAACTTGTTTACCGTGAAAATTCGACTAAAAATAACGTGGCGAGCGGTGGAAAACGGTTGATTAAATGTTAAATAAGTGATATAATCAAAGCGTTGTTTGAGTGAACTGAACGTGGAACGATTATTCGAAGGCTTGCGAGTTTACGTAAGCCTTTCGTTTTACGCTTTCGGGGTGATCAAAGAGCAATAGAGGAAGGAATGGAGAATCCTGCGCAGTACGATTTCGGTCGTATTTCGCGGGATTTTGCAGTTAAAGAACGCTTAATCGTTTAATTATGGTATTAAAAAGATTATTTTGAGAAATTTCGTAAAAGCGGCATAAAACGCTTGATTAAATGATTACGGGGTGATATAATTTACAAGGAAAAACTAAAAGAGTGAAAAGAAGGTAAAGAAATATCATGGAAGATAACGAGCAGACGGAACGAATCAGCGGCGAGCGGGAGGCGGAACGTACTGACGAGTGTTGGAATGGTTACAGGGTGAGATACGATAAGGCTTATCTTATGAAAGCGATAAGCGAACTTGGGATAACGAACGAGATAACGGCGGACTTGATGGCGCGCGCTATAGCGTGCTATGCGGTCGGGTTCGGGAAGAAAATGAACGAGATATTCGAGCATCTGGCGGAGAGTCACGAAGTGCAAACGAACGCCATAGCGATGCGGTTCAAGCGGGCTTTGGGTAGCGCCGAGAACAGCGGGGCATTGAAATACGTAGATACGATAGTGAGCGGTGCGGTATACGATTACGACTACGGGTATACGGTGAAAGAGTTTATCGCCTTGCTCGGAGCGCATATGGGCGATACAGGCAGGCTTACGATAGAAAAAGAGTAGGGTTTTATATAATTTTTAATAAAAATCGACTAAAAATAACAGAGGTATACGGGTATAACGGTTGAATATATTAGAAATATACAGTATAATGCGTTATATTGGAGAGATTCGATAATACGGGAAAAGGAAGGGAAGAGCATGAACGAGCGGGCGAGGAAGAAGGCGATCGACATGGAGCGAGTGAGGCGGATAATAGACGATTCGGACAAGGAATTGATAACCGCAATGCTGGTTACGAGCGGAGTGCGGGCTTCGAAGATCGGCTTCGAGTACTTGAAGATAGCGGTGCAGTTGTATCGGGCGTACGGCGGCGTAATGGAAAAGATCTGCAAAGTGATAGCGGTAGCGTACGCGACGAACTACGCGGCGATCGAGAAGGACATGCGAAAGGCGCTTGAGGAAGCGGGCGCCCGCGAGATCAAGACTAATTTCAACCGTAAGATAGGAAGCAGGGTGTTTCGCGGCGGCGAAACGATAACGCCAAAGGAATACGTAGCGGTGCTTTCCGAGTGCATGGATATGCCTGATATTCACGAGAAATTTTGCCTGAAAAAAGTCAAAAACAGGGTTGTAGGCGATAACTAAAATAACCTTTTGTTTTAAATATAGTTTTGAATATTGAAAAAGGTCGTAGGAATTATCTATTCTACGACCTTTTAGTTTTATAAATTTTTTTATCGGATTATAAAAAAAGTGCGGTAATCGCCATTTACCGCACGAAAAACACAAATTCCGACTAATTACTAATCAATTCTTATGAATATTGAGGTTGAGAAAACATAAGTATCGGAAGTATCAGAACTTGCGTTTTTACCGAATTTATTAGTTTTCCCGTACCAAAAAGTCGGCAAAAATTTTGCCCTTTTTATTTCCGTGATACTAAATATGGATCGCGTTTCTTTTGGAAACTATAAGAGTTGTTTGGCTTATTTAGTGTACCACTTTTTATAGAATTAGTCAATCGATTTATCGTATTTTCGTTCGGTTTTATATCGGGCGGAAACGACAAAATACGACTTAAAATAACGGCAAGCGAGGGGTAAAATACTTGCCGAGTTTTGTCGAGCGCTTTATAATATTGTCAAAGGCTCGAGGTTGCGGACTTAACTTCGCTTCCACCGCTTCTTATCACAAATTCACGGAGGAAATGTGTACTATGAAAACAAGAATCTTACTTGTCGACGACGATCCTAAGATCCTCGACGCAGAAGAAGCCTACTTCGACGCTTCCGACGATTACGTCGTTGTCGGCAAGGCTTCGGACGGCGCCGAAGCTATCGATCTGTTCCGCGCGTTCGAACCCGACGCCATGGTCCTCGATATGCTCATGCCGGAGCGCGACGGCTTGTCCGTTCTCGAGGAAATCGGCAAAACCGCTTGCGTCGTCGTTGCCGTCGGCGAGGTCGGCGGCGAAAGCCTTGCAGGGCTTGCCATGAGCGCCGGCGCCGACTATTATATGGTCAAGCCGTTTGCTCCGAGCGAACTGGACAAACACTTGAAACTGCTTAAACGCAACCGTCCCATGGTCGGGACTTATACTCGCCCGCTGAACTTCGGCGCGCTGGACAAGAAAATCACCGACGTTTTTATCACGGTCGGGATCCCCGCGCATATACGGGGTTATCAGTTCCTGCGCGAAGCGGTCAAACTCGCCGTGGACAACCCGGACGTTATCAACAGCATCACGAAACAACTTTACCCGGAGGTCGCGGATCGGTTCGGAACGAGCGCTTCGAAAGTCGAACGCGCGATCCGGCACGCTATCGAAGTCGCTTGGAACAAAGGGCGAATCGATAGTATCAACTCGATGTTCGGAGTTCGGGTTTATTCGCCAAACGAGAAACCCACCAACGGTGAATTCATCGCCCTCGTCGCCGACAAAATGCTTCTGGAAAATTTCTGATTTTAGATTAAAAAATGAATACGAACTGAAATCGCTTGCGAAATATTTCTGTTTCCGCGAGCGATTTTTATATTATGAGTTAGTTATTTGCGCATTGACAGTTATTCTAAAAAGTATTCTAATACATGATATAAAGAGAACTATCTAAAGAGGACTCGGCAAATGACAGATAAACACGGTTATATTTACGTTTTAACGAACACATCGTTCCCCGAATATGTGAAAATCGGTTATGCCGACAATGTAGATGAACGCGTTGCGCAACTAAATCGCAGCGAGTGTACGCCGTTTGCATTTAAAAAATACGATGCTATTGATATTTTCTCGCCAAAGAAGTTTGAAGTGCTTAAAGCATATCTTGAAAAATACGGTCTGAAAGGCGGTTTTGTCCGTTTTGACAAAAACAGCGACGAACTCTGCATTTGCACGGATAATTACAGCGACGATATAACTTCCGACAGTTGGAAGTTGTTAGACGAGGTGTTTTAATAGAATTCTTTTTAGAAGGACAGTTATTGCTGTCCTTTTTGTATTGAAAATTAACAACGTTTGTGGTATAATAAAATAACAAACATGTTCTTTAGGGGGGGGATAATCATGTGCAAACTAAAGCCACAAGAGACACGAGAAAAAAGCATCAAAAGACTTATTGAACAAAATGCTTTTGACGAGGTTTATTCGTTTGTAAAGCGTAAAATAATGTATTTACATGTTGCAATTGACAATTATAATTCAATTTTTGCATCTAAGTATGAAAACTATTATTCATTTGCAAGAATAAGTCCTGCGTTTATAAACATGGTAGAACAAAGCATTATTTGTGGCATCTACACAAATATCGCCGAACTAATACAAAGAGACACCATAGTTGGGTTGCATACGTTAACAAAAATTGCACTGCAAAACAATGAAAATGATATTGATATCAAAGAAAAAAGCAAAAATATATTAGCATTTCTAAAAGAAAATAGAAAAATGTTGTCGGAATTAATTCGTTTACGCAATAAGGAAATCTGTCATTTCGATAAAAATGTTCTTACCGGAAGCGCCGTTGCTCAAAATGCTCAATGTCTCAATATAAAAGTTTTAAAACGATTCTTAAATCGTATTGAAGAATTAGTATCACAACTGCGTTTGGCTTGTAAAAAAGATGGCATCCATGAAACCATGTGCCCCATAAATAGTGATGATTCCAATAAAATGCAAGACATACTCGATATGTTTATTGAATTTAAGCCTGAAATAATAGAACTAAAATATCAAAAAAAGATTAAAAAATTAAATAATAGTCCGACAGAATAAGTCGGACTATTGCTTGATATAAATATTCGATTTTTAAGTACTTATTTTCGCGGTGAAGTTGATATTCTCGCTGGCTTGTGCTACAACCGCTACCCGAGAAAGGCAACAAAATACGAGCAGTTAAACGATAAGAAAAGGTTCCGACTTATATCAAGCCGAAACCAATTTTTTATTGCATATTCGATTTTACAAAAGGCAAAGGCTATTTCAGTTTTACTTTCAAGCCGAAATAACCTTTGCAAACAAAAAAACACGCACTCGGAACAATTTTTTGGGTGCGTATTTTTCATCTGTGGTGGAGTTAAGGGGCGCGGCAGTCGCTGCGCTCCCTTGGTCGGCAAGCCGACCGCGAACAATCGCCTATGCTTTCGTATTTAGCAGTCTAAACGAATAGACGCGGCTTTATCAAGCAAACCGGTTTTTCGTTTATCCGACGGCGAGTTCTCGCCAGAAACCTCGCGCCAAAACAAAAACACCCTTGCGGGTGTTCCTGTTTTGGCGGACTATTACCAAACAAAGTCGAACTTTGATCTTGGACGGGTTGATTTGTTTATTTCAAGAATTGCAAATCGTCGGGGGCGTCGAACTGATAATTTCTTGATTTGAGATATGCGATGTAATGGGAGGGAGACAGACCCGTCACTTTTTTGAAAGTGGACGAAAAATACTGGATGGTATCAAAGTCGAGATATTCGCTTATTTGCAAGATAGACAGGTCGGTTTTGGTCATCAGCTCCTTGGCTTTGGCGATACGCATTTCGGTAAAGTACGCCATGATCGATTTGCCCGTTGCTTGCTTAAATAGCGAACATATGCGGGGAACGCTGTAACCGATGTGCAAAGAGATCTGGCTGAGTTTGATCTTGGAACGGATATTTTCCTGCAAATATTTTACGATCTGTTCAATGACCGACTGTTCGCCCTGCGACGGCGATATGGTCGGTTCGTCTTTTTTTGTTGCGCGGTCGTTGCGGCGAATCAACTTGATCAACAACACTTCCATAAGGTTTTTGACGATCTGGCCGCTTGCAAATTCGCGTTGTCGGTTTGTGGACGGAATGGCGTTTTTATCGGCCAAATAAATCAGTCCTTCGTCGACAATAGTCATAATATAGTTTTTGAGTGCGGGCGTGATGCTGATCGGTTTGTGCGCTATCTCGTATAGTTTTTCGCATTGACAGTCGAAACTTAAAAAATACATACTGCACGAAACGTTGTTGGCTTGTATTTTATGCTTTTCGTTGGGCGTGTGCAAGAAAACCTGACCGTTTGTTACGATCTTCTTGTATTCGGGTGTTTCGACGGTGACTTCGCCGCTATTGGTGTAGATCAGCTCCCACGGTTGGTGCCATTCGCCGTCGAAAACGTATTTGGGCGTGTAAAAATAGGCGTACGTCGAATACAGCTTATCGATATGCAGATCAACTTCGGGAACCGAAGATTCCAAGGTTTTATAACTGTACATACTCGAAGTTTACCATACAATTTTCAAACTGTCAATAAATTTATCACAATAATAAGATTTTATAAGTCTTTAATAAATTTGTATATTGCAACTTGGTTCTTTTTGTGCTAAAATGAAAAAAAGAAAGATGAGACATACTGTAATATAACGAGGCAGAGGGTCAATGATGGAACAAAAGCTGTGTCATGAATGTAGCGCCAAAGGGCAAAAAAAGCGAAAAAGGCAAGAGTTGATTTTTTTGGTCGCTCTTTTGGCCGTACCCACGGTACATTGGTTTACATTTTGGCTTTACGTCAACATGAGTTCGTTTACGCTTGCGTTCAAGACACAGGCGGGCGCGTGGAGTTTGTTCAATTTTCAGTTGTTCTGGCAGTCGTTCACAAGTCCGTACGGGACGACGGTAGGGCGGTCGCTTCTCAATACGTTGAAGTATTGGGCGGTCAGTATCGGGATCAATTTCCCGCTGAGCATATGTATCGCGTACTTTCTTTTCAAAAAAATACGGTTTTATAAGTTTTTCCGCGTCGTATTTTTCTTGCCGTCGATCGTTACTTCGATTATTTTAGTCAGCGTTTACAACATGGCCATTTTGCCCGGTGGGCTGTGGGATATGTTTCTCAATCTGTTCGGCAGCTCGGTACCCGAGTGGGGCTACCTCAACGACCAATCGACGGCGACCAACGCCATACTGGTTTACAGCGTGTGGACAGGGTTCGGCAGTAACGTAGTGCTGATCGGCAGCGCCATGGCGCGCGTTCCCGATTCGGTGTTGGAGGCCGCCAAACTGGACGGGTGTAAACCGTTTCGGGAGATCGTGCAGATCATTCTGCCGCTCATCTGGCCGACGCTCAGCACGCTGATCTTGCTGTCGCTGACAAGTTTTTTCTCGACGAGCGGCCCCATCTTGCTGTTCGCTCCCGACGGCAACGCGGGCACGTCAACGCTCAGTTATTGGATATTCAAGCAGGTATACGGCTCGGGCGAGTTCGGGCAAATGGGCGGTACGCAAGACTACGGGTTGGTCAGTGCGACGGGATTGATCTTCACCGTGATATGGGTGCCGGTCATCTTGTTCGTCCGTTGGCTGATGGATAAGATCCCTTCGGTGGAGTATTGATATGCAAACCAATCTACCTACAAAAGTCAGAAAACCCCGTCGGCCGCTTAAAGAGCGGATTACCTCGCAAAAGATTTTATTTGCCGTGGTGTTCGTATTGTTTTCGGTGTACGCGCTTTCGATGTTCATACCGTTCGGCGTACTGGTAGCGTACAGCTTTGAGGACAAAATTATGTACGAGATCAAATTGGGTCAGCCGTTCAGCTTTCCCAAAGAGTGGGTTTTCGACAACTATATTTACGCGTTTAAGGAACTTAAATTCCGCGAAACAGGTTTTTTCGGCATGGTATTCAACAGCGTTTGGTATACGGCCATTGCCACCGTTTGTCCGCTGTTCATGAATATCTGCGTCGGCTATGCCGTGTCGAAATACAAGTTCAAACTGCGCAACATTTATTACGGCGTCATCGTGTTTTGTATGACCGTACCCATTATCGGTACGACAGGCGCGACGATGCAGTTGTATTCCAATCTGGGAATGTATAACACCGGGCCGCTGTTGCATTTTGTCACGCACCTGGGCGCGGGCGGCGTAGGCTTTTTGGTCATCTACGCATTTTTCAAAAACATCTCATGGGAATACGCCGAGGCTGCGTTTATCGACGGGGCGGGGCATTTTACCGTGTTCTTTAAGATCATGTTGCCCATGGCCGTTCCCGTGGTGGGTGCGTTGGCGCTACTAAACGGTATCGGCGCGTGGAACGCATATATGGACGTATTGTTGTACAATCCCGATTGGCCCACGCTTGCCAGCGGATTGTACGGTCTGTCGAGAACGTTGCCGCGCTTAGGCAACACGCCGGCTTACTATGCCGCGCTGGTCATTGCACTTATCCCTATTTTGGTGTTGTTCTGTATATTCTCGGATAAGATCATGAAGAATTTTTCGGTCGGCGGACTGAAAGGTTGAAGTAAACGTTTGGGAGGAAAGGAAAGTCATGAAGAAAATTGCGGCTGTTTTATTGTCGTTGGTGCTTGTGGCGGCGACGTGCGCGGGGTGCGGGACCAAGATCGACCCTAATGATCCGCAGAAGTTGGAGATCTATCTCTACAACGCGGGCTACGGTTACGAGTGGTGTGAGGCCTTACTCGACGCGTTTCAGCAAGAGGACTGGGTCAAAGAAAAATATCCCGACTTGAAGGTCAATTTTGAAAAGGACGAGTTGCAGACGCGTGCACAGGAGCTGATGAGCGCGTCCAAAAAGGTCAACAAGTACGAGATCGTCATGGGTTCGAGCTTAGAGGGCGTTTTGACGCCCGATTCGGGTGTGGAAAATTTAACCGAGTCGGTGTATAACAGCGTGGTGCCGGGCGAAGACGTGTTGTATAAGGATAAGCTGATACCCAGCTTTCTTACGAGCGCGGCATATTTGGATAAAGGTGCGCAGCAAAACGGTAACGATAAGCAATATTATCAGATCAACTGGGGTAGCGGTATGACGGGACTCGTTTATAACGAGGATAGGCTGACGGCACTCGGATTTACCGTGCCTAACACCACCGACGAGCTGGTCAAGATCATGCAGGACGTCAAGACTTTGGGCGGGAAAAACCCCGCTTACACGCAGACGACATCGCTTGTGACATACGGCGCTTCGGCATATTGTATGTATTTATACTATACCTGGTGGGCGCAATATCAGACCGTGGACGAGTATATCAACTTCTACAACGGAATCGACAGCAGCACGATGTCGCGTTCGCCCGAAGTCTTTCGGCAGCAGGGACTGTTAAAGGCCATGGAAGTTTTGGAGAAAATCATGCACCGTGACAACGGACTGACTTGGCTCAATCCGTCGACGGGAAGAGAAGCGTACCGCGAAACGCAAAACCGTTTGCAACGCGGCGACGGAATTTTCATGGCAAACGGCGACTGGGTGGACAACGAGCTTGCGTCGTTCCGCGAAGGGTTGATTAAGGTCAACGGTCGCGCCGACACCGTTAAAATGATGCGCACGCCGGTCATCAGCGGCATCATCGAGCGCACGCCTTCCATTCCCGACGATGCGACTTTATCCAAAGTGGTAAAAGCTATCGACGAGGGTGAGACGAGCTACCAAGGGGTGACGGCCGAAGATTTTGCCGCCATCGTCGCGGCGCGCAACGTGGTGTATTCGATCGGACCGGGACACAATGCGTATATTCCGTCGTATGCGTCGGGTAAAGAAGTAGCCGTAGACTTTTTGCGGTTTATGGCCACCGATAAAGCCAACGAAATTTATATTCGCGTCACAAACGGGGCATCGCTTCCGTTTAAGTATGACCTCAAAGAGAAGAACCCCGATCTGTTTGAACAAATTTCTCCGTTGCAACAAAACAGGCTGAGCTATTTCGCGCAAATGGACGTTAATATTCTACCGTCGCAGGCGTCTTTCCCGCTCGTTCGTTACGGGGGCTTGAGTTCGATGAAGACGGGTTCTCCGCTGACCGAGTTCACCGGCGGCACGTCTAAGGGCAATTATGATTCGGTTGCCCAAATGGTGTTCGAGCGCGAGTATAAGTATTGGACGGACAACAACAACGCCAACTGGCGTTCGACACTGTCGCAAGCCGGTATGTAAGCAGACTGCGTTCTTTGAGGATGATTTTTATGAGAAGAAAGATCATAGCGATAGTATTGGGTTTGGCTTTTGCACTGACCGTTGCCGGTTGCAATCCGAGTGGCGGTAATGCCGAGCCGGGCGAAATCGACTTTTGGTCAACATATGCCACCGAAAAAGTATTGCAAGATAAACCCGATCTATACGACGACGTAAGGCTGAGCGCGGAAATAAACGTAGACGCATTGAAAGGCGAGCACGAGAGCGCACAGCTTATTATGACCGCCAAGAAAGCGGTCAAGGCGTACGACGCCTAAATGACGGGCGATCTTACCGGGCCGGACGGCACCAAGTTCGCAAGATCGGACATCGAGATCCGCGTGCAGAAGTATATTAAAGTCGGCACGATTTTATCCGGTTATAACGATCCGCCTATCGGTATGTATCCCGATGCGCTGTTGCCCGTTAAAACGGCGGTGGCGTTCGGAGAAAACAAAATTGCCACAGGCGAGAATCAGGGGCTTTATATTACGTTCCGCGTTCCCGTCGATCAAAAGGCGGGCGAGTATACGGGCAGTTTGAAAGTCACTTATGACGGGCAAGAGAAAACCGTTCCCGTTCGGCTCAACGTATACGACGTTACCGTAAGCCAAGAGACGCGCAGCAAGTCGTATTTCAACCTCGGGTTTTCGCAACACTTGGGCGATTTGGACAGCACCAACGCTATATGGCGCACGTACGCCGAGGCGTTGCTCGAATACCGTATTTCGCCCAGTATCGTGATGCGCAATTATTCGGCGTCCGAAGACGGTATGCGCGAGTATGTGGACGCCGTATGGGATCTTGTCGAGAATCACGGCATGTCGACCATCAATTCGCCGTGGAAGAACGGCGCCGACCTGACCGCGTTTTTGGTACAGCTGGCAAAAAAGAGCGTACAAAAACAGCGTAACCTTTTGGATATGACCATCGTAAAAGGTCCCGACGAGCCGCCGGTCAGCGCTCTCGGAACGGTTACGACTTTTACGCAAAGTTTCAATACGGGTGTCAACAACGCAATCGCCAAGTTCGACCAATTGGATGCGACCGCCGAATTTATCGAAGCGCTCAAAGCGTCGGCGAAAAAGATACCGCTTATCATCGCTTTACAGTACGATAGAAACGATGCGACCGACGCGGCGGGCGTAGACACGTATTGTCCGCTGTACGACAAGTTTAATACGGCAGAGGGCAGAGCAAAGTATGCCGATCAGGACGTTAAGGGCAGGTGGTGGTACGGTTGCGTAAATCCCCGTCCTCCTTATCCGACCTACCACACCGAGGACACGTTGGTGTCGGCACGTTCGGTCGGTTGGATGATGTCGGAGTACGACGTTATAGGCAATCTGTATTGGGCAGCTACCGTATACGCTTATTACAACGGTGCGTCCTATCAACCCATAGAGGACTATTACGAAAGCTCGGCAAGATTCTATGACTGCAACGGTGACGGATACCTATTCTATCCGGGTACACCTTACGGACTGCATAAACCCGTCGGGTCGCTTCGACTCGAAGCTATCCGCGACGGTAACGAGGAATACGAGCTTTGGTACGACTTAAAGGAAACATACGGTACGGCAGGTAAGTCTGCAGACGCGATTCAGCACCGTATTTCCGATCTGATTTATACGGGCACTAAGGTGCGTTACGAGAATATTTCGGCGCAGTTTGCTGCTGCCAGAAAATCGATGATCCAACTTGCTCTTTTGGCAAACAGCCCGGCCAACGTATTGATCACCGATGTTGTCGATGACAACAAGGGTACGGTCACCTTTACGGTCGATGCTAAAAAAGGTTACGCGCTTACAAACGGCGGTCAAACGCTTGTCGGAACGGATCACGGCGACCGCGCCGAGTATTGCGTGACGGTAAAATGCAATAACGAATCTAATGCCTTGGCTTTGCGTACCGAAGTCGAGGGGACGGCGTATGCGTTCGATCTCGATCTCGGCGGAAAAGTCGATTACCGCGCGGCAAACGAACTGTTGAACGATACCAACGCTTTTGCAAACGGCAACGCAGCGGTTACCGCTACGCTTGACGGCGACCGCATCGTGCTTACCGTGCGCGCGGTCGAAGGCAAGCACCAGAATATCCGTTACAATTCGGCCGTACTCAAATCGGTAAGTGCTACCGACACAAAACTCGTGCTGTTTATAAATAACCCGAGCGACGAAGAGATCGCGTTCCGCATTTTGGTCAAACAGACAAACAGCATGCTCAACAACGAGATGTTCGGCGGTAAACTTACTCCGGGTGACAACACGCTGGAAATCGACTTGACGGCTATCAATATCGCAAACAACGGAAGTATCGACTTTGCCGATTTCTATTTCGCGGCAAATGCGGGCAACCATGCCGAAAAGACTGTGTATATTACAGGTCTTGCAATCTACGGAGCGTAAAGGAGAGCCTATGAAAAAGATCATTCGTATCGTACTGGCATGCGTGCTTGCGCTCGGTTGTGTTGCCGTAACTTTGGGTTGCGGCAAGACGGACGTGCAAGCAACGCAAGATGGGGACGTAATACTTGCCGATTTCGAGAACTATGCGCCCGATTTCACGCTTTGCCGCATTTCGAGTAGCTTCGGCAAGGTGAGCGTCAACACCGACAAAACATACGTTAAGTCGGGTAACCGTTCGGCGCGTATCGATCCCGTGGGCAACGGCTGGATGTATTTTCCCACGTATTCGGGAAACTACGAATTCGATTATACCGATTTTACTTATATAAAAAGCGTGCGCTTAGAGATGTATAACCCGCAACAGGAAGATAAAACCGTGCGCGTAGGGTTTATAGCGAAGATAAACAATATAGACTCGTTCGACAGAGTATATGAGGAAGAATTTACGTTAAAGAACGGATGGAATACGCTCGAATGTTATGTGGAACCGAGTATCGTGTGCCTTACGTCGGATATTACCGATATTCAGGGCATAAGTTTATCGTTCGACAGGTGTAATGAGTACGATATAACCGATAAAACGCCGCGCTACTACTTAGACAGCATAAAGCTTATAAAGAGCGCCACGCCGCACTCCACGCAAACCGATATTAAGTTCGACGAAAACGAAATTATGGATTTCGAGAAATTCTATCACGAGTATTTTATAGTAAACGATTTCGGGATAGAGATGGATATCGTTAAGACCGCCGATTACGGTATCGCCACGGCAACGGGTAGTAAAGCATTGCGCATCGTGATCCCGCAAGGCAATTCGGGAAGTTGGAATTATTATGTAAAAATCACGGCGCCCTTTTTGCGGGCAGGCGCGCTGGGAAGTTTAACCGACGAGCAGTTTGAAAATGCTTACTTTACATGGGATTCATATAACGGCGCGGCGGCCGATTACAACTGCGTGGGATTGTTTTTTGTAGGCTCGAGCAACACAAGCTACGGCGTGGGAACGTATCCCAAGCCCGGCGAGTGGACGACCAACAGAGTTAAACTCACCGATATAGAGGCGAATATTCCCGGTTGGCGCAATAACACAGGGATGTTTGTGTTCAGCATAAAAGACAGTTTTTCGACCGACAGAGAATTATTTGTAGATAATTTCAGGATCGAATATTCGGAGTAAATCCAGGAGGAAAATATGAGAAAGAAGACGTTTATTGCAGTATTGTTGACCGTCGTTTTGGCGGCGACTACGCTTGCGCTTGTCGGCTGCGGCAACAAAAAAGTCGCAAAAGTCGTGCTTGTCGATTTCCCCGCGACCCAAACGGTCGAGGCGCAAAAGCTGGGCGACACGTACGAGTTGCGTCGCACGGTCAAGGACGAGGAAGGCAATGCGTATGACCTTAATGCCGTTGTCAAAACGACGTCGGGCGGAAACGTAAGCGTCGTGGGGGCGAAGTTCGACCTGACCGACCTCGGCGGCTATGTCGTAACGTATACCGCAACGGTAAGCGAAAAGGACGTACGCACGTCGGTTGTAACCGTTCCCGTGTACGACGACGATGCTCCCGTTATTGTGATCGCAAAGCCCGAAAACGGTTTGGTGGACCATGAATATACCTTGCCGACGATAACATTTACCGATGCATCCGAGATTGCTGAAAAGTCGGTCAAGGTTTTCAACGTCGACGGTGATACGTTGCGTGAGATCGCGCTTACCGAGCATGAGGGCAGGTATACGTTTACGCCCGAGGCAATCGGCTATTACCGTATCAGCGCGTATGCCAAAGACGCCGCGAACAACGAGAGTACGCGCACGGCAGACTTTACCGTCGATACACTTCTTGCGGGCGAGGCGTTTAATCCCGAGTCGCTTACGGCGCGCAATCAGCTCAGAAGCACCAGCGACCCCGACACCGAGTATACGTTTGTTTCCGCCGAAGACAACGACGACGAAATTTACGGCGGCGCTTATTGGCTGGTTAAGCCAAATCAAAGCGGTTGGAAGAATACGAATTTAACGCCTCGTTTGCCTATATCGGAATACGCCGAATACGACGTAATCACGATGTGGGTATATGCGGAGTCGGCTAAGCCTTCTGCGGGCATAGGCAGCTTTGTGATTCTCGGCGACGTAGAACTGAATCAGGGAACCGGTAACGGCGGAACGATGAAGAGCAATGAGTGGACGCTTGTTGAGATCCCGATAGCCAAGTTTATCGAAAAAGTAGAAAGCCAGATGTTATTTGCCGTTTCTTATGCCGACGATATAATTTACGGTGTGCGTTTGGGCGAGGTCATGGCGAAAAAGCGCACCGATTACGCTGTGACGAATTTCAGCGCAGCTACGTTGGCTGATGGCGGAGCGGTTGCGTTTACGGTGACCGGTTCGAGCGAATACAAAGTAACCGTAACTGTCGCGGGAGGGGGTAATCCTTTGGACGGATTGACGCATAACGGCGACAACTATTCGATGACCGTCGCGCAAGCGGGCGATTACACGATCACCGTCGCACCCGTAAATTCGATTGATTACGGAACGCTTACGTTCGATTTTACCGTATACGACAGCCTTGTGATCGCGGTAGACGGCGACTATCTTGCGGTTGTTCCGACAAACAAGGAAATCGATTTGCTTTCCGCAAGCGTATACTCCGGCACGACGGTTATGGAAGAAATGCCCGTAAGCAAAGCGCTTTACAAAAAGAACGGCGCAAATTGGGCAGAAGTCACTTCGGGCATTGCAGGCGATAAATTTACGCCCGCCGAAGCAGGCGAATACAAAGTCGTTTATTCGGCTTCGGGCGTCGATAGTGTTGAAAAGACTTTTACCGTCGCCGCAACGGGTGAGGTGTTTGATCCTTCGGCCGCATATTCGGGCGAACAGATCGCCGCAACGGGCGCGGCGTTTAACGGCACCGTCAAAGCAGTGGTGTCGGCGGACGAAAATGACGATGCAGTATACGACGGCGCATACGTGCAGTACACCGTACCCGGTACGGGTTGGAGCAATATCGGCATTACGCCCACATTCGCGCGCGAACAGTACGCCGAGTTCGATTACGTCACCGCTTGGATCTATCTGGGGCAAAAAGAGGGCGCGGCCGAAGGTACGGCTATGCTTGTAACGGGCGGCGTAAAACCGTATAGGCGTTACGTTAAAACGGGCGCATGGACGCAACTCACGTTTATCAAATTGCACGACGGAATGACGCACACGTATGCGGATAACGTTTTCTGTGAGAACGTCAAGTTCGGAAACGATACTGCAGCTACTTTCAATTTCGGCGCATTTTTCAGTGTAAGTTGGTCGGCAGATACCGAATACGTCCGAATCGGAGAGATCAAGGCGGGCAAGTTTGTTGCGGAAAACAAGACAACGGAAACCGTGTTCGATCCCACGGCAGAAAACATTGCCGCAAATTTCAAGGGACAGGGAACCTTTAATACCGAGGGCGTAGTCAATCCGGATACGGACGGCGCGTATAAAGGCGCGTGCGTCGGTTGGAAGCCGGGAACGGGTTGGCAGAACCTGTATCTGACGCCCACAACGGGGAACTGGGAAAGCCTTGCGGGGTATCAGCAGATTAAAGTTTGGGTGTATGTGCAGACCGGCGCAAAAAAGGATTTCGAGTTGATTATGCTCGGCGATACGTCCGCAGGACAAAAGATTACCACCGATACTTGGGTAGAGCTTACGTTGGATATCGGCCTGTATATTGAATATATCAAGAGAAAGCCCAATGCAAGCACTAGTTCGGGCAATCCCTACTTTATGTCGCAAAAAGCTTGGGCGGGCGCAACCGTCTATGTCGGTACGATGACTGCGATCGATTACGTGTAAAGGCAGGATCGACCATGAAATTCAAGTATTTGGGAACGGCTGCGGCCGAGGGCTTTCCCGCCGTATTCTGCAACTGTGCATATTGTAATGCCGCTCGTCAAAAAGGCGGTAAGAATATCCGCACCCGTTCCCAAGCGGTGATCGACGAGGATATGCTGATCGACTTTCCGCCCGATACGTATGCGCATGCGTTACGCAACGGATTGAACTTAGGGCGGATCAAGCACTTGCTGGTGACGCATTCGCACATGGATCACTTTTTCCCGCAAGAGTTCGAGATGCGCGGCATTTGTTTTGCGCACGACATGCCCGAAAAGGAGATCACGGTCTATTGCAACGATACCGTAAAAGATCTGTTCTTCCATATCAATACGGGCAAGATCCACGAGCAGGTTTTAGCGAACATCCGGTTTGTGACGGTCGAGACGTTCGTGCCGTTTCAAGCGGGCGAATATACGGTAACGGCGCTACCCGCCAGGCATACGCAAGGCGAACAAAGTTTGATTTTCATCATCGAGAAGGACGGGAAAGCCGTACTCTACGGCAACGATACGGGATACTTTTACGAAGAAGTGTTTACCTATATCGAAAAGCAGGGTATCCGTTTCGATCTGATTTCGCTCGACTGTACGCTTGTGAACAATTCTGTACCCGATACCGGTACGCATATGGGGTTTGATCAAGTGCGGCGCGTAACCGAACGGTTGACGGCGGCGGGCGCGGTCACCGATAAAACGGTCAAATACGTTACGCACTTTTCACATAACGGCAATCCATTGCAGGCAGAACTCGTAAAGTCGGCAAAAAAGATAGGCTTTTGCGTGGCGTACGACGGCGAAGAAATACTACTATAACAAAGAGGCAAATTTACTATGGTTGTCAAGATAGCGATACTCGGTTTGGGGCAAAGAGGATTGATCTATGCGGATTACGCCAAATCGCATCCCGATGAATTTGAAGTTACGGCAATTACCGATAACGATCCGAGAAAAACAGAGATCGCCAAACAAAGGTTTTCATGCCCCGTGTTTTCCGATTACAAACAGTTTCTTGCCGCGGGGATCGAGGCAGACGTCGTGTCGGTCTCCACGCAAGACGCCGACCACCCCGAGCACGCCGTAGCGTGTATGGAAAAAGGATACGATCTGTTGCTCGAAAAACCGATTGCGCCCACGCTCGAAGGCTGTATACAAATCAGTTCGGTCGCGCAAAAGCTCGGAAGAAAGGTCATAGTGTGTCATGTGCTTCGCTATACGGCGTTTTACCGCAAGCTGAAAGAAATCATTACGGCGGGCAA
>ERZ779877.1435-NODE-1435-length-20337-cov-2.825609_pt1 | contig 20337 bp, 16 predicted proteins | sample MGYA00511556_ERZ779877 | MGnify/ENA primary metagenome ERZ779877 (study PRJEB29588, sample SAMEA2159338) | human gut metagenome | biome: human gut; feature: human-associated habitat; material: faeces | place: Denmark | collected 2008/2010 ...
CGTCACCTGCCGCGCCGCCTCGTCGGCCGGCACCCAGGCCCGCCGCACGGCGTTCGGCCAGCTGGTGTTCAACCTGGTGGGCGTGGCATGGATGTTCGCGGCCTTCCCCTTCGTCATCGACTTCCTGTGCGGCTTCGCCCACCTCGACCCCACGGCCGGCACCGCAGCCTCCGACCATAACCTGGCCTACGTGCTGGCGGCCTTCCACACGGGCTTCAACCTCTGCAACGCCGCCCTCTTCATCGGTTGGGTGAAGCCTCTGGAGCGATGGGCCACGCAGCGCGTGGGCAAACCGCGGAACAGCGACGAGAAGCAAAGCGAACTGCGCTTCATCACCAAAGGCCTGCTCGACACGCCGGAAGAATCGGTCATGGAAGCCCGCAAGGAAATCATCAACTACACCGACACCGTGACCCAGATGTTCACCCAGACGCGCTACCTCTTCTCGGCCGACAACGAAACGGACTTCAAGAACATCTTCACGCTGGTGGAGCACTACGAGGAAATCAGCGACGAGATGGAAACGGACATCGCCAACTACCTGAACCGCATCACGGCGGAAGAGGACGTGCCCGAAAGCCTGAGGCCCGTCATCTGCGGCATGCTGCGCGAACTGGCGGAGATAGAAAGCATCGGAGACAGCTGCCACCACATCGCCCACACGGCACGGCGCAACTTCTACAGCAGCCAGCCCCTGACCGAGGCCCAACTGGAACACATCCACCAGATGTTCCAGCTCACCGAACAGGCCCTGGAGCAGATGCGCACCCTGCTCTTCGCCCGGAAACCGCCGCGCGAATGCCCCACCGCCTATTACATAGAAAAGGAAATCAACAACTACCGCAACCAGCTGCGCAACCTCAACTTCGCCGACGTGAACCGCGGGCTGTACAGCTACCAGACGGGTGCCATGTACATGGACGTCATCAACGAATGCGAGCAGCTCTCCGACTGCATCATCAACGTGACGGAGGCCAGAATCGAGGCGCAAGGAGGATAAGGACATGCAACCGACCAGTACCATGAAAAGAAAGATGCTCCTGCTATGCCTGACCGTGCTCCTGACAGGACTGACGGGTTGCCGCGACCGCGCCGACCAACCGGAATTGTACGGTCTGCCGGGCGTGTGGACGCTTTCTAAAATCTATTACCCAGTCAGCGACTATGAGCAGACATTTCCTGACGAGGGAAAAACGTATTGCCGCATCTTCGGCCGCGACACCACCTATTACGACTGCCAGTTGCTCTCCACGCCTTCCGGCATCGTCATCATCCCCACCGCAAAGGGCGACTTCGACCTCATCTACAAAGGCAACCATGAATTCCTGTACTTCGAGGACGGCTTCCGGCGACCGCTGACGCTGCCGGATGACACCACCTTGGTGATACAGCAACGCGGACGGATCCATACCTTCCATCGCAACCGCCACATGACCGAGAACCGCATGACGGAAATCCGCGATATCATCGCGGGAGACAGCCTGAACGCCAACGGCGAAGTGATGCGCTACGTGCTCTCCACCTCCGAGCGTAAGCTGCAAGCCACGAACCACCGGCTCACTTTTCTGCTCTCCGCCTTGGTGATGGCCGTATGCCTCATCCTGTACTACCTGCGCCGGCTGTCGCGCCACAAACGGCAAGTTGAGCAACAGTTGGCCCAGATTACGGAAGAGCAGGCCGCCAGGCCACCCATCGTGGCGAAAGCCTTCAAGCAGGCGGAAGAGGACTTCTTCCAATCCGACTATTTCTGCCGCCTGCGGCAGCGCATTGCCGCGGGAGAAACGCTCAAACCCGAAGATTGGGATGAGATGAAACGGGAAATGAAGCCGGTGTATCCCGACTTCGCCCGCCGCCTGTCCGGCTTGTGCAAGATGTCCGCCGTGGAACGCCAAGTCTGCCTGCTCATCAAGCTCCGCTTCTCCCCGTCCGAGATGGCCGGCGTGCTCTGCAAGGACATCAGCACCGTCAGCAGCATCCGCAGCCGACTATATAAAAAGGTGTTCCAACAAAAAGGCGGAGCGAAGGAATGGGACGAGTTCATCCTTTCATTATAAGTTCATTAACGACGTTTGCAAACTATTTGCAAACTCTCTTTCCTCCCCCGTAGTACGGCATTGCAACAAATGCCAAGCTTTTGCCAACCCGCATTCTTGGATGGAACCGCTTCATGAAATAGATTTGCAATACATTCAAAAGAAAGCACCCATGAAGCACTTGACAGCACTTCTGTTATTGTCCCTGCTGTTCACCCTGAAAGGGATGGCGCAAGGCATCATCGTCCAAGGAGCAGTGCGCGACGCCTTTGACGACACGGCACTCGAAGGCGCGCACGTGCACATCCTGGACGGCGACAGCAACGTCGTGGCGCGCACCGCCGCCACCGTCCCTTATACCACCGTGCGGTCCGGAAACACTGCCCATAGCTATAAAGACCCCACCCGGGGCGCCGTCTTCGAATGTACGGTGCCGAAGGGAGGGGATTACACCGTGGTGGCCAGCATGGTGGGGTATGAAACCAGGCGGAAGCCGTTCCACGTGCCGCAGAGATACAGGAAGAGACTGGACGTCGGGGACATCTACCTGATTCCGCAACCGTCGCGCCTTGACGAGGTGACGGTGACGGCCACCAAACTGAAGATGTACTACAACGGGGACACGCTCGTCTACAACGCCGACGCCTTTGTGCTGGACCAACGGAACGTGCTGGAGGACCTCGTCAAGATGCTGCCGGGAGTGGAACTGCGCGACGGAAGGGTGTTCGCCAACGGCAGGTTCGTCGAGAGCATCATCATCAGCGGGAAGGACGTCATGCCGGGCAACCCTGCGGCACTCATGAAGATGCTCCCCGCCTACATCGTGGACAAGCTGAAGTTCTACGACCGGTAGGGAGAAGAGAGCAAGACGACGGGAAAGGACATGCTCGACGCCAGTTACGTGATGGACGTGTGCCTCAAGCGGGACTATCATGCCGCATGGCTCGGCAACGTGCAGGCCGGGGGAGGCACCGGGAAGCGGTGGGAAGGAATGGGGTTTCTCATGCGCTTCGACGACCGGCAGTATTTCAGCGTCAGTGCCGACGCCAACAACATCAGCCGAGAGCGCGAGAGTACGGACATTTGCACCATAGTAACCCCGTATGACGACCGGGAACTGACCAACCGGCAAGTGAACTTCAACTACTCTTACCACGCCACCGAGAAACTGCAGTTCAAGGCGGGCGGCTTCGCCAAAAGGCAGGATGACGGCCAGGAGGTGGAAGAAAAGCAGAAGCTGGCCCTCTCCGGCGGAACGGACATGTACAGGCTGCACGGCCGGACGGGCGACAGGACCTCCCGCTCATACGGGGGCAACATGTCGTTCTCCCTGCGCCCACGGAAGGGATGGTACGGCAGCCTCGCGTATTCCTTCCAATACGGCAAGGACACGGACAACGGCGAGAGTCGCACCATGACCGCCTCGCGCGACATTGACATGGCCGACCCGGCATGGCTGCAACCGAACGGGCTGATGGAAGCGGCCCGCCATCCCGAAGGAATCACCAACGTCAACCTTGAGGAGAATGCCTCGTCCCGACATGCCTACACCCACAACGCCGGGACGGAATGGCACGTTGCCCTGGGCGGCAACCTACTGAAGCTGAAAGCCGGCTACGACCTGCGGCGCGACGACGGAGAGAACCGCCGCCAATATGCCGGCCGCGTGTTCGACGAAGGCACGACAACCGCGCGCAAGGACCTCCAGGACACGCGGATGGAGGAAGCCCGCACGACGGTGGTGGCCGAATACCCCGTCAACTATGTGGAGAACGACCAAAGGCTGGGCATACTCCGGCCCTACTACTCCTTCATGCACGAAGACGGGCACGACGACCGCGCGCTCTTCCTGCTCGAGCCCAGCGACGGGGGCGGGGAAACCCGCCTCGTGGACGTGGCCAACAGCAGGGACATCAGGAAGCAACTGGACACGCACACATGGGGAGTGGACTGGTCGCATGAAATGCAGCTGCGCAACAAGGGCTGGCTGGCCTTCAACGCCCAGCTGCCCGTCAAGGCACAAGGGGTGGACGCGCGACTCGAACACGGGACGGCGCCCGACCGGCAGCGCAAGCGCTACCTGCTCTTCTCGCCCGCGATAGAGGTGAAATGGCATCCGGCGGCGGACGACAGGAGGGGAAACAAGACAGAACTGAGCCTGAAAGGATGGTGCAGCCAGACGCCCCCCGACGCCATACACCTGCTGAACCAGACCGACACCTCCGACCCGCTGGACACGTATGTGGGAAATCCCGCGTTGCGGAAACAGACCGACATGGGGCTCACGTTGGGATTGCGCCACTACTTCGAACGCCGCAAGCACAGCGCCTATGCCACGCTGGGCGGCACAAAGACCCGGGACGCCATCGGCGTGCGCTCGGCCTACGACGCCCAGAGCGGACTGAGGACCTTCATGCCCGTCAACACGGACGGGGGACACAAGGTCTCCGTGGAATGCGGATACAACCTGCCCCTCACCGCCGCCCAGACCTGCTGGCTCAACCTGTCGGCCAGATCAAGCCACACACGCTGTGCCAACCTGACGGTGGAGGGAGGCGGCGACATGGGAACCGCCTACATGCGGCTCTACGACTACCGCGCCCGGGCCAACCTGCGGTGGAACACGGCCAACCGGAAGGCGGAAGTGTCCTACACAGTCACCTACGGCGGCAACGGCATCCTGTCCGCGACCGCCCCCGACGACAAGGTGCAGGACCTGGGCAACCACCTGGCCATGACCTTCCGCCTGCCCGCCGACATCAACGTCTCCGCCAACTGCAACGTCGTCTCGCGCTTCGGATATTCCATGACGTCGCTGAACAAGACGCTCGTGCTCACCGACGCGCAGGTGTCCAAGTCGGTCTGCAAGGGAAAGCTGGACCTGACCCTTTCCGCCGTGGACATTTTCCACCAACGGCAACACGTGCGCTTCGTCATGGGCGCGGAGGGGCACACGGAAACGGTCGCCAAACGCTACGTCCCCGCCTATGTCCTGGCCACTCTAAGATACCAATGGTCGTACACTCCCAAGAAAAAGACATTATGAAACTGCCTCGCCCTCATCCAAACCACCGGCAGGGCGACGCCCCCAGAGCGACACTTTTGTGTAAAAAACGCCCCGTCATGAAAGAAATACACTTTTGTGTCGGGCCTTTTAAAGACACTTGTCTTACATTTGCCCATGCAACGGGCCTGCGGATGATGAAAGAATACATATAATATTAATCTTTAAATACAGGACCATGAACAAGATGAAGAAACTATGGTGGACCATGTTCGTGCTCTGCTTCTGCTGCATAGGGGCATCCGCGCAGAAGACCATCGACGTAACGGGCGACATCATGGACGAATATTTGAATATGCCGCTCAAGGACGTGAAGATTTCCCTGCTGAACCCGGACAGCACCGTGGTGGTAGACTCGGCAACCACCACCTATGTGACGGGCACGAACGGGAAACTGTTGCAGGTGGTGTACAACATTCCCGTGAAGGCGGAAGAGCGCGACTTCCTGATAAGGGCCACACGTCCCGGATACAACGAGGTATGGCAACCGATTACAGTACGCCATGTCGACTTAATCAGTGCCGTCCGCGTTCCGACCATCAAGATGCGGAAGGAAATGAGTCTGGCACTCAGTGAGGTGAAAGTGACGGCCACCAAGGTGAAGATGTACTACAAGGGCGACACGCTGGTGTACGATGCCGATGCGTTCAAGCTTCCCGACGGTTCCATGCTCGACGCCCTCATCCGGCAGCTTCCGGGCGTGACGCTGAACGATGCCGGAGAGATTTTCGTAAACGGTCGCAAGGTGGACGAACTGCTGCTCGGTTCGCGCACCTTCTTCCGGGGCAACAACAAGGTGCTGATGGAGAACCTGCCGTACTATACGGTGAAAAACCTGAAAGTTTATGAGAAGCAGACTGATAAAAGTGAAGTGCTGGGCTACGACGTAGAGCCCCGCCGCTTCGTGATGGACGTGAACCTGAAGCGGGAATACCATACGGGCTACTTGGGGAACACCGACTTGGGAGGCGGAACGGACGAGCGCTATGCCGCGCGTTTGTTCGGCCTGCGCTTCTCCGACCGGACGCGCATCACCTTGTTTGCCCAGCTCAATAATATCAACCAGCCATGGGCACCCGGTGCCGGAGGCGATGCAGGATGGGGCAACACGCCGCGCGACCTCACCACCACGCAATATGTCGGTTGCGAAATCTACGCCGAAGGGCATGACAAGTCGTGGCGGGAGACCTTGAAAGCCACGGCACGGTGGAACCATACGGAATCGGAGCGAAACACGGAGCAGCAGACTTTCCTCTCCGACGGGAGCGACATTTATGGCCGGTCGTGGCTCAACAGTTCTGCCCGCAGCATGGAATTGCATGCGGACCAGATATTCTTCAAGCAGCTGCCGCGGCTGATGACCTATTCCCGCATCCTTTTTGATTATAACAAGCGCAAAAACACGATGACGGGCGACAACCTGACTTCGCCCGACGAGGAACTGCGCGGCGACACGGCAAGCCACAGCCGTTCGGAAGGACGCACAGACGGGCATGCGGCAGACCTGCTCGCCCATTGCGGTCTGATGCCCAAACTGCCTTGGGGCGATGAGCTGAGGATAGAGGCGGATTTCAGCTATTCCAGTTCGCGCAGCAAAGACTATTCCAAAAGGTTTGTCCGGAGCGGGACCGCAGCCGATTACCGCCACGATTACGGCGACCTCGGGGGCGACACGTATTATGTGACCGGGGTGGCGCAATACACGATCCCGACATTGAGGGGCTGGGCCGTGAAGTTGAGCTATCGCCCGAAGTATGAGCACACGCAGTCCCATGACCGGGTGTTCCGCCTGGACAGCCTGGAAGGCTGGAATGCCGCGCACGACATGCCACTGCTCGTGCTGCCTTCGGTGGCCGACATGATGCGTTACTGCACCGACGTGCAGAATTCGCACGACTACGCCCACCGCAACATGAGCCATAGCATGAAGGTGGGCTTCGACTATTCGCGCGGTTATGAAGGTGGCAGGAAGTTCTGGACGAATGTCCTCTTGCCGGTGGAAGTCCTCTGCGAAAGCGCCCGCTTCCGGCAGGGCGCGGACGACCTTGACATGCAACGCACAGAAGTACTCTTCAAACCCCAGTGGGAAATCGGGTTTAACTGGCGCGAGGAACTGAGCCGGGTGAACATGTCGGTGCAGCTCGACATGGCGCCCGCCGACATGCAGTTGATGTTCCCTTACGTGAACAACCGCGATGCGCTGTATGTGAAAGAAGGCAACAGCCGTCTGGAAGCGGCACACATCTACAAGTGGCGCGGCGGATGGGAACACAAGGTGAAGCGCTATGCCCAGATGGCCGGCATGCAACTCTTTGCCAACATATACCGCAACCAGCTCACAAGCGGCCAGACGTATGATCCGGAAACGGGTGTCTACACCTTACGCCCGGAGAATGTGGACGGCAACTGGGACGCGGGACTGGAGGCCAACTACAACATCACCTTCGGCCGCAAACGGAACATCACGTTCCAGGACAAGCTCACGGGGCAGTTTCTGCATTCGGTCGACATTTCGGCCGTGGAAGGCGATGTCGTCAACCCGCTAAGCAAGGTCGACACGTATGTCTTGGGCAAGTCGCTGTCTTTCGACTATTCCGAGGGGAACCTGCATCTCAGGGCGGCGTCGGGACTGACGTGGCGCCTGGCCCATTCCCGCGACATCAGTGCCATTGATTGGAATTGCGGGATGGAGGGAAGCTATACGCTGCCCAAACTGCGTACCTCGTTGCAAAGCAGCCTTACGGCTTACGGCCGCGGAGGATATGGCGTGGAGCAGTACGACGGTTGCGATTGGGTGTGGAATGTGTCCGTGTCCCAGCCGTTCCTCAAGGACAAGCTGATAGCGCGCATCGAGTGTTACGACCTGCTGCACCAACTGTCTGCCACGCAATACCACATCACGGCGCAGGGGCGTAGCGTGACGTCTTACCGGTGCCTGCCCCATTACGTCATGCTGCACTTGGCATATCATTGGAACCGTAACCCGAAGAAATAGCGCGACGTTTTACAAATGTGAACTTATCTTTTTTAGGGTAAATGATTTTATAGAGATTCAAAAAACAGATAAATCCCATGAAACATTTGACCGCACTTTTGTTATTGTCCCTGCTATTCCCACTGAAAGGGATGGCGCAAGGCATCATCGCCCTGAGCAATCCCCACTGCAATCCTTGCGCACGGCTCCACAGCCGGGTGGACGCCCTGCTGAAGGCGCATGGCGGTGACCTCTGCGTGCAGTATGTCTTCATGGCCTTCAGTGAGCGGCTGGAGGACAGTTGCCGTTACCTAATATCGCGTTATGACCCGAACGACCCGGCAGGAACGCTCCGCGCCTATGCCGAATGGTATGCCGGGGGGAAGGACCGCTATGAGGACATCGTTGCCGCGCAGGCGGAGCGCCTCCACACGCCGGAGGTGGAACAGGAGATGCAGAAGCATTTCCACTGGCGCCGGGCCAACGGGCTGACGTCCACTCCCACCATCTTGGTGAACGGCTACCTCTTGCCACGGGAATATGAACTGGAGGATCTGGCCATGCTGGCCGATTGCCGAATAGATTTACCTAAGAAAAATATCAAACTTGATATCAATGGCCGAAGCACTACGCCATTGGGAGCAGAGTCGCGTTCTGCGGAAGAGACAGTGTGATTGTTTAACCCTTCAAACATTTTTGACATGAAAAAGCTCAAAAAATTTGTTTTGAACGACGCCAGGCTGTTGTCTCGTGAAGAGTTGGCTTCTATAGAAGGTAGCTTGGATTTGCATGCAGTGGACGATTGTACAAATCAACCTCCTGGAACGGCTTGTGTCTTTGCGAAATACTATGACTCCTTTACGGGGCATTATACTTTTGTCATTGGCAGATGTTCCTCAGAAACCGTGCAAATAGGAACTGGGAATAATTTTGTAACAAATTACTATTGCGTGTAACATCTGTTTCTCATCGGAGTCCTGTACAGGACTCCGATGAGTATTCTCTTATTCTAAAATTTATCAATAAAAGAAAGGATGTATGATGATTACAAAGAATATATTATGGCTTTTCGTTTGTTGTTGTATATGTAGCATACAAGCATCCGCGCAGAAGACCGTCAACCTAGTAGGAGAAATAGAAGACGCCTTCCTGAAAGTCCCGCTTACAGGCGTGAAGATTTCCGTGCTAAATCCGGATAGCACCGTGGTGGTAGACTCGGCCAATATCATTAATATGGTGGACCGGAACGGCAAGTTGCTGCAAGTGGTATTCTCTGCTCCCGTAAAGGCGGAGAAGCGCGACTATCTTGTGCGAGCCACGCGTGCGGGCTACAATGAAGTATGGCAACCGATTACCATACATAATCCCGATTTGATAGACAAAGTCCGCGTTCCGACTATCAAATTGCGCAAAGAGCGTGAACTTGCCTTGAATGAGGTGAAAGTGACGGCCACCAAGGTGAAGATGTATTACAAGGGCGACACGCTGGTCTACGACGCCGACGCCTTCAAGTTGCCGGACGGCTCCATGCTCGACGCGCTCATCCGACAGCTTCCGGGCGTGACGCTGAACGACGCCGGGGAGATTTTCGTGAACGGCAGGAAGGTGGACGAACTGCTGCTCGGTTCGCGCACCTTCTTCCGGGGCAACAACAAGGTGTTGATGGAGAACCTGCCTTATTATACGGTGAAGGACCTGAAAGTCTATGAGAAGCAGACGGCCAAAAGCGAGGCGCTGGGCTACGACGTGGAGCCGCGCCGCTACGTGATGGACGTGAACCTGCGGCCGGAATACAGCCAAGGCTACATCGCCAATGTGGAGGCGGCCGGGGGAACGGAAGAGCGCTGGCTGGGCCGCGGCTTCCTGCTGGGATTCACCGACCGGTGGCGGTATTCACTGCTGGCCAATCTCAACAACGTGAACGAAACGCGCCATGTGGGAGAACAGGGGCACTGGACACCGGCCCGCATGCCGCAGTCCATGATTACCACCCGTAGTGTGGCCACGGACTTGGATTACCAATCGGCGGACAAGCAACTGAGCAACAACCTGAGCGCCAGTTTCACCTCCACAACCAACCGGCAGCAGACGAACCGGCGCTACGAGCAGTTCCTCGAAGGGAGCAAGCCGACTTCTTTTACAGCATCGGCGAACCGGTCGGGCAGCCAACAATATAATATAAAGAATGACTTGGTATTGAAGAAACCGTGCTATATCAATGTAGAAACGGACTTCAACTATTTCAAACACGATGGCTCGTTCCGTTCGGCCTTTGAATAGTGGGACGACTCGCTGACAGCCTCCATGCGCACCGTAGGAATGAGCGAAGGACGAAACGTGGACGGGAAACTGACCTTTAGCACAGCATTCAATGTTGGGAAAAAGGCCGAAAACTGCGAAGGCGGGAATTGCAACAATGAACAGCAACGAATGTCATTACAGATGGATTTATACTACAAGGACGAATGTTCGGAACAAGCCAGCCGTTATGACACCCGTCAGTTGGCCTTGTCTTCGCGGGAACTGCAACATAACGCCAATGACTACAGAAACAGGGAAATGTATGGCGTAGTTCAGGCAAACTATTTTACGCGTATCTACAAGCAGACGGGACTGCAAATCGGTTGGACGTCTTACTACTTATCAAGAGATGGACGGGACTATCTTTACCATCCGGACACATTGATGCTTGCTTCCCAGATTGACGCGCTGACCGCCATAACCGACCCGGACAATTCATACGACAGTCGATTCAGCCGTGTGCACAATGAATTAGGAATCACTTTGTTTAAGGACGCATCCTACAAGATCAGTCCGAATTTTCCCATGAACATTAGCTATAGGACATTCGAACTTGGTGTTCATTTGCCGGCAGCCAGCCTGAAACTCGACTACCAGCGCGGCAGCTTGGACACGCTGGTTCACCGGACCCGTGTGTTTGCCAATCCGTTCCTGTCCTACCGCTACATGTCGAAGGATGGCAAACGGGACTTCCGGGTTTATGCCAGCCCTTCCTGAAGGGCAAACTGATAGCCCGCGTGGAAGCCTTCGACCTGCTGCACCAGCTCTCCTCCACGCAATACTCGGTCAACGCCCAGGGACGCACCGAGACGTGGTACCGCTCGCTGCCCCACTACGTGATGTTCCACCTCGTCTACCATTGGAACCGTAACCCGAAGAGGCCATGAAGCGTTTCAGACGATTCCCGCACTACAAGCAGAACAACGCCATGGACTGCGGTCCGACGTGCCTGCGCATCATAGCACGGTATTACGAGCTGGACTACTCGCCCGAGATGCTGCGCCGCCACTGCCACGTGTCGCGCACCGGGGTCAATCTGCTGGGCATCAGCGACGCCGCGGAGTACATCGGGCTGGAGACGGTGGGGGTGAAGATGACCTTCGAACAGCTGGCCGAGGAGGGCGTGTTTCCCTGCATCCTCTACTGGAACCAGAACCACTTCGTGGTGTGCTACGGCATAGAGAGACGCAAGGGCGGAGGCTACAGGATACACATCTCCGACCCGGCCTCGCAGCGGCTCACCTACACGCAGGAAGAGTTTGAGAAATGTTGGACGGGGGCCCGCGACGGGGGCGGGGACAAGAAGAGCGGCGTGGCCCTGATGGTGGAGCCGGGGGACAACTGGGGCAAGGTGGAGGACGAGTACCGGAAAAACCGGCGGAGCATCCTGTCGTTCGCGCGCTATTTCACCCCCTACCGCCGCATGATAGCCCAACTGCTGCTGGCCATGCTGCTGGGGAGCCTGATACAGCTGGTGCTGCCCTTCCTGTCGCAGGCCATGGTGGACCAGGGCATCAATGGGCGCAACCTGAACATCATCACCCTGATCCTGCTGGCGCAGCTGGGCTTCTTCGTCGCCACGCTGAGCATCGACTACATCCGCTCGTGGATCATGCTGCACATCAACTCGCGCATCGACATCGCGCTCATCGCCGACTTCCTCATCAAGCTCACAGCCATGCCGCTGCAGTTTTTCGACTCGCGCATGACGGGCGACATCCTGCAGCGCATCGGCGACCACGGCCGCATCAAGAACTTCCTGCTGGGCAACAGCATGCGCATCGTGTTCTCGACGGTGAACTTCATCGTGTTCCTGTGCATCCTGGCCTATTACCACACGACGGTGCTGGCCATCTTCCTGACGGGCAACGCCCTCTACGTGGCGTGGATCTCGTTCTTCATGCGCTACCGCCGCGAACTGGACATCAAGCGGTTCAACCTGTCGGCCCAGGAACAGAGCAAGATGATACAGCTGGTGCAGGGCATGCAGGACATCAAACTGAACAACAGCGAGCGGCAGAAGCGCTGGGAATGGGAACGGATACAGGTGAAGCTCTTCGGTATCGGGCTGAAGGGGCTGCGCATCGGGCAGGTCCAGCAGTCCGGCTCGGTGTTCTTCACCCAGACCACCCACATCCTGATTTATTACATCGCGGCCAAGGCCGTGGTGGACGGGTCGATGACCCTCGGCATGATGATGTCGCTCACCTACATCATCGGGCAGGTGTCGGCCCCCATCGGCGAGTTCATCGGCTTCGCCCAGTCGTTCCAAGACGCGAAAATCAGCCTGGAGCGGCTCAACGAGGTGCATTCGCAGCGGGACGAGGAGGAGGGGATAGAAAAGAAACTGCCCCGGCTGCCCGTAGGGCGCGACATCGACATCAGGCACCTCTCGTTCAGCTACAGCGGTTCGGACCGGGAACTGGCGCTCAACGACGTCAGTTTCCGGATTCCGGCCCACAAGGTGACGGCCGTCGTGGGCGAAAGCGGGTGCGGCAAGACCACCCTCATCAAACTGCTGCAGGGATTCTATGAGCCGACGCGCGGCAGCATCAGCGTGGGGGGCGTGGCCCTGTCGGACATCAATCCCCACACGTGGCGGGCCGCCACTGGATCGGTGATGCAGGACAGCTTCATCTTCTCCGACACGATTGCGGGCAACATCGCCATCAGCACCGACGAAGCCGACGAGGCGAGGGTGAGGGACGCGGCGAGGCTGGCACGGATTGACGACTTCGTGGAATCGCTCCCGCTGGGCTACGACACCGTCATCGGCATGGAAGGCAAGGGCGTGAGCCAAGGACAGCGGCAACGCATCCTGATAGCCCGCGCCATCTACAAGAACCCCGAATACATCTTCCTCGACGAGGCCACCAACTCGCTGGACGCCACCAACGAGGCCGCCATCATGGACAACCTGAACCACTTCTACGAGAGGCGCACGGTGGTGGTCAGCGCCCACCGCCTGAGCACCGTGCGCAACGCCGACCAGATCATCGTGATGGACAGGGGCAAGATAGTGGAGCACGGCGACCACCGAACCCTGCTGGAGAAACGGGGACGATATTATGAACTGGTGAAGAACCAAATGAGCGTAACGGCATGAAAGAAGAAAAAACACACTGCCCCGAAGTGGAGCAACTCATGAGCGGGCGCATGCCCTTCGTCACCCGGCACGGCATCACCATCGTGGCCGCCGTGATGGCCCTGACGGGCGCCGCGCTGCTGTGCTCGGGCGGGGCGCCGCAACAACTGATGAAAGACATCGTGAAACACACCGTAGAACAAATCAAAAGCAAAATATGATGGGACACACTGATTGCGTCATCTCGGCCGTGGGGCGAAACAGCCTGCACCGCCAATGGCTGGAAGGCGAGCCGCACTTCGACCTCCACCTGATTGTATATGACGACTCCGCGGACCTGTTCCGCGGCGACACGGAACACTTGTGCCAGCTCAAGGGCTACAAGCTGAAAGTCGTTTACCGCTACCTGGAACTGCATCCGGAACTGATGGGGCGGTATGACTACTTCTTCATCCCGGACGACGACCTGCAGATGGACGCCGCCGCCATCAACGCCCTCTTTGAAGCCATGCGGCGCTACGGGCTGAGGGTGGCGCAGCCGGCGCTCCGCATGTCGTACTACTCCTGGAAACACACGCTGAGGGACCGGTATTGCAGGCTGCGCTACACCAACTTCGTGGAGATGATGATGCCCTGCTTCTCACGCGAGGCACTGGAGAAGGTACTGTTCACCTTCGACGAGAACGAGACGGGATGGGGGACGGAGGCCCACTGGCCCCGATTGCTCCATGCCGGGGCAAAGGACATGGCCATCGTGGACGAAATCGGCGTGGTGCACGCGCGGCCCATACAGCCGGGGCGTCCCCTGCACCGGCAAGAACAGGAGGCTTATTTCCGGAAATACGGCCTGACGGACCGGGTGGAGGAATACGGGACCCTGCCGGCAGACGGGGCGCAGGATTTTCCCTGCTCCCTGGAGCGGTGCAGGCAATTCAAGGCGATGTTCGCGCACTGGCTCCAAGAGGAAAGGATGGCGACGGCATCGGTGGGGGAAGACGGGCACTTCGGCTACGCACACTTCCTGTTCCTGCTGGCGCGAATCACGGAGTCGCAACGGCTGACCGACGCGGCGCTGGACATTCTGGGCCGGGCACAGGACTGGCTGGGAAACATCAAGGACGACATGAGCTTCGGGCACGGCATCGCGGGATGCTGCTGGCTGGTGGAGTTCCTGGCACGGAACGGATTCATAGACTGTGACCCGCAGGACGTGCTGGAAGAGGCGGACCTACACGTGAAGCGCTACCTGCGGGAACACGAGGACGGACTGTCGTTCACGGAACTGGCGGGCATCGGGCGGTATTACCTGGCCAAGGCCGCGCGCAGCGGCACGGCGGAGCACCGCAGGGACTGCGAGCACGTGGCGGAACTGCTGGAACGGAAAACAGACGGGGAGGAGGACGAGGCGGACATCGAGACCGTGGCGGACGCCCTGGAGCTGCTGCAAAAATGTGGGCGAACGGACCATACACGGCTCCGCCGGCTGGAGAAGCGGGTGGGGACCTGCACGTGTACGCCGCTGGAGCACGCACACCGGATGTTCCGGCTATACGGCCTGACGGGAGACGAATATTTCAAAGTCTGCGTCAGGGAAGAACTGGAGCACCTTCCGCCCCAATTACTGGACCTTGGCGGCGCGCTGGCCTTGGCGGAAATGTTATCTTTTGACTCAAACGGACTTATATCATGACGAATACGGCTATTTTGTTTACGACCCATGTGGTTCATGACAGCATCAGGCGGCAAATCCTGAAGCTCCGGGACGAGACCCGGGGGCAGGGCGATTTCTATGTGGGCTACCAGGCGGACAAGGTGTCTCTCCAACTGCCCGACGGCGTGACGCCCTTCCCTTTCACCCTGAGGAAGCTCAACCTGTTGGGCTACAGCCCGAGGGTGTGCACCCTGCTGGGCGGGAGCTTCCACTTCGTCCTGTTGGACTTCTTCCGCCATTTCCCGGGATATGATTACTATTGGCTGGTGGAATACGACGTGCGTTTCAACGGCAACTGGAAAGAGTTCTTTTCCTTTTTTGAAGACAAGGAGGAGGATTTCGTATCGGCCCATCTTGAGACGGTGGACGACTTCCCCGGATGGTCTTGGTGGGACGCCGTGGAGCTGGCGGGCATTCCCCTGAAACGAGAAAACCTGCGCAAGTCGTTCAATCCCATTTGCCGGCTTTCCTGGCGCGCCTTGGACTTGTTGGACCGGAGGTGCCAACTGGGCGACCGGGGACATTATGAGGCCGTGATGCCCACGCTGTTCCATCACTACCGGCTGCGGATGGCGGACTTCGGCGGGCGCGGCCGGTATGCGTACCCGGGTTGTCCCGACCTGTTTTATGCGGACAATCCCGGCGACGACGGTCCCGACCGGTGTACCCACCGCTTCCGGCCCGCGTACACGGAGGAGGGCATGACCCTGCCCAACAAGATTTATCATCCTATAAAATAACAATTATGAGAAAAGAGTTTCAGACTTCCACGAGGAAGCACCAGAACTGCGTGGTGTTCACCACCCACAAGTTGGACGAAGGCGTATTGAGCTATCTGGCCTATCTCAAGAAAGAGGTAGAGGGCACAATGGACTTCGTCATCCTCTACGACCAGTCGGCCCATCCCATCCGGGAGGAGGACTATCCCGACTACTCCTTCTTCTTCTTCGAATCGGAGAAACTGAGGGGCTTCTTCCATCAGGGCAACAAACTGCTGCCCAACACATTCGTCGCCCTGATTGAATATGCAAAGCAATACCGCTACGACCATTACCTGCTGATGGAGAACGACATCATCCTGCAAGGCAAGTTCCATGAGTTCATCGGCCGGGTGTGCGAAGAGCAGGCGGACTACATCCATATCGCCACGGACGTGGAAGGCGGACCGCTCAATCATTGGCCCGTGCAATACATCCGCGACTGCCCCTTTGAGCGCCTCTACTTCGCGTGGTGCCACATCTTCTATGTCAGCCGCAAATTCATCGTGGACGTAGCGAATTTCATGGACCAGAATGACAGCATACATTACGAATTCCTGTTGCCGACGATGGCTTACACCGGCGGTTACGAGGTGCGGCAGTTTGAAAACTTCGGCTATCATTTCCAAGTGTCGTGGGGACCGGTGGCCTATTATGAGTTCCTGCACCGCATAGAACAAACGCACAATACTTTCTACCATCCGTTCAAACACTTGGAACTGTTGGCGTTCGAGAACCTTTGACACGGGCACAGCTACAAGAAACGGAACTGACAAACGGAACTGCCGCGCACAGGAACGACTCCCGTGCGCAGCAGTTTTTTCATGACCTCGTCCGTAACGGCAGATGGCAGTTACAGTTCGGCCTTTATACGCAGGATGGTGTAGGAATAAGGTTGGAACTCATACACGAAGTCGTCGCCAGCATCCTGAAGCTCGCTCTCCTGGGGCGAAATCTTCAAAGGCTCGGCAAACGAATTTTCCTCCGCGTCGTCCGTGGCCGACAGGGTAATCACCTTGCCAGTCCCGGCCACCCGCTTGGCTCCTTCCAGCCTGATGCCCAAAGGATAGGTCTTGCCTTCGGCATTCACGACCTTGATGACCACTTCGCCGGCGGCCTCATCGTAGCCGGTGGTGAAGAACTGCATCGGGCTCGACTTCGGCTCGAAGGCCAGCACCAACTTGCCGTCCATGTAGAGTTCGCTCTTCTGCGGGGTGACCACCATCTTCACCTGATCCCAGCGCCCCGTTTCGAGGCTCTGGGCGGTGCGGTTGTCGCCAGCCACGCCCGAGGTGCGCCCTTGGTTCACCTCCTCCACGGCCGTGGTCTGGTTGCCCCATCCGCCCACGTTGTACACGTAGCCTTTGCCCTGTGGCTCCGTCAGGCCCCAATAGAGGAAGAAGCCCTCGTTGCCGCCCGTCTTCTTCACCTGGCACTCCATCGTGAACCGGTTGCTCTTGACGCCGCTCAGGATGTAGCGGGCCGGAGTCTCGGGCGACGCTTGGGCGAGCACACCATCCGTCCACGTCCAGTTGCCATTCTTATGCGCCACGGCGGAGAGATCCACCTCCATGGGCTTGCCATCGGCATCGGCAAACTTCACGTTGCGGAACTCCACACTGGTGTTCCACGAACCGAAGCCGAAAAGCCCCTCGCCGAAGGTCAACGCCCGCGGAGCGCTCATCGTCATGTTGCTCTTCACGTTGTACGACGGCCGGTTCTCGGCCGCCATCTTCTGCACGTAGTAAGAGCTGCGGCCCAGCACGCTGTCGGTGTCCAGCCAAATCAGGTTCACGGGCCAGGAGCGGTCGTGGCGGTTCTCGAGCAAGGGAGCGTAGGAAGCCATCTTCACCAGGTCGCCGTTGCGCTCCATGCCGCCGATGAAGGCCGCTTCGGAGAGCGCGGCGCGCATGTTGCCGCCGCCCACATTGGCGTTGCAGGCATACTCGCCGACGTAGATGTCATACTTGCCGCGCGGCTGGTTGTCGAAGATCGTGGTGTTCTGGAAGAAGAATTCCGGGGCGACATACCAATGCGGGTCTATCATGTCGGTCTTGGCAATGTTCCCCGCAGCTCCCAACCCATGAGTGGAAATCAGCGTCAGTTGCGGATACTTCTCCTTGATGGCCGCATAGAAGATGTCGAAGCGTTTGTCGTACTCCGCGCCCCAGTTTTCGTTGCCAATCTCCACATACTTCAAGGGGAAGGGAGCCGGATGGCCATGCGCGGCACGCTTAGCGCCCCACTCCGTGTCGGTGTCGCCGATGGCATACTCGATGGCATCCAGACAGTCGTCCACGTAGAAGGCGATTTCGTCGTCTGTGGAGACATCGGCCATGCGCATCTGACAAGCCATGCCCACGTTGCAGACGAACATGGCGTCGGCATGGATGTCCTCGCAGAACTGCAGCATCTCATAGTAACCGAAACCATAGGAACAGCGATAGCCCCAGGTGCTGTATTCGCCGGGGCGGGCCGCCGGGTCGCCCAACGACTTCTTCCACTCATAGCGGTTGCCCAGCGTGATGCCTTCCACCACGCACCCGCCCGGCCAGCGGACGAAGGCCGGCTTCAGGTCGGCCAGCATCGTGGCCACGTCGTTGCGCAAACCGTTGGTCCGGCCATGGAAAGTTTTCTCGGGGAAGAGCGACACGTAGTCGAGCCAGACCGTGCCCGTGCCGTCGAACTCCAACGCCAGCTTGCCTTTCCCCGACGTGGCCAGGGGCACCAGCTTCTGGTCCACATCGCTCCACTGGCCGTCTTCACCGAGAAGCACGGGAGCAGACACCAGCACTTCGCCCTTTTCCGAGAGGAGAAGCGCCTTCACGCCCCCCTTATATCCCGACGTGCGCAGGATGGTGCGCAACAAGTAGGTGTCGCCTTCCACCAGGTTCATGCCCCAATAGCCGCCGTTGACCAGCCGCACCGGCGCATCGGCGGCGGTGATGGAGAGTTTCAGGTTGTTGGGCGCCGTGTCGAACTTCGGGCGCTCCTTGGTCAGTTCCATCTTGGCGTCGGCGCCTTGCCCCGTCACCAAGGTCCAGCCCGGAACGGGTTCGGTGGTCCAACGGAAACGGCCGTCGCCCGTCTTCCCCGTCATGTGGTTGACCACCTTCTTGGGGTGCAGCACGTCGCCCTCGGCATAATAGCCTTCCGGCATTTCCAGTTCCTCGAAACTGCGGTTTCTCACCAGTTCCGCATACAAGCCTCCATCTCCGGCATGGTTGATTTCCTCGAAGAAGACACCATACATGGAGGGAGAGACCTCCGCGCCCTTGTCCTGCAGGTTGACCACGAGCTGGTCTTCCGGCTCCACTTGGGTGCACGCGCCTGCCAACAAGGCCAAAGACGCCATCAGCAAAACATTTCTCTTCATGTTCTTCAGGTTTTTTGATATGATTATTGCGTTCCGCCCGCCGGGATGCCCGGCGGGACTGTTTTCCCCATCCACGGGAAAGCCGCCGTCAGAAGATAATCTGGCAGCCTTCTTCCAACATCCGGGCCATCTCGTAGGCATAGGTCCGGATTTCCACAATGTCGCGCTCCTTCTCGTCCTGCGCCCGCCACATCCTGATGCGCGCCGTGGGCGGCACCTGCATGGGCACCATCTCCGACCCCTCGAGCAGGTTGGCGCAGACTTCCATCGCGTCGAGCAGCCGCTCGCTGGAGGAACGCTTCGAACGGAAGGCCGTATAGTCGTCCTTCATCGCGCGCTGCAATTGCCGCAAGGCGGCTTCCACCTTGCCCTCCTTGTTGGGATTGGGGCGCACCAAAGCGGCCTCGTCACGGTTGCGATAGAAGCCGAAAAGGGCGGCGACGACAGACGGGTCGCGCACCGTGCCGTCGGGGTAGACAATGCCGTGAATGTCGCCCCAATAGCCGCCTATCATGAGGTTGAACAAATACCAGCCCGCGCCGTTCTTCTCGCAAAGTTCAATGGCCATGTCGTAGGAATTGGCGCGGCCCGGACATCCCGTTTCACTGTTGATGACGGGTTTGCCGTACTTTTCAGACACCTGACGGGCAACGTCGTAGCTCGCCTGCACCCGGGAGCGAGTGTCGGAATAGTCGTGGAAACAGAGCACGTCGACCAAGTCGGCTGTCCGCTCCAGGTTTTGCGCCACGGTGACGCCCACCGTGATGGCGATAACTTTACCGTAATGGGGTTTTTCGGGTTTTCTGAAAAAGCACATGGTTTTAATCCTCCTGTAATTGTGCTACAAAGCCGATTATAGTATAACATATTTTCGGCGAAATGCAACCCCTTTAATAAAGAATAATATGTAAACTTTATTTTTTCACCCGCGCCCGAAAAACGCGCGGCAATATTGACAAGAACATACTGCCGTGATATAATTGTGAAGATATCCGCAGAGCGCACACGGAGGGCTGCAAATGGAGAAAAGCATAC
>ERZ779877.1448-NODE-1448-length-20262-cov-3.478943_pt1 | contig 20262 bp, 18 predicted proteins | sample MGYA00511556_ERZ779877 | MGnify/ENA primary metagenome ERZ779877 (study PRJEB29588, sample SAMEA2159338) | human gut metagenome | biome: human gut; feature: human-associated habitat; material: faeces | place: Denmark | collected 2008/2010 ...
CAATCGAGACGTGCGAGCCCATGAAGGACACCGGGTAGGCGTAACTCGTGCCGTACTGGATGCGCAGGCGCTCGCCGCCGTCGGAGTCATCGCTCGTCCAGCACTGCGGCGCGTAGTAGAACATGCCCGGGTCAAAGCGGCCGCCGCCCGAGGCGCAGGACTCGAACAAGATGTTCGGGAATTCGCTCGTCAGCCGCTCGTAGAGGCTGTAGACGCCGAGGATGTAACGGTGGAAGATCTCGCCCTGATGCTCAGGACCCCAGCCCGAAGAGCCGCACTCCGTGATACTGCGGTTCATGTCCCACTTGATGTAGTCGGCCTTAGCCGTGCTCAGGACCTTGTAGATGGAATCGTGAATGTAGTCGACGACTTCCGGACGCGAGAAGTCGAGCACGTACTGCTTGCGGCCATGCGAAGCGTGACGCCCCTCTGTGTGCAGGATCCAGTCGGGATGCGCGCGGTAGAGCTCGCTGTCCTTGTTGACCATCTCGAGCTCGACCCAGAGGCCGAACTTCATGCCAAGGCCATTGATGCGCGCCGCGAGGCCCGTGATGCCGTTCGGCAGGCGGTCTGTGTTCGGCCACCAGTCGCCGAGGCCGCTCGTCTCGCCGCAGCGCGTGGAGAACCAGCCGTCATCGAGGACGAAGAGTTCTACGCCGACATCGTGCGCCGTCTTGGCGATGCGCACGAGCTTCTCCTCATCGAAATCGAAGTACGTGGCCTCCCAGTTGTTGATGAGGATGGGGCGCACCTTGTCGCGCCAGACACCGCGCGCCAGGCGCGTGCGGTAGAGCTTGTGATAGTTCTGGCTCATGCCGTTGAGGCCATGATCCGACCAGACCATGACAGCCTCCGGCGTCTGGAATGAATCCTCAGGCGCGAGCTGCCAGCAGAATTCCTGCGGATGGATGCCCATCGTCACGCGCGTGACATCGAACGTATCGACCTCTGCCTGCGCGAGGAAGTTGCCGCTGTAGACGAGCGAGAAGCCGATGGCCCCGCCCTGCTGCTCATCCGCCTGCGGGCGCTTGAGGATGAAGAACGGGTTGTGGACATGGCCCGACTGGCCGCGCAGGCTGCCGATGGACTGGATGCCAGGGCGCAGATGCGTCGCATTCTTCTGGCGCTCGCGGCCCCACCAGCCGGAGAACTGGACGAAGTCGTAGTCCGCATCGGGAAGGTCAATGGCAAGGCTCATCGCGCGCGTGAGCGCCACGGTCTCATTGCCCCTGTTGACGAAACGGGCATTGCGGGCAATCGCGTCGAAATCGCGGAAGATCGTGTACGAGAGCACGAGCTCAACGCCCGTCTTCTCATCGCGCAGCGTCACCAGCAGCGTATCTGCCTCCGCATCTTTCTCCACATACGTGGCCGGCAGGCCCTGCAGCTTCGGCTTGCCTGCGACAATCTCGTGCGAGACGTAGCAAAAATCCGTGATGTGGCTGCCGTCCGGCTGTGCAATCTCCACCGCTCCCTCGCGGAAATCCGTCGTGCCGTACGACGGGTACTCCTGGCGCAGGTGCTCGCGCGAGAATCCGTACTCGTTGTCAAAGACATAGGCGCTGGTCGGACGGTAGTAATCCGTGTGGACGAAATGCCCGTAGTCGCGGTCTTCCGGCAGGCGCGCGCCGAAGTAGAGCTGGCCGAGATGGCCGTCGCGCAGGACCTTCATGATATAGCTGATCCGATCGTTATAGAGGTGGAATTGCTGATTCGTTGCGTCAAAAGAGATTCCCATCAAAAAACCTCCTATAATTGTTTCTTAGCGTTTCTATCTGTTACGCTTCAATTATAGGAGGGTTGTTCGTTTTGTACCATCCGCAGCTGTTAGGATTTAGCGGATTTTTGTTGTCACTTGCCCGTCAAACGGTCAAAATGCTCGAGCAGCCAGACAATCAGATCATCTTCGGCGCGACAGCCGGTGAAGTCGGCAAGTGCCTTGAGCTCATCGTGCGCGTTGCCCGAGGCGATGCCGATGTCGGCGGCCTCCAATAGTTCCCTGTCGTTGAGGTAGTCGCCGAGCGCGATGATCTTCGTCTGCGAGAATGCGGGCATCTTGCGGATTTCCGCGAGCATAGAGCCCTTCGAGACGCCCTTGGCAACGAACTCGTGGTAATTGGCCTCCGAGTAGAAGTGATGCGAGCAGGCGGCCGTGCCGAAGACTTCTGCCTCCCGCTCGAGTTCGCGAATATCTGCAGGGTCGGCGCAGACAAAGAACTTGAGCCACGGCGTCTTCCTGACGTCGGCCAGATCCGCGAGGTCGCTGTGGCAGTAGCGGTAGTGCTCGTGCGGCAGACGCGGGTCATCATAGCGCGGATTGCTGATGATGTGGCAGTCCTCTTGCGTGTAAACCTCGATGCAGGCCTTCGGGAAACGCTCGAGGCAAAGCGCGGCAAAGCGCGGCCAGAGATCCGGCGCCCCCGCCTGTGTCAGCGGCTTCGTCACGAAAACTTTGCCCGCCTGCCAGTCATAGAGCATTGAGCCATTGAAGAAGATACTCGGCGCCGTTATGGAAACGCCGTCGAGATAGCCGGCCGCCGCCTCAGGCGTGCGCCCCGTCGCAATGCCGAAATGGCCGCCTCCCGCGAGGAACGATTCAATCGCCCGCTTGTTCGCCTCCGACACGCAGCCGCCGTGCGGGATGATTGTGCCGTCGAGGTCGCTGATGATCATGTAGGATTCGTATGGTTTCATGAAGTTTTTTCTCTCTTTCCGGTTCATAATATTACTTGCAACGAAACCATTATACCATACATCTTTCCACGACTCACTTCGCCTTCACACTGCGGTTCGACTGGCGCCAGTGGCGAAAAAAAGCCACGCGCCCCAGGCGCGTCTGCCAGCCCAGCATCATGTGGCGCAAGGTCATCAGCGGGTGATGGAGCAGCATGCGCGGGCCGCCGTAGCGCATGACGGCCTGGATCTCCTGGCGCCGCGCCGGTGCGTAGCAGTGCACGGGACAGACGCTGCAGAAGCTCTTGACCGCCATGCGCGGGCAGGCGGCGATGCGCGCTTCTGCATAGCGGGCCAGGGATTCGCACTGCGGGCAGAGCCCTTCTCTCCTGCCATGATGAGCTCTGCAGTAGATCGCGATGATCTCCGCCACGGTCTCTTGCTCCTGCTGCCGCTTCTTCTCAACATCCATCTTCAATGTCCATCCCCCGCTTTGCCAGTCGTCGCCTATCGTACTATCATCATATTCTGATGCAATCGTAACAAAAAAAGAGGAGCTGCGCGGTGACTTTTGTTACGCGCAGCTCCCTGTGGATAAGTCTCCGATTTCCGCACAACTTATCCACAGCTCACACAGCAATTATCCACGGAATTTGTGGATAACTGCGAACCTGTCAAGGTCAGCCGTCCACTTTTCCAAGAAAAGCCTCACTCGGCCGGTCTTCTCTGGAAAAACGAGAGCACGAGGCCGATGGCCGTGCCGCAAAGCGCCGGCACGACCCAGCCCATCGTCAGGCTGTAGAATGGCAGGTATGCCGTCAACAGCTGGTTGAGCAGATGGAAGTGGATACCCGCGGCGTTGAGGCCGTCAATCAGGGCGAAGATCAGCGTGAGGTTCAGCGCCCAGCGGTAGACGCCCTTGCGCCAGCCGATCATGCGGTCGAACAGCGAGAGGATGACGAAGACGATGACGAGCGGGTAGATCGTCACGAGGAACGGCACAGTCGGTATCTCCAAGAACATGAGGGCAGGTATCTAACAATCCCTATGTCTGATCTGAAGGATAGGGACCAGAGTGACGAGGGGTATGAAGATACCGATATTTTTGTGAACGAAGAACCAGGAACTGAGGATATGGCTTTACATAACCTACAGCTTAAAAAATTGCAGGCAGCACTTAATCAGCTTGAACCATCCGAACGGGAATTTATCCTTGCTTATTTTGGCATGGACAAACCAAGCACAATTCAGCTGGGCCACCTTTTTGGTATATCACAGCCAGCTGCATTGTATCGCCAGAAAAAAATTTTGGAAAAATTAAAAGAAACCCAAAACAAAACCACTAAAAAGTGTCTCGTTTTAGGTTTCTTTTGGTGGGCAGGGGTGGAATGCGAGAGATTGACAAAGTATTTCTCTCTTCCACACTTATCTCCAATCTCTCGGCGGCGAGCATAGCTTCTCCGCTCTCATCTCCTCATCTGTGATTACTTCTCTTGTTATCATCTCCTTATCCGTGATTACTTCTCTTGTTATCATCTCCGCCCGGCTCTTGCTGCGAACCACCGCGGCGCTCCTCGGCTCACCCCGCATATAAAAATATATCCGCCGTCCCTTTGGGACAACGGATATATTTGGTGGGCAGGGGTGGATTCGGACCACCGAAGTCAGGTGACGACAGATTTACAGTCTGTTCCCTTTGGCCGCTCGGGAACCTACCCATATATGGAGCTGGCGATTGGAATCGAACCCACAACCTGCTGATTACAAGTCAGCTGCTCTGCCAATTGAGCTACACCAGCAAACACTGCACATTGGTGCCTCAGAGTGGACTTGAACCACCGACACAGGGATTTTCAGTCCCTTGCTCTACCAACTGAGCTACCGAGGCATCAATGGCGATCCGGAGGGGGCTCGAACCCCTGACCTCCAGCGTGACAGGCTGGCATTCTAACCAACTGAACTACCGGACCATATTATTATTCGTTTTTAAAAAAGTTGGTGGGCCTTCAGGGACTCGAACCCCGGACCAATCGGTTATGAGCCGACCGCTCTGACCAACTGAGCTAAAGGCCCTTATTAATGGTGACCCCTGGGAGAATCGAACTCCCGTTACCACCGTGAAAGGGTGGTGTCTTAACCGCTTGACCAAGGGGCCGTTATTCAAGTGGTCGGGGTGACAGGATTTGAACCTGCGGCCCTCTGGTCCCAAACCAGATGCGCTACCAAACTGCGCTACACCCCGATTCAATTCGCACCGCGACGACGTTGATTATGATACTTTATTTTGTGGTAAATGTCAACTATATTTTTTAAAAAATAATGTATATTGTGGCAAAGCCCATAAAAGTACCCATATATGATCTGTTTTGAGGTTCCGATAGGGGTTATATGCTTGAACTGACACCCTAAAAAAGATATAATTAGTGTGATTAGTTATGTAGAGGTATTTTGATGAAAGAACCAGTATTTGTTTCTCCGGCAGAGATAGCAGCTTCCAGGGCCGCGGCAAAGCGAGTAAAAGACGAAGTTTATGACCTCGGCCTTACTTACCATATAGAATCCTACGGCTGCCAAATGAACGAGCACGACTCGGAAAAAATAGCCGGCATGATGGAGGAAATGGGTTACGCCAAAGCTGAGGACAAGTCCAAGGCCGACTTTATAATATTCAATACCTGCTGCATTCGCGAGCACGCTGAGCAGAGGGTATACGGCAATATCGGCGCGCTGAAAAAGCGCAAGGACGAGAATCCGCAGCTCATGATAGGCGTATGCGGCTGCATGATGCAGCAAAAGGACGCCGGCAGGAAGCTCTTCAAGCGCTTTCCATTTGTGGATATAGTCTTTGGCACTAATGAACTGCATCGGTTCCCGTTGCTATTTGAGGAAGCATATCACGGCGAGCGCACGTTGCAGGTTCGCGACATGGACGGCGAGATAGCGGAGGGGCTGCCGGTTTGCAGGAACAGCACATTTTCCACCTTCACCAATATAACCTACGGCTGCAACAACTTTTGCTCTTACTGCATAGTGCCGTATGTAAGAGGACGTGAGCGCTCCAGAAACTCTGCGGATATAGTGAACGAGGTAAAGGGCCTTGCTTTGGCCGGATTTAAGGAAGTGACGCTCCTTGGCCAGAATGTCAATTCCTACAAGGGGGATGGCGAGACTACTGACTTTCCGGCGCTTTTGCGCATGGTACACGATCAGGTTCCCGAGCTTAAGAGGATACGCTTCATGACCTCCCACCCAAAGGACCTTTCGTCAGGGCTTATAGACGCTATGGCGGAATTGCCAAGGGTGTGCAAGCACATACATCTTCCGGTCCAGTCCGGCAGCAGCAGGATACTCAAGCTCATGAACCGCTGCTATACGAGGGAAAAATATATAGAAGAAGTACAGCAGCTCAGGGCAAAGGTGCCTGAGATAGAACTGACCACGGATATAATAGTTGGCTTCCCGGGCGAAACGGAAGCGGACTTTAAAGAAACGTTGAGCCTCGTGGAGCAGGTTGGCTACTCTGCGGCGTATACTTTCATGTATTCTCCCCGTAAAGGCACCGCAGCTGCCACAATGCCCGATCAGATACCCGACGAGGTAAAGCATGACAGGCTGGAAAGACTGAACGAAGTCCAGAGCAAGGTGCTCCGCAATGGCAACATGAAATATATAGGCACTTACGGCGAGGTACTGGTCGAGGGCTGCGACCACAGATCAGAGCCCATGGCCTACGGCAAATTGAGCAACTTCAAGATGGTGTACTTCCCTGGGGATGATAGTCTTGTGGGCAGCATGAGAAACGTAAAAATAACCGGCAGCCAGAACAACTCCCTCATAGGCGAACTTGTTTAAGGCGGAAAGGCATATTCAATGATAATCGAAAAAGCAACAGAACTGGGCATGGCTCTTTCAAACTCCGATGAGTTCCGCAGGCTCCAGGCAGCAAAGGCCGCCATGGACGCCGATAAGCACGTAAACGAGCTTATGGAGCAATACACCCAAAAGCAGGACAAGATGGTTTCCATGCTGGAAAACGCGGATTCAGAGGGCATCGAGGTATCCGCCATCGCCAAGGAGATAGACGATATACAGACCGAGCTTGTGGAAAACCCCGTATTTGAAGAGATGATGGAGGCGCAGCACTGTTTCGCCAACCTTATGAACGAAGTCAACAGGACTATCGGCGCCTATATAGGTATGAACACCGAGGAAAACAGCAGTTCCGGCTGCTCTGGAAACTGCTCCGGCTGTTCCGGCTGCGTACACTGATACCGTTTAAATTTAGCGAGAATTTCTCAGGAGCAAAGCATATATGCCCGCAGAGCTTACCCCAATGATGCGCCAGTATATGGAGGTAAAGGAGAAATACAAGGACTGTATACTCTTTTACCGTCTTGGCGACTTTTACGAAATGTTTTTTGAGGACGCTCTTCTGGCCTCCCGTGAGCTTGAAATAGTTCTCACCGGGCGCGACTGCGGCCTTGAGGAACGCGCACCCATGTGCGGCGTGCCCTACCATGCGGTAGAGATATATGCCAGCAAGCTTATTGAAAAGGGTTATAAAGTAGCTATCTGCGAGCAGATGACTGATCCCAAGGAATCCAAGGGCCTTGTGGAAAGGGAGGTCATAAGAGTGATGACTCCCGGAACGGTCATAGAGGAAAGCATGCTGTCCGAGCGGAAGAACAATTATATCGTATCCGTCTTCCTGCGCGACAGCGATCTAGGCCTCGCTTACTGCGACGTTTCCACAGGCGCATTTTACGTATACGAATACAGCGGGGAAAAGTATACAGCCGAGCTTATGGACGAGCTGTGCCGCATACAGCCTACCGAAATAGTGGCAAACGACGCAATATTCCTCAACGAGCTGCTCACACGCAAGCTTCAGTCGGAGTACTACACCCAGTGCTACGGCAACTGGGCATACGAGTATACAGGCGCAAAGCAGCGGCTTCTTAACCACTTTGGGGTATCTACCCTGTCCGGCTTCGGCTGTGATGATATGCCCTGTGCCATATCCGCCGCGGGGGCGCTGATCGCATACCTTGAGGATACACAGAAGAACTCCTTGTGCCATATTAAGCGCATACGGGTGATGCAGCGCACAAAGTACATGCACATAGATGCAAACTCCCGGCGCAATCTTGAGCTTACACAGCCGCTGAGGGCTGACGGCAGCAAGAAGAACACGCTTCTGTATCTATTGGACAAGACCGGCACCGCCATGGGAGGAAGGCTGCTTCGCACATGGATAGACCAGCCTTTGCAGGATCCCGGCGATATAGACGCAAGGCTCAACGCCGTAGACGAGCTTTTGTCAAAGCCTATACAGCGGCAGGAGCTCATGACGGCTCTCGACGCCATATACGACATAGAGCGTCTTTGCAGCCGCATAGCCTATTCCACGGTACACGCACGGGACTGCGATTGCCTCCGGCATTCATTGGAAAAGCTGCCCGGAGTCATAACTACGCTCCAAGGGCTCAAGGCCAACGAATTCCAGCGCATACACGGCGCTCTGGACCCGATGGACGACATATGCGCCCTGCTCACCTCCGCCATAATAGACAATCCGCCCCTGAGCGTAAAAGACGGCGGCATAATCCGTGACGGCTACAATGAGGAGCTGGACAAACACCGTGACGCCGCGAAAAACGGCAAAACGTGGCTTGCCCGCATGGAGGCGGAGGAGAGGGAGAAGACAGGCATAAAGAACCTTCGCATAAGCTACAACAAGGTCTTCGGCTATTATATCGAGGTCACGAAGGCTTATCAGCACCTCGTGCCTTACAACTATCAGCGCAAACAGACACTCGCAAATTGCGAAAGGTACATAACCGACGAGCTTAAGGAGCTGGAAAACACAATTCTCGGCGCTGAGGAGAACTGTGTTACTCTCGAATATAAGCTTTTCTCCGAGCTGCGTTCAATGCTCCTCGGCTGCATAGAGCGGCTTCAGAACGATGCTGCGCTCATCGCGTCGCTGGACGTATATTGCTCCATGGCCCAGGTGGCCTTCGAAAACAACTATTGCAGGCCAAAGATACTTACAAGCGGCAAGATAGAGATAACGGACGGCCGTCACCCTGTTGTGGAAAAAAACGTGAAGGAGGGCTTTGTGCCCAACAACACCATGATGAACGCAAGGGACGACAGGCTGATAATACTTACCGGCCCCAATATGGCTGGTAAGAGCACATACATGCGGCAGGTGGCGCTCATCGTACTCATGGCCCACATAGGCAGCTTTGTTCCCGCCTCCGCCGCGAGCATAACCATTACGGACAAAATATTTACCCGTGTTGGCGCGTCCGACAGTCTCGCCTCCGGCCAGAGCACCTTCATGGTAGAGATGAGCGAGATGAGCAACATACTCAATAATGCCACCCCAAACAGCCTGCTCATAATCGACGAGATAGGCCGCGGCACCAGCACCTTCGACGGCCTCAGCATAGCATGGGCGGTGCTTGAGTACATCGCCGATAAGGAACGGTGCGGCGCGAAGACGCTGTTTGCGACCCACTACCACGAGCTTACGGAGCTTGAGGGCAAGCTGCAGGGCATAAAGAACTACAGGATATCCGTAAAGGAAGTCGGAGACGACATAATCTTCCTGCGCAAGATAGTCCGCGGCGGCGCAGACAAGAGCTTCGGCATACAGGTGGCGAGGCTTGCGGGACTGCCTCAGGAAGTGATAAAGAGAGCCAAGGATATACTGCACGAGCTGGAAGCCTCTGATATAAATATCGATCACGACAGCATTCTGGACAAGGCCAACGCCGGCGCACCCCAACAGATAACGCTGTTCGGCCCCGCGTCGCCCGACGACATAATGCAGGAGTTGAGAAACGTGGACGTAAACAGCATCACGCCCATGGAGGCGCTGAACATGATATACGACCTGCACCTTCGCGCGAAGCTTAGGTAGCATAAGGAGAAGCATTGCAAATAATGCAGACAGCAAAGAGAATACAGGTGCTCTCGAAGCACACCGCAAACCAGATAGCAGCAGGCGAGGTAGTGGAAAGGCCGGCTTCCATAGTTAAGGAGCTGGTGGAAAACTCCATAGACGCAGGCAGTACCGCCATTACCATCGAGATCAACGGCGGTGGAATAGATTATATAAAAATAACCGACAATGGCTCCGGCATTCTGGCTGAAGACGTGCCTACGGCATTCCTGCGCCACGCTACCAGCAAAATATCCTCAGCTGACGATCTGGGCCATATATCCACGCTGGGCTTTCGCGGCGAAGCGCTATCTTCCATAGCCGCGGTATCCCAGCTTACCATGCGCACACGCACTAAAGATTCGGAATCCGGCACCGAAATTCATATCGAGGGCGGAGATATAAAGGAATGCGCCGAGTGCGGCTGTGCCGAAGGTACTGCCATCGAAGTCCGCAATGTATTTTATAATGTTCCCGCGCGGCTTAAGTTTCTGAAATCCCAGCGTGCGGAAGGCGCAGCCATATCCGATTACGCCGCCCGCGCCATTATGGGCAATCCGGGCGTATCAATAAAGCTATTGAACAACGGCAAGGTAATATACCACAGCCCCGGTGACGGGCAGCTGCGTTCTGCAATATTCTGCATATACGGCGGAGAGGTTCTGCCGCATATTAAAGAAGTAGACTACGACGACGGCAGGTTCAGGATAACCGGATATGTAGGCACCGAGAGCATATCCCGCCCAAACCGGCAGCAGCAGTCGCTGTATATAAACTCCCGCTATGTGCGTTCTCAGCAGATCTCCTACGGCGTACAGCGGGCCTTCGATACCCGTATCATGGTGGGCAAGTTTCCGTTTTACGTGCTGGACATAGGCGTGAATTACGAGGACGTGGACGTAAACGTACACCCAAACAAGATGGAGGTGCGTTTCAAAGACGAACAGGGGGCTGTAAGGGCGGCTACCATAGCTACGCGCATGGCCCTTGGGGATCCCGTGGCGCCCACTATACGCCGGGAAGACATTATTACGAAAAAAACGGCATTCGGCTCTATAAATGCCCTGAATGCGGCTGTTCGCCAGGAAATCGTACAACCGACCGATAGCAAAAAGCCTGATAAGCAGCTTTCATACAGCGAGCTTTTCAAACCGGCGGACAAATCGCCGCTAAAACTAAAGGAGCCCGGCGCAGTGCCAACTGCAAGCATACGCTCCGGCATGGGATTCAAATACGATTCGGCATCCGCCATGGAGCTGCTTCGTCAGCGCTATGGAGAATCGGTCGTGGGGCCGAAGAATGCGAGGGCTGAAACAAAGCCTGAGGTACAGCCTGTTTCAGCTGCCGAAGATATTGCAAAGAAGGAGCTCATGCTCCCCGAAACAACTCAGTCTGATGTGCCCGTGCCATCAGCAGAGCCTGAAACCCTATTAAAAGAAAAGCCTCAGCAGGCTGAATTCGGCCAGTCGCACTACGACATCATAGGCCAGCTTTTCAGCTGCTACTGGATAGTTCAGCAGGGCGAGAGCGTATTCTTTATCGATCAGCACGCAGCCCACGAGCGCAGGCTTTATGAGCGCATAATGAATAAGCCCTTAGAGCCGGATTCACAGATGCTGCTCATGCCGGTAATAGAGAAGCTCATGCCCGAGGAATACCAGACGCTGATGGATAATCTGCCTCTGTTTGAGGAGCTGGGTTTTGAAATAGAGGAATTTGGTGCGCTGACGGTAAGCGTACGCGCCGTGCCCGCCATACTTAATGCGCCCGAGACGGCAAGCTTCCTCCACGAAGCGATAGGCAGGCTTGAGGCAAAAAACAGGCTCAGCACAAAAGACTTGAAGCGCGGCGCGCTTATACAGTATTCCTGCAAGCATGCCATAAAGGCGGGGGCGCTGCTTTCTAACGAGGAAATAGAGGCGCTTTTGAAGGAATTCGAAGGCGACGGGGTTCCCATGACCTGCCCCCATGGCCGCCCTATAATGGTGCGTATGACAAAGGCCGAGTTTGAAAAGCTATTCAAGCGGGTACAGTGATATGGAAGAGCTTAAGCTTATACTCATCGTAGGCCCGACGGCAAGCGGCAAGACCGCCGCTTCGATATATGCGGCAACCAAGCTCAACGGCGAGATAGTTTCGGCAGACTCCATACAGGTATATAAGGGCATGGACATAGGCTCAGCCAAGCCTACCATGCAAGAACGACAGGGAATACCCCATCACCTGATGGACGCCATAGACATAAACTCCCCCAAGTTCAGTGTAGCGGAATTCCGCAAGATGGCAGGGGAGGCAATAGAGGACATAGCAGGTAGAGGAAAACAGCCTATCGTAGTCGGCGGAACGGGACTTTACATTAATTCCCTGGTATTCCCGCTGAACTTTACAGAGGTACAGTCAGATGAAAAACTTAGGTCCGAGCTATCAGAAATAGAAGAAAGGCAGGGAAGGGGTACGCTCCACGCCATGCTGCAGGAAGAAGACCCGGAATCGGCTGCCCGGCTGCACCCAAATGATACAAAGCGCATAATACGCGCACTTGAGGTGCTGAGACTGACTGGAAAGCCAATAGATGCCCATGGCGGAGACTTTTCAAACAAGGCAGGTGCGGAGATACCGTATAATCCAGTTATGATAGGCCTGACGATGCCGAGGGCAATGCTGTACGACCGCATAAACAGGCGGGTGGATATTATGCTGGAGCAGGGCCTTGTGGAAGAGGCGCGGGCGATATACGACAGGAATTACGACCGAAGCCTACCCGCACTTCAGGGCCTTGGGTATAAGCAGCTTTTTAGGGTATTCGATGGTGAATACACACTATCTGAAGGTATAGAAGCCATAAAGCAGGAGACACGCCGCTTTGCCAAGCGCCAGCTTACCTGGTTCAGGCGCGACAGGCGAATAACATGGCTGGACGTAAGCACCTTTGAAAGCGCAGAGGCTCTGGGCGAGGAGGTTTGCCGCATATGTACACGGGGGATGTGATAGATGAATAAGCCAATGAATTTGCAGGACGCATTTTTGAACAGCGCGCGCAAGGCAAAGGTGCCCGTGACTATCCACGTCACAAACGGATACCAGATAAAGAACGCCGTAATAACAGGTTACGACAGCTTTGTCGTGACGGCAGAAGTCGGAAATGAGCAGATGATGATATACAAGCACGCCATATCAACCGTTACTCCCAACACCAGAATAACAATAAACAATCAGGAGCAAAGGGAAGAATAAATGAATCCGGAACTTAAACTGCTCGGAATATCGCAGAAAACCTATGATTTTGTAAAATCCTGCGAAAATTCTCTCGGAAATATCTATGAAGGCATAGAGGCGAATGAGGCATACACACAGGCGAGGGTGCTCAAGGCATTTCAGGACAACTGTATAGCGCTGAGGCACTTTGCGCCCACCAGCGGCTACGGCTATGACGACATAGGCCGCGAGGCGCTTGGCGCGGTATTTGCCTGTGCTCTGGAGGCGGAGGACGCGCTGGTTCGCCCACAGATATCCTCTGGTACACAGGCGATATTCACGGCGCTGTCAGGCCTGCTGGAGCCCGGGGACGTAATGCTTTCCCTTACGGGCAAGCCATACGACACGCTGGAGAAGGCCATAGGCATAAGCGGCGATGAATACTGTTCATTAAAGCGCATGGGCGTCATATACCGTCAGGTGGATCTGACCGCCGACGGACATATAGATATTGATGCCGCGAAAGCAGCCATTACCGGCAGCGAAAAGGTGATATACTTCCAGCGTTCCCGCGGCTACTCCTGGCGCAACGCGCTGACGCCGGAAGAGATGGCGCCGGTGTTCGATATGGCGAAAAAGCTTGCCCCAAATGCGTTTGTCGTAGTGGACAACTGCTACGGTGAGTTTACTCGACCCCATGAGCCGGCCTATTACGGCGCTGATGTAATGATAGGCTCTCTTATAAAGAACATCGGCAGCGGCATAGCACCTACCGGCGGCTATATAGCAGGTTCAAAGAAGGCCTTGAAACGCATCGAGATGCGGTTGACAGTGCCCGGAATGGGCAGGGAAGTGGGCTCCTATTACGGCAGCTACGCACCGTTCTTCCAGGGTATATTCCTGTCGCCCCACGTGACGGCACAGGCGCTGAAAAACGCCGTGCTATTCGCCAAGGTGTTCGAGAGCGTAGGCATGATAAGCATGCCAAAGAGCGATGCAGTGCGTTCCGATATAGTCCAGTCTCTGCGCTTTAATACCGCAGATGCGCTGATTTCCTTCTGCCGCAGCATACAAAAAGCGGCTCCAGTGGACAGCTTTGTCCAGCCGGAACCGTGGGATATGCCCGGCTATACCAGCCAGGTAATAATGGCGGCAGGCGCCTTCGTGCAGGGATCATCTATCGAGCTCAGCGCTGACGCGCCAATAGTGGAGCCTTATACGGCCTATGTGCAGGGCGGTCTGACCCACGCCCACGGACGTATAGGCGTTATGCTGGCATTGGACGATCTTATCAAAAACGGCGAGGTAAGCATATAATAAACCTTAGTAGCGCCTGAGAAGAGCAACTACCCTGCCTAATACCTCAACATTATCATAATCCGCATATATGGGCTCCATGCCTGAGTTTTCCGGCTGGAGCCTTATCTTTGGATTCTCATAGAATATGCGCTTTACCGTGGCGGTATCGCCACATACACGTGCAACTACTATATCTCCGTTTTCCGCGCCAAGGCCGCTGTTTACAACTATCATGTCGCCGCTGTTTATGCCGGCCTCTATCATGCTCTCGCCCTTTACTTCAAGGATGAAAGCTTCGCCCTTCTTCGCCCCATGAAGCAGAGAGGTGGGGAGAGGCAGACTTTCGGTCACGTCATCAAAGGCAAGTATGGGTGTGCCTGCGGCAACCGTGCCCACGCATGGTACGTCCATGACGTGGCGCTGTTTATTCTCGGGCATGGCCAAGGCGATAGTCCTCTGGGTTGATGGGCTGGAAATGAGATATCCCTTATCTATAAGCGTCTTGACGTGTGAATGGACGGTAGAGGTTGAGCTCAGACCCACCGCCGCGCCTATTTCGCGTATTGTAGGAGGATAGGACTTTTCTTCGATATAGCTCTTTACAAAGTCATATACTGCCTGCTGCTGGCGGGTAAGTTCCTTCATTTTATAATATTCCTCCATTAAACCGTATGAACGTGGTATAATATCGATATAAGGCAATGCTTTTGGGCATTACACAATATTTTTCTAAATTATAGCATGGCGCACAAATGTTTGCAACAAACAAACGTTCTGTGCAGCATTCAGCGTAGAATAAAGCGGAGGTTTTATGCAGGACGAAAAAGAACGGGGTACAGAACTTGACTACTGCGACCTGGATCCCACCAAGATATGCGACAACTGCTGCAAGTGCATAGATAGCGGCAAGGACTATGAGGATTTTCAGATTGAGCTCACGGACAGCATATCGACCCTTGACGAGATAATGGAACTGCCCTTTGACGACGATCTGTTTGACGACGATGATGAATATTCCTTTGACCCGCACAACGTTGCTCCACTGGATATAGACCCTAAGCTCATGGCAGAATGGGAACAGAAGCTCCGCGCCGCTGAAATAGAGGACGCACAGCAAAAGATACAGGGCCTCAAGGGCGTAAGAAAGAAGCGTTAATCGTCCCTGAGCTTTACCACCTTTGCTGCGAGGCGGCGGTTATCCTGAGATACCGCAGCGTAGTGCTTTCTGGTGGTGTTCACATCCTTATGGCCTAATACGTCGGCCACAAGATATATATCCCCGGTTTCGCGGTAAAGGTTTGTGCCGTAGGTGCTCCTGAGCTTGTGAGGGGATATTTTCTTTTGTGGCGTTACTATGACGGCGTACTTGTGCACCAGATTTTCCACGGCGCGAACGGTTATTCGCTTCTTTTGCAGCGAGAGAAACAGCGCGTCCTCATGGCCTGGACAGGCGTCAACCTGCTCACGCTCCAGCATGTAGTTGAGCAGGGCAGAGCGAGCCTCGTCGCCGAACACCAATATGTCCTGATTGCCGCCCTTGCGTATAACGGAAAATTCGTTGGCCGAGAAATTGACGTCATCCATATTGATACCGACAAGCTCGCTGATGCGTATGCCTGTACCTAAAAATAGCGTAAGTATGGCCAGATCTCGGGCCTGCGTGCGCTTATGGTACTGCTTTTCCTTTTCAGTCAGCCCGTCGCCCGACTGTACTGCGTCCAGCAGCCGCGCAACCTCGTCAGGTTCAAGGCGTATTATGGACTTATCATGTATGGAAGGCTGGTCGACAAGGGAAGGGGGATTGTTCTTTATCCGTTCCTTCCGATAAAAATACTTATAGAAGGCACGAAGGGTGGAAAGCTTTCGTGCCTTGGCACGCTCACCATTTATCTGCTCGCGGTCGCCGTCATCAGTATAATATGAAACATAGCTCAAGAAATCCTCAACAGTAGAAGTCGTGACACGGTCAAGGTCGGCAAGGGTGAGCTCGGTAATGGCCTTATCTGAAAACTCCGGCTGCAGCACCAGATATTTGAAGAATGTCCGCATATCCACCGCATAGGCGTATCTTGTACGCACCAGCGTATCGTTTTCTATGCCGCGGAAAAAATCTCCCGCAAAGCTCGGCAGTTCCTTTAAAACAGCTCTGATTTTCGTAGTATATGCTATATATTGGCTCCCGGCATAATTTTCGCCCATAGGGAAGTCCCTCCAAGATCTCTTTTTATACATCTATATTATACACCTAACTATTCGTTAAACACAAGTTTAACGAATAGTTAGTAGTAAAAAAGATATTATTTAAGGTATAACTGCACTGGAATCCGCATTACCTCATAAAAACTTATTTTACAATAAAGACTTTCTCATTCTCTGTTCCGGGATTTTTCTGAACCGCTGTAAAAAATATGGTTTTATGCACTAATTGATCAGGATACCGTGAATCATAACTTGTCGCATACCGGAACCTTGGCACCTGGCTGAACTGCTTAACCGCAACATAATCGGATAGCGCAAAAGCTCCAAATAACAGGCAAACGCATCCGAGGACCGTCAGTATGCGAAAGCCTCGTTTAGCCACCACCGGCCTGATAATGAGATATATGCCGGCAACCAGAAAAATACTTCCCAAAACCGAGTAAATGCTTCCCCAACTGCTATCACTTGGAAATATTGACAACGCCGACACAATGATGAATATGCCGAATGCCGACATCAGAATACCAATTGCTTTTTGCTTTCCTTTCTTTACGGCATTTCGACCGTACTCTGCCATGGCTACGGCAGTATCTCTCGTTTCTTTATTCATATTCTCGCTTTTCCTTTCTCCGCTAACGATTTCAGGTATGCTCACATCAAAAAAATCAGCCATCTCGACCAGCATACCGATATCAGGCATATTGCTTCCCGTTTCCCAACGAGATACCGTCCTGCCGGATACATTTAACTTCTCTGCCAACTGCTCCTGCGTCAGTTTTTTTTCTTTTCGGAGCTCTTTCAGAAATATTCCTATCTTGATCTGATCCATCAGATACCCTCCTTTCGCCGTTAGTATAGCACCGGCTTTTTCATTTCAACACGACACAAAGCGAGAAATGCCGCATTGCTTCAATTAGACATTGCTGCCCTGTATGCTAATTCCGATTTTCTGTTTTGTCTTATACTATCATACGACAGAATAAAGCATAAGAACAGCCACAGCAGAGCAGCTACTGTGGCTGTTTAATCGTCTTAATTTTTACATCACTTTTCCGCCAGCAGCTTCTCAGCAGCAGCCAGCTTTACACATGTGCAAAACACCGACATTGCTTCCTTGAGTTCTTCTACAGGCGGATAGCTCGGCGCTATGCGCAGATTTGAATCCTCGGGATCTATACCGTAAGGATACGTTGCACCTGCGGCTGTCATGACCACGCCGGCTTCCTTGGCAAGTTGATTGGTGCGCTTCGCGCAGCCAGGAATTGTGAAAAAGCTGACAAAATAACCGCCCTTAGGCGTATGCCATCTGCCTATGTCCAAAGGCTTTATTTCGCGCTCAAGATATTCGAGGACTATGTCGAACTTGGGCTTGAGGAACTCGGCGTGCTTCTTCATGTGCGCCAAGGCGGTTGCCCTATCCTTCAAAAACAGCGCATGGCGCAGTTGGTTTATCTTATCAAAGCTGATGGTCTGGGCGGATATCAGCTTCTTCATGTACGCCATATTCGCCTCGCTGCACGCAAAGCACGCAACACCGCTTCCGGGGAAGGTTATCTTGGACGTGGACGCAAATTCAAATACCATATCCGGATTGCCGGCCTCGCTGCACAGCGTCAGAATATCCCTAAAGGGGCGGAATTCTCCGTCAAACTCGTGGATACAGTAGGCGTTGTCCCACATGAGCAGGAAGTCCGCCGCCGCCGGCTTAAGATGCGCTATGCGGTCGATGACCTCGTCGCTGTATACTATGCCGTCGGGATTGGAATACTTCGGCACGCACCACATACCCTTTACGGCGGGATCCTTTACGACCTCCTCCACCATGTCCATGTCCGGGCCGTCGTCGTTCATGGGAACCGTTATAAGCTCCATGCCGAAGGCCTGGGTGACATTGAAGTGGCGGTCATAGCCGGGCGCCGGGCAAAGCCACTTTATCTTGTCCAGCTTTGACCATGGCTTTTCGGAATGCAGCAGGCCGTGGGTATAAGCCTTTGCTATGGTATCGTACATAAGCTGAAGGCTGGCGTTGCCGCCTACAAATACCTGCTCGGGCTTTACTCCCAGAGTATCGGCAAAAAATCTCCTGCATATCGGCAGACCGTCCAGCCCGCCGTAATTAAAGGCGTCTATGCCGTCTGTAACAGCGTTGGATACAACGTCGATATTAAGCATATCGTTTGAGAGAGCCACCTGGGCCCTTGAGGGCTTGCCGCGGGACATATCCAGCTTTAGGCCCTTGGCCTTGCAGCTCTCGTATTCTTTCAGTGCCGCTTCATAAAACATCTGAAGTTCTGCGCGATCCATCTGTTCAAGCGAAGTCATAGAAAATCCTCTCCTTTGTTTCAAAGTATAAATCTGACTTAGATTATATACCCCGAATCAAAGTATTTCAATAGTTATTCTTATGCTATGGTAGTTCCGGCCTTGCCGTCAAGAGCCTCTACCGCCTTATCAAGGCTGGTGATTATGGTTATCCTGCCGGGCTTGCTCTCCACGAACTTAACAGCAGCCTCTACCTTGGGCAGCATAGAGCCGGGGGCGAACTGGCCTTCGGCCATGTACTTCCTGGCTTCCGATACGGTAAGCTTATCCAGATCCTTCTGGTCGGGTTTCTTGTAGTTGATGCTTACCTTTTCTACAGCGGTAAGTATAACCAGAGCGTCGGCATCCAGATCCTCCGCCAGCTTCTCGCTTGCAAGATCCTTATCTATAACGGCGGCTGTGCCTTCCAGCTCACCCTTATCGTTGCGTATTACAGGGATACCGCCTCCGCCTACGGTGATGACTACGAAGCCGTTGTCAACCAGGCATTTTACTGCGCTGAGCTCCTCTATCTCAACGGGCATTGGGGAAGCAACTACTCGCCTCCAACCGCGGCCCGCGTCTTCCTTCATTACATAGCCCTTCTCGTCGGCTATCTTCTTGGCTTCTTCCTCGGTATAGAATGGGCCTATAGGCTTGGAGGGGTTTTTGAACTTGGGATCGTTCCTGTCTACCAGCACCTGAGTTACCACAGTAGCCACCTCGGACTTGTTTCCGCGTGAACGCAGTACCTTTGTAAGGCCCTGCTGAATGTGGTATCCTATATAGCCCTGGCTCATAGCGCCGCATACATCAAAGGGCATTGCCGGGCTTACAGGGGTGGCATACTCGTTCTGGAGCACTATGCGGCCTACCTGAGGGCCGTTTCCGTGGGCAATAATGACCTTATATCCCTCGCCTATTATGTCCGCGATATACTCGGAGGTCTTTTCGACTACTTCAAGCTGAGCCTCTGCCGTTGCAGGCTTGCCCGCTTCCTGAAGGGCGTTTCCGCCAAGTGCGATAACTATCTTTTTCATATTATATCTCTCTCCTGAAAATTTGATAGGTTTATACAAACATATTTATTTTACACCATTTTGCTTTGCTTTACAACCTGCAATAGCGCCCCGCGCAAGCTCGTCGCATCGATTGTTGTAGGCGTTGTCGCTATGGCCCTTTACCTTGTGCCAGCTGATGCTGTGTTTGTGTGTATGTGCAATAAGCAGCTCCCACAGGTCACGGTTTTCCACTTCCTTTTTGCCGCTGGTTTTCCAGCCGTTGCGCTGCCAGTTAGTCACCCAGTTCTCGGAAAATGCCCGGCAAAGATAGGCGCTATCGGTAAATAAATCTACTTCACAGGGCTCTTTCAAGGCACTCAGGGCAGATATGGCCGCCATAAGCTCCATGCGATTGTTCGTAGTCATTTTTTCCCCGCCCGAAATCTCCTTTTTGAATTGCCCATACATGAGAACCGCGCCCCAGCCACCCGGGCCTGGATTGCCGCTACACGCACCGTCGGTATATATAACGACCTTCTTCAATGTATCCTCCCTAAAAATAAAGTTGACATTATCACCATATCGGTGTTATAATCATCAAGGTTTCACACCGAAGGGGCATGGTGTAATGGTAACACGTGG
>ERZ779877.1453-NODE-1453-length-20178-cov-7.006411_pt1 | contig 20178 bp, 26 predicted proteins | sample MGYA00511556_ERZ779877 | MGnify/ENA primary metagenome ERZ779877 (study PRJEB29588, sample SAMEA2159338) | human gut metagenome | biome: human gut; feature: human-associated habitat; material: faeces | place: Denmark | collected 2008/2010 ...
CGGCGGTTATGGAAGCCATTTCCGTCGTATCGGCGAGGTCTTGGGGCCCTTTGATCTGGCCGTCATGGAAAACGGCCAGTATAATGAACGCTGGGCCTGCATCCACCTCATGCCGGAGGAAGCGGCGCAGGCGGCCGTCGACGTCGGCGCAAAGGCTGTCCTGTCGGTACACAACGGTAAATTCGCCTTGAGCCGTCATCCCTGGGCCGAGCCATACCAGCGCCTGTCAGCTGCCAGCATAGGCAAACCGTACAAACTCCTCACGCCTAAAATCGGCGAAGCCGTCCCCATCGGCGACGACAGGCAGACCTTTTCGGCATGGTGGGAGCAGATGGAATGAGCGGTGCGCGGCGTTGAAGATGCAAAGGAATCATCCCTGGTTGGCCCGGCGCGGTTATGACGATAAATGTATGCCGTCTTATCTTGCTTTTGCCGCCTCCCTTTGTTACAATAAATGCAGTGCATAAGGAGGGTTTGCTGTGAGTACAATTTTGCATGAAGTATATGAGTGGGTATATTCCATTATCATAGCTTTGGCCATCGCGATGGTCATTCACATTTTCTTTTTCCAGCCGACGCGCGTGTCCGGCGAATCGATGGTACCGACGCTTCATAACGGCGAATACCTCATTGTGTCCAAGCTGGGGCACGTCATGGGCGATGTGCCGGATTACGGTGATATCGTCATCATCGACAGCCGCGTGCTGTACGAACGGACCTGGAAGGACGATGTGACGGAGCCTATGAATAACTACCTGGCCTTTTTCAATCATGACTTGCAGACGAAAAACGTCTGGGTCAAGCGGGTTATCGGACGGCCCGGCGATACGCTGGCCTTCCGCGACGGCAAGGTATGGCGCAACGGCGAGCCCTTGGATGAGCCGTATATCAACGAGCCCATGAACTACAGCCGCAAGGACGAAATCAAGATTCCCGAAGGCTATGTATTCTGCATGGGGGATAACCGCAACCACAGCAGCGACAGCCGCTTTATCGGCCCCGTGCCTGTGGATCACGTATTGGGCAAGGTTATCTGGTAGCACCATAATTTCACAAGACAGTTCGCAATCCATCCTGTCGGTAAACAAAACTAGGAAGCTGTACATGACATGAAATTTTATGTATGTATGCCGACGGGTTTGCCTTTGGACAAGCCCGTTTTTTAATTGTAATGAAATGAAGGGAGGCGGCGCTGATGTATAATTTCCTGGCAAATACGAAACGCATGACTATGTCCAGTATGGTCATTGCCTTGTATGTCGTCCTGCTGTATGTGACGCAGGGCGTTTCCTTTGGTCCCTATCAAATCCGAATCGCCACGGCCTTGTATGCATTGGCTTTCGTGTACCCCTTCCTGGTCGTGCCTATGGGGATTGCAAACTTTGCCGCTAATTTCTTGTTTGGCGGCCTGGGACTGCTGGATATGGCCGGCGGCTGTTTGGTCGGCTGGCTGACGACGTGGCTCATCGTGCAGGTCCGCCTGCGAGGATGGAACGTCTGGCTTGCGGCCCTGCCTATCTGGTGGGTTCCGTCGCTGGGCGTCAGCCTGTGGCTCTCCTATTTATTTGGCCTTCCCTACGGCATGCTCGTCGCGTCGTTGTCGGCAGGGCAGTTTCTGCCGGCTCTTTGCGGCGTATTTCTCATCCACGCCTTGACCAAGGCATATCGTGTTAATAAGGAGCATGTATGAACAGAACAAATGAAGAATTAAACCAGCTGGCTTCGTTGGGAAGCCAGCATACGACGTATCATCAGGATTACGACCCGGGACTGCTGGAAACCTTTGACAACAAGCATCCCGGCCGGGATTATTTTGTCAAATTCAACTGCCCGGAATTTACCAGCCTGTGCCCTAAGACGGGCCAGCCAGACTACGCGACGATTTATATTTCCTATGTGCCGGATCAAAAGATGGTCGAAAGCAAGTCGCTGAAGCTGTACCTGTTCAGCTTCCGCAACCACGGCGATTTCCATGAAGACTGTGTCAATATCATCATGGACGACCTGATCGCCCTCATGAACCCGAAATACATCGAAGTGTGGGGCAAATTTCTGCCCCGTGGCGGCATCAGCATCGACCCGTACTGCAACTATGGCCGCCAGGGAACACCGTGGGAGCAAGTAGCCTGGCAGCGCCTGTCCCAGCATGATTTGTATCCGGAAAAGGTAGATAATCGTTAAAGCCGCCGGGCCGTGTCTTCTTTTTTTTCGGCGTTCATGGTATAATCATCTTATTAGTAACTGTAATAAAGGATGGTGCATACAGGTGAAAACAAAAAAAATCGTACTGGCTCTGGCTATGACCTTGGCAATCTCGGCGACGGCGTTCGCAGCGAAAGATAATATGTGGCAATACAATAAATACACGACGATCGATATGGATTCGGCAAAGATTTCCTACGACATGGGCCGTGAAGTATTGACCTTTGAAACGATCGAAGTAGCCGGCGATACGACGGACTACTGCACGTACGTCTACAACGTAGACGACCAGACGATCCAGCTCAAGGAAATGGTAACCAAGACGAAGAAAAGCAAATACAAGAGCAGTTTCTATCCCGAAGATATCAAAGACGGCAACAGCGTCATCAAAGCGCGGGCCCGCATGGCCAACGACGTATTGGAAAAGGTACGTCAGGAACGCCGGAAATAATTCAGCGACCCTTCTTACATACGTGTAAAAACTCCCCGTTACGGAATGCAGGCGCATTCGCGGCGGGGAGTTTTATCATGTCAGGGATAGTTTTATTTGCCTTTCAGGCACACCGACAGCCAGCGGGGCAGGGAAAGGTTCATGATGACGGCGGAATAGGCCGCGGCCAGGCCGGCTACGATGAGGTAGATGGCGAGGATATGGACGGCCCGCAGGTACAGGTGGAAATGGGCGGCTAGACCGGTGCAGGCGCTGAGGAATACGGGATGGACCAGGTAAATGGGATAGGAGTAGTTTCCCAGCATGGACAAGAGGCGATGCATGACCGGAGGAACGGAATGGCATTCGAGCCAGTACAGGAAGAAGACGATCGTCGTGACCGTATAGACCATGCCGACGGGGCTGAGCTGGTGGACCGTAAAGACGGCGGACAGGACGTCGTAATGGAGGTAATCCATGACGCCGTAGTAGGCGGCCAGCATGCCTGCCGTAGCGGCCAGCTGAAGGACGTTGATGAAGACGCCGCGGCGGCTGATCCAGTCGACGGCCTGTTGGAAATGTTCGGCCATAAAGGCGCCGAACATGAAGATGAACAGGTAATGGAAGACGACGTAGTTCAGCCGGTATACGAAGGCGTCGTGCAGGAACGGCGAGTCCGTCGGCGCCGTCCAGATATAACTGGAATAAAAATTGAAGACGACGTTGGCCGCGAACAACAGCGTAAACGAGGCGAGAGGCGCCTTATCCATCTGGCGGAGCAGGCCGCGCCAAAGCGGCATGAGAAGGTAAAACCACAGCAGGATGACGAGAAAGTAGATATGATACATGGCTAGGCCATACCACAGGGTTTTCACGAAGGCCAACGGCTGAAACAGGTTGAAATTGTGACTGAGAACGGATACGTACACCATATAAAACAGGGACCAGGCGATATAAGGGACAAAGACTGTCCGCAGGCGGCGGCGCAGGTAGTCTTTGTAGGAAAAGGGCTGGTTCAGGGGCTGGCTGCAGAACATGCCGAAGGCCGACAGGAAGAAGAAGGCCGGTACGGAAAACCGCGATAGGATTTCCAATACGGCGACGAGCCACAGATTAGGCGTCGGATTGGCAATGGCTACGGAGCCGACGTGAATGCCGATGACGCCGAGCATGCACAGGCCGCGCATATAATTGATGGAATGAATAAATCGCTTTGACATTAGGCACCTCGAAAGATACAATAAGATGTGTGTAGTATGGTATAATAAAAAGACGTATTTATTATATCAAATTTTGACGCATTAAGCAGGTATCAGTATGAATCAATCTATGACGAAACGCATCACCCGGACGGGCCTGCTGCTGGCGGCGACGCTGATCTTGCAGGGGCTGCGCCTGTTTATTCCTATCCCTCCGCAGGTCAGCATGTTTGTCATCGGCTCTCTGGTCAACGCTTGCCTGGTGCTGGCAGTGTGGAGCGTCGGGCGGAAATCCGGCCTGGTCGTGGCCTGTGTGACGCCTGTCTTTGCCTGGCTGGAAGGGATGCTGCCCTTTTTGCCCTTCATATTTCCCGTCGCGGCCGGAAACTGCGCCTTTGTCTTCGCCGTCGATGGGCTGCGGCGGTTTCGCGCGGCCGGTTTAGCTGGCGCGGCGCTGTGCAAGGCCGCCGTCGTGTACGGCTCTTTTTATGTCTTGTTCAGCTATGTGGAATTTCCCGCTGCCGTACGGCACATGATACTGCTGGTCATGAGCTGGCCTCAAATCGTGACGGCCGCAGCCGGCGGCGTGTTAGCCTATGTCATTGCCAAACGCCTGCCCCGTCTGGAGGGGCCGCGCTGATACCTGTCGTTTTAGGAGGAACGCATTCATGAGCATATTTTATTACCTGCCGGCTCTCATCGGCATCGTATTTATCATCGTCGGGACCTATCACGGCTGGAAGCTCCGCCGCCTCGTCGGCCGCTGCAAGGCTGCCGCTACGGGGACGCTGCTGGGCTTTGAGCAGCAGAAATCGAAGAGCGGCGACCGGTATTTCCCCGTCGTCGAGTTCAGTGATGGCGAACGGACCTATCGGGCCCGGTATGGCTTCGGCTCGCCCGAATGGGATATCGTCGCCGGCGACGAAGTGGATTTGCGCTACAACCCGGATAATCCGGAAGAAATTTATTTGTATCACAAGCAGAGCCTGCGGCAGCAGTATGCCAGCCCGTTTTTCGTGATCGTCGGAGGGCTGATTTTTGTTTTCGCTTACTACTATCTTTTGTAATAGATGAGGACGGAAAAGGAGGAGATTATGACGACAACGACATCATCCTATCCGGTCAATCCTGAAGCCGTACAGGCTATGAAACGATTTTTGGAAGCCTTGGGACTGGATTTGACGGCCTTGGGCATGGAAAAGACGCCGTACCGCGTCGCCGAGGCCTTCGGCCAGTTTTTTTCCGGTCTGTGGGAAAATCCGGACGACGAGTGGGCCGCTCCGATTCTATCGCAGACGAACGGCCTGGTGGCCGTCCGCAACATCCGCTTCCAGTCCATGTGCGAGCACCATCTCCTGCCGTTCTTCGGGACGGCCCATATCGCGTATTATCCCCAAGACGGGCGCATTGCCGGCTTCGGCCATTTTGCCCGGGCCGTCGGCGTCCTGGCCCGCCGCCCGCAGCTGCAGGAACGGCTGACCGAGGATTTATGCCAATCGCTGTGCCGGGGGCTCCAGCCGAAAGGTGTGCTCGTCGTCGTCAAGGCGACCCACCTGTGCCTGACGATGCGCGAGGGCATGGCTGCCGACGCCGACATCGTCACGGCGGCGACCAGCGGCTGCCTTCAGGCCGGCACGAAGGAATACGACCAGGCCTGGAAGCTGCTCATGGGCGATGCCGGAGGCGGTACTATACAGATGAAAGAGGAAGAATCATGGATACGATAACCATAAAGGGAATGCATTTTTACGGCTATCACGGCTGTCTGCCGGAAGAACAGCGGACGGGACAGCCCTTTCACGTCGATGCCGTGCTGTATGCCGATTTGTCAAAGGCCGGGGCCAGCGATGAGTTGAACGATACGATTGATTACAGCAAGGTGTATCAGCTCGTACAGTCTATCGTAGAAGGCCGGACGTACCGGCTCATCGAACGGCTGGCGGCGGTCATTGCCGACGAGGTGCTGGCCGGCTTTCCCGTCGACGCCGTGCGCGTTGCCGTACACAAGCCCCAGGCTCCGATTGGCGGCCCCTTTGACGACGTGGCGGTGACGGTGGAAAGGAGACGTCATGGCTAGATTTTATATCAGCGTCGGCGCCAATCTGGGCGACAGGGAGCAGAGCCTGCGCAAGGCCATCGACTGCCTGCGTCGGACGGAGGGTGTAGATGTTGCGGTGGTGTCGCCGTGGTATGAAACGCCGCCGTGGGGAAAAACGGATCAGCCGCCCTTTCTCAACGGCGCGGCGGCCGTCGATACGGACATGAGCGGGCAAGACCTGCTGGATATTTGCTTATCCATCGAGAAAGAGCTGGGCCGGGTGCGCCATGAAAAATGGGGAGCCCGGGTCATCGACATCGATCTCGTGTACAGCCCGGACGAGCGGAGCTGTACGGAGACGCTGAAGCTGCCCCATCCCTATATGCTGGAACGGGCCTTTGTCCTCGTGCCGCTGCGGGATATTGCGCCGGATTTGATATTGAAAGGAAAGACCATTGACCAGTGGATAGACGATTTGCCCGACGCCGGGCAGGTCAAGCCATACGTGTAAAAAGGGGGAGAGCGTAGTGGAAAAGATATTGATTGCCGACGACGAGCAGCTCATGCGCCAGCTCGTCGTAGATTTTCTTCAGCCCGAGGGCTACGAGCTCATCGAAGCGGCCGACGGCAAGGAAGCGCTGGAGCTGTATAAGAAGGAACATCCCGACCTGGTCCTTCTCGACGTCATGATGCCGGGCTACGACGGCTGGACTGTATGCCGTGAAATCCGCCGCGAATCAGCCGTGCCCATCATGATGCTCACGGCCAAGGGCGAGGAAATTGACCAGCTCTTCGCCTACGATTTGGGCGTCGACGAATATATTACTAAGCCTTTTAGCCCGAAAATCCTGGTGGCAAAGATTAAGGCCCTCCTGCGCCGCGTCCAGAAGGAGCAGGAAGTGCAGAAAATCGAAGACGGCGTGTCTATCGACCAGGAAGCGCGCCAGGTCGTCCTCGACGGCAAGAACATCGATTTGAGCCCGACAGAATACAAGCTGCTGACCTATCTGGTCAGCAACGCCGGCAAGGCGCTGAGCCGCCGTCAGATTCTCAACAAGGTGTGGAATTACGATTATTACGGCGATTTGCGCACTGTCGACACGCACATCAACCGCCTGCGCATCAAACTGGGCGATAAGGGTAAATACATTCAAACCGTCCGCGGCTACGGATACCGCTACGATGCCAAATGACGCGCCTGTCCCTGCGGGTACAGTCGGGCATGTACGTTCTCAGTTTTACCCTGTTTTTTATCCTGACCCTTATCGGAGCGATCGGTTTCGGGTTTAACCATTATTTTTACGAAAGCAAAAAAGACGCCATGATGGAGGCAAGCCGCGAAATCGGCCGCATTTACGCCGAGCAGGGCCGGAATGGAGAAGAAGCCATCGATATGGTCAGTCAAAATATCGGCGTAGACGTGCTCATCGTCGACGACAGCCAGCTCGTATATTCGTCGCGGCCGAGCCGCCGCGTCTGGGTCAGCCCGCCGAAGATGGATGAAAACGACGTCGTAGTCGTCGTCGGCAAAGAGACAGAAGCGCAAAAGCACGACGCCAACACTCAGATGCCGCAGCATATACGGGAGTTGACGGATTTACTGCACGGCCGGGAGCCTGACGCGGCGACGATCGGTAAGGTTCGTTTTTATGAGCGCGATAATAATTTCCGTTATTTCGACCTCGTAACCCGTATGGACGACGGCGCGTACCTGCTGATGATCTGCCCGCTGGCGCCTATGCAGGAAAGCATCTACCTCGTTCAGAAGTTCATCGTCACCTGCGGCATCATCTGGCTTATCATCGCTGCCGTCGGCACCGTTCTTCTGACGAACAAGATGACCCGGCCCCTATTGGAGCTCAAGAGCTTGTCGGCGGCTATGACACATCTGGATTTTACCAAGAAATGGCAGGGGAAGCGGACTGATGAAATCGGCGAGCTGGGCACGAGTCTCAATATCCTGTCGGATCAGCTGAACGAAGCCCTGACGGCGCTGAAGCAGTCGAACGAAGAGCTGCAGAAGCAGCTCGACAAGGCCAAAGAAGTCGAACACATGCGCCAGTCCTTTATCTTCGCCGTGTCTCACGAATTGAAGACGCCTCTGGCGATTATTCAGGGCTACGCCGAAGGATTGGACAGCCTGCACATTGACGAGGCGACGCGGCAGAAGTACTGTCATGTCATCCAAAGCGAGACGGTTAAGATGGACAACCTCGTCAAGAGTCTTCTGAACCTGTCGCGGCTGGAAACAGGGTCTTTTAAATTAGAAAAGACTGCCTTTGATTTCGCCGCCCTGACGGACGAGGCGAAGGAACGCTTCGCCAACGCCATTCACAAGAAGGGCATCCATATGGAATGGCACGTGCCCGATGAGATGACGGTGTACGGTGATCCGGAGCAAATCGACATCGTTCTGAGCAATTTCCTGAGCAACGCCATCGATTACACGCCTGACGGCGGCAGGATTGCCGTCAGCTGTAAAGAGCAGGAAACGAATTACGTCGTAAGCGTGTATAACCAGGGGATTCAAATTCCCGAAGAGTACCAGCCCCGCATTTGGGAGCCCTTTTACAAGGTCGATACGGCGCGAAGCCGCAACGTCCGGCGGACCTTCGGCGGTCACGGCCTGGGGCTGGGCATCGTCGCCGCCTTGGTCAAGCTTCACGGCCAGCAGTACGGCGTGCGCAACGAAGCGGACGGCGTGACCTTCTGGTTTACCATTCAAAAAGGATAAAAAACTGCAACGAGCCCGGCTGCGTCTTTGCGGCCGGGTTGTCGTATATATTGCCGCGGAGGCGGAAAAGGCGGCCTGTCGTGTATTTATCTGGATGCCGTTCTATGATACAATACTAATAACTCTGATAGTGGAAGGATGGGGACAAGTGAAAAAGTTTTTGGAAAACGCGGAAATTTTGCAGAATGAAGCGATTATTCCCGACGTTTGGAAAATGGTATTTCATGCGCCAAAGATTGCTGCCGAAGCAAAGCCCGGCCAGTTTGTCAATATGCAGAAGCAGGGAGGACAGACGTTCCTGCGCCGTCCCTTCGGCATCGTCGACGCCGATGCGGAGACAGGGGCCGTTACGATCATTTACCGCCTCGTAGGCACGGGGACGCAGGAAATGGCGGCTATGAAAGTTGGCGAAGTCATCAGCGCCGAGGGCCCTCTGGGAGAAGGCGTGTTCACGACGACGCCGGGCAAAGCGCTCCTCGTCGGCGGCGGCGTCGGCCTGGCTCCGCTTATTTTCCTGGCCAAGAAGCTGGATAAGCCCGTCGTACTCGTAGCTGGAAAGACGGCGGCAGAAACGTTCTGGACGAAGTTTTTTGAGCCCTATGCGGAAAAGATTTACGTGACGACCGACGACGGCTCGCTGGGCATCAAGGGCTTTGCCGTCCACGCCTTGCCGGCGATTTTTGCTGAAAATCCAATCGACCGCGTGTCGGTGTGCGGCCCGACGGTCATGATGCAGACCATTGCTGAAGCGTCCGATGCGGCCGGCGTTGCCTGCGAGGTTTCCATGGAAAAACGGATGGCCTGCGGCATCGGCGTATGTCTCGGCTGTACCTTTGAAAGCAAGCTGAGCGGCAAACGCTATAAGGTCTGCGCCGACGGTCCTGTATTCCCGGCGAAGGAGGTCTTCTGATGAACAAGGAACGCATAGCTGTGAATTTTGCCGGCATTTCTATGAAAACGCCGGTCATGGGGGCGTCGGGAACCTTCGGCTTCGGCCTGGAATACGCCGACTTCCTCGACATTGACAACATCGGCGCGATTATATCCAAGGGCATTACGCCGTTGCCGCGGCCGGGCAATCCGGGCGTGCGCGTCGCCGAAACGCCGGCGGGCATGCTGAACTGCATCGGCTTGGAAAATCCCGGCGTAGACGCTTTTAAGCGGGATATCCTGCCGGAAGTAAGCCGTCACAATACGCCGCTCATCGTCAATATCTCGGCCGGTACGGCGGAAGAATACGGCGAATTAGCTGCAAAGCTCGACGTAGACGGCGTCGCGGCCCTGGAAGTCAACATTTCCTGTCCGAACGTCAAAGAGGGAGGCATCGTCTTCGGCACCGACCCGAAGGCCGCCGCAGCCGTGACCCGGGCCGTGAAGGACGCAGTCCAGAAGCCCGTGATCGTCAAGCTCTCGCCCAACGTCACGAGCATCGCCGACATCGCGAAGGCCTGCGAGGACGCGGGCGCCGACGCGGTCAGCCTCATCAACACGGTGCTTGGCATGCGCATCGACCTGCGCGGCAAGAAGCCGCTGCTGGCCAATAAGACCGGCGGCATGTCCGGCCCGGCCATCTTCCCGCTGGCGGTGCGGATGGTCTGGCAGGTCTATGAGGCCGTCCGCATCCCCATCATCGGCATGGGCGGCGTCCGGACGGCGGAGGACGTGCTCGAGCTCATGCTCGCCGGAGCGACGGCGGTCGAGGTCGGCGCGGCCAATCTGGTCGACCCCTTTGCCTGCCGCGATCTGGTAAACGATCTGCCGCGGGTCATGGAACAATATCACATACAAAATCTGAACGATATCATAGGAGGCGCACATCATGGGTAAAGACGTCATCATCGCCCTGGACTTTGACAGCAAGGAGAAAACGCTCGCGTTTCTCGACCGTTTCACCGGCAAAAAGCCGTTCGTGAAGATCGGCATGGAGCTGTTCTACGCCGAGGGCCCGTCCATCGTCCGCGAGATCAAGGCCAGAGGCCACCAGATCTTCCTCGATCTCAAGCTGCACGACATCCCCAACACCGTCAAAAAGGCCATGGCCGTCCTGTCCTCGCTGGACGTGGATATGGTGAACCTCCACGCGGCAGGCACCCGCGCCATGATGACCGCCGCGCTCGAGGGCCTGACCCGCGCTGACGGCACGCGCCCACTGCTCATCGCCGTCACGCAGCTGACCTCCACCAGCCAGCAGAGCATGGAAGAGGAGATCGGCATCCACGCGCCGCTGGCCGACGTCGTCATCGACTACGCGAAAAACGCGCAGGCCGCAGGGCTTGACGGCGTGGTCTGCTCGCCGCTCGAGGCAGGGAAGATCCACGAGGCCTGCTCCGGCAGCTTCGTGACCGTCACGCCGGGCATCCGCTTCGCCGACGCGAAGACGGACGATCAGGTCCGCATCACCACCCCCGAAAAGGCCAGAGCCATCGGCTCGGATTACATCGTCGTCGGCCGTCCCATCACGCAGGCCGCCGACCCCGTCGCAGCCTACCAGCGCTGCCTGCAGGAATTCGTCGGATAACAGAAAGGAGCAGACTATGGAATCTACCGCACGCCGCATCGCAGAGGATCTGCTGTCGATCCGCGCCGTATTCTTCCGGCCGGACGAGCCGTTCACCTGGGCCAGCGGCATCAAAAGTCCCGTCTATTGTGACAACCGCCTCATCCTGACCGCCCCGGACGTCCGCACCGAGGTGGAGACCGCCCTCATGCAGACCATCCGCCGCGAATACCCGGACGCGGAGGTCCTCATGGGCACCAGCACCGCCGGGATCGCGCACGCCGCCATCACCGCGCAGATGATGGGCCTGCCGATGGGCTACGTCCGCTCGTCGAGCAAGGACCACGGCCGCCAGAACCAGATCGAAGGGCGGCTGGAAAAGGGCCAGAAGGTCGTCGTGGTGGAGGATCTGATCTCCACGGGCGGCAGCGTCCTTGAGGTCGTGAACGTGCTGCGGGAGGCCGGCGCGGAGGTGCTCGGCATCGTGAGCATCTTCACCTACGGCATGAAAAAGGGCCTGGAGCGGCTGGCCGCCGCCAAAGTCAGAAATGTCAGCCTGACGAACTTCGACGTGATCGCGCAGGTCGCCGCCGAACAGAAGTATATCAAACCCGAGGACGTCGCCCGGCTCCTGCAGTTCCGGAATGACCCCTCGGACGAATCTTGGATTGGAGGAACAAACTGATATGAACCACCTGATCGACATTCTGCAGCTCAGCACCCAGGAGATCGACGAACTGGTCGCCAAGGCCAACGACATCATCGCCCGCCCGGAGGCCTATGCCCACAAGTGCGACGGCAAGATCCTCGCCACGCTGTTCTTTGAGCCCTCCACCCGGACGCGCCTGAGCTTCGAGTCCGCCATGCTCTCGCTCGGCGGCAAGGTCCTCGGTTTCTCGTCCGCCAGCAGCTCGTCTGCGTCGAAGGGCGAGAGCGTCTCCGATACCATCCGCACCGTCAGCTGCTATTCCGACATCATCGCCATGCGCCACCCGAAAGAGGGCGCGCCGCTCGTCGCCTCCATGCACTCCGAGGTCCCCGTCATCAACGCCGGTGACGGCGGCCACAACCACCCGACGCAGACGCTCACGGACCTGCTCACCATCCAGCGCGAGAAGGGGAGATTCAACGACCTGACCGTGGGCTTCTGCGGCGACCTCAAGTTTGGCCGCACCGTCCACTCGCTCATCAGCGCGCTCAGCCGTTACACCGGCATCAAGATCGTGCTCATCTCCCCGGAAGAGCTGAAGCTGCCGAGCTACGTCAAGAACGAAGCACTCAAGAAGCACAACATCCCCTATGAGCAGACCACGGACCTCGAGGCCGTCATGCCGCAGCTCGATATCCTGTACATGACCCGCGTGCAGCGCGAGCGCTTCTTCAACGAAGAGGACTACCTGCGTCTGAAAGACAGCTACATCCTCACCCCGGAAAAGCTCCGGACGGCGAAGCCGGATCTGTGCATCCTGCACCCGCTGCCCCGCGTCAACGAGATCTCCGTCGCTGTCGACGACGACCCCAGAGCCTGCTACTTCAAACAGGTCAAAAACGGCCGCTACATCCGCATGGCGCTGATCCTCAAGCTGCTTGGTATTGAATAAGGGAGGGCTACCACATGATTATTGATGCGATTTCCAACGGTATTGTCATTGACCATATCTCCGCCGGCAAGGCGATGTACCTGTACAACATCCTCGGCCTCGACCAGCTCGACTGCTCCGTGGCGCTGCTCAAAAACGTCGTCAGCAGCAAGCTCGGCCGCAAGGATATCATCAAGATCGACCGCATCCTGGACCTCGACTGGGACGTGATCGGCTACGTCGACCCCGGCATCACCGTCAACATCATCAAGGACGGCCAGCGCGTGGAAAAGCGCCAGCTGAAGCTGCCGGAGCGGATCCGGAACGTCATCCGCTGCAAAAACCCGCGCTGCATCACCTCCGTCGAGCAGGAACTGCCGCAGATCTTCACGCTCACCGACCGTGAAAAGCGCACCTACCGCTGCCTCTACTGTGAGACCAAAGCCGAGCGGCAGTAAATAGAAGAAAGAAAAAGCAGAGGGGGCAGCCCCTCTGCTTTTTTGCGCCCGCCGCTTCAGACCTCCTGCGTGTAGCCCTGCAGCGCTTGCTGCAGGGCAGCGAGCGCCTTTTTTTCGATGCGGGAGACATAGGAGCGGCTGATGCCGCATTTCGCCGCGATCTCCCGCTGCGTGAGCGGCGTGCGGTCGCCAAGGCCGTAGCGCAGGGTGATGACCATCCGCTCCCGCGGCGACAGCACTGTGTCCATGACCTCGTAGAGCTTCCGGTAGGTCTGCCGTGCGCTGAGATCCTCGAACAGATCCTCATCCGAGCACAGCACATCCATCAGCGACAGCGCGTTCCCGTCCTTCCCGGTCTCAATGCAGTCCGAAAGCGAAACATCCCCCGCCGTCTTCCGCATCGACCGAAAATACATGAGGATCTCATTTTCTACACATCTTGCGGCGTAGGTGGCGAGGCGGGCGCCTTTGGCGGCGTCGAAGGTGGAGATGCCTTTGATGAGGCCGATGGTGCCGATGGAGATCAGGTCTTCCTGATCGGCGGACTGAGAATAGTACTTTTTATTCGGATGAAGCAAAAGGATACGATTTTTCCATAGGAAACGGAGAAATGGCGTTTCAGCACAATCACACAACATCCAGGATCATTTGGACGATAAAGCTGCGTATCCCGGAAATCTCTTAGAGAAAATCATAATTCCGAGCGAAATTATCCGAGTACAAAGAAAAAGCGAGAAACTGAATATATTGAAGAAGTTGATAACGGACTAAAGTGCGAAAAGGTTTATAGCAGGAGGAAACCGTTCAGCAAAAAATCGAGGAAGACGTTACACCTTATGCTGGAACTACTGAGGGCATCGAAAGCGTGTCCGTACACTGGAAGTATATGCGCATTCCAGCTTATCTTGAAAAAGAAGGCATATAACCCTGAAAATACAGATTAGAATGTTTGAAGGCTGCATCAGGAGGTGCAAGCGCGAAGGGTATATTTGTGCGCATCTCGGAAAGAATACCATAAGAAGCAATTTGCAATATCGTTTTGCGAAAAAATTGCAAAATAGCATAGATAATTGTTGACTAAAAATAGTATAGGAGTATAATATACAGTACACCTTTGCAAAATGTTATGAAGGAGAATGTTCGATGCTTCTGGAGTTTAGAACAAAAAACTATCGGTCGTTTAAGGATACGACGACATTCTCAATGCAGCCGGCCCCAAAGCAGACGGGCTTGGACTATAGCGTACAAACAGAACAAATTGTTCAAAAAGAGGGAAAACTTAAGGAAATGAAAGGACTTTGTTCTGCTGTTATATATGGTCCCAATGCAGCAGGGAAAACAAATCTGATCGGGGCAATGGATACGATGAGGGCAATTGTCTTACGAGGGAATATTCAAAATGCGAGCGAACACAGTTCTCCAAATGAGGCAGCCTATTCACTGGAACTGATACCGAATAATTTGGGTGAGAAAGCCTGTACGGAATTTGCAATCCGCTTTACAGAATCGAATCTGCTTATTGAGTATACGCTGAAACTCGATCTCGGGAATTTCTTGGAAGTGGATTATCCCAGAAGAATTGTAGAAGAATGCCTGTATGTAAATGACAAATTGATCTTCTCGCGAGGAAAAACCTTAGAGGTCTTCTTGCTGGCACCTATAAAGCAATATGTAAATAAGAGCATTAAAAGAAAAACAGCAAAAACCATGGACATCGCAAGAAGCAGTTTGAGTGATACAGAACTGTTTTTGAACAACGGGTTTAAAACAATTTTTGCGAAGGATCTTGTCGCATTGATCTTAAAATGGTTTGACGAGAAATTCATGGTAATTTATCGTGCAGATGCGATAAAGGTAATGCGGAAGTTCGCAAATCCAAAGGAGAACACCGTTTATATTGAAAGAACGCTGACTGATGCCGCAAAGGCATTTGGTGTACGCTCCAATGCTCTGGGATATAGGCAGGCAGCAGATAGTGACGATGTTTCGCTGTGTTCGATTTTTGAGGACAAGAAAATTGCAATTCAGGCTGATGCATACGAATCGTATGGAACGATTCGCTTTATCAACGAGTTCCCACTTGTGATTAATGCAATCCTGAATGGTGGTACATTGGTTATGGATGAATTCGATGCATCGATTCATCCAATGGCTTTGATGAATATTATTAATATTTTTCATAACGATGAGATCAATATCCACCATGCCCAGCTTATTTTTAATACACACAACCCGATTTTCCTCGATGCTTCACTTTTCAGAAGAGATGAAATTAAATTTGTGGAACGGGATGAGAAAACAAACCAGAGTGTTCAGTATTCCTTATCGGATTTTAGAACAGCCGATGGTATCCGTAAGGGCGAGGATTATATGAGCAACTATTTCGTAAATCGCTATGGGGCAATTACAGATGTTGACTTTGCACCTATGCTTGAAGAAATTGTTTCAGCGAACAGTGAGGTGAATAGCCATGACTGATATGCTAGAAACAAAGAAATATACATTTACGGTAGAGGGTGAAACAGAACGTTGGTATTTGTTGTGGCTCCGCGATAGAATCAACGAACAGGAAGGTAAAGAGTATAAAGTTGCCATTGAACCAAAGGTTCAGCAGCATCCTATGAAGTTTGCCAAAGGCGTCAATGCAATATCGACGCCGGAGGTAATACATATTTGTGATGTGGAAAGCAAAACGGCAATTCATGTAGAAAAGTTTAGAGGTATTCTAAACGAGTTAAAGGCAGCAAAAACGGAAAAACATATTTCGTATGGTCTTGGTTACAGCAATTACACGTTCGAGCTTTGGATTGTACTGCACAAGAAAAAATGTAACGGTTCGCTTACAGACAGAACACAATATCTAAGCCATATCAATCAAATTTTCGGTGAAAAATTCGAAAATCTTGATCAGTATAAGCACGAAAATAATTTCAAGCGGTGCCTTTCAAAGCTGGACTTGGATGATGTGCGTGCAGCGATTCAACGAGCAAAAGAAATTATGAAAATGAATAAAGACAACGGAAAAAGTCTGATACGCCATGGCGGCTACGAATACTATGAAGACAATCCGGCTCTGACGATGCATGAAGCAGTAGAAAAGATTTTGGTCGAGTGCGGGCTGTACTAATTCGCAGACAGACACATATGGAAGGCTGGTTGTTGCAGTAGTCATGCAATAGCCAGCCTTCTGCATGGCTCATAGCTATTCGACATTATTCGGATGAAGCAAAAGGATACGATTTTTCCATAGGAAACGGGGAAATGGCTTTCCAGCACAATCACACAACATCCAGAATCATTTGGACAATAAAGCTGCGTATTCCGGAAATCTCTTAGAGAAAATCGCAATTTCGAGTGAAATCATCCGAAAACACGGAAAATGCGAGAAACTGAATATATTAAAGAAGTTGATAACGGACTAAAGTGCTAAAATGTTTATAGCAAGAGGAAACAATTCAGCAAAAAATCGAGGAATACATTATACTTCGAATCATAAACTAAGGAGGCTGAATAACTTAAAAATGTGTTTATGCAGCTTTGATTCGCTCATGAAATGTGCGGAGCAGATTGACAAACGCACATGTTTTGTGTATAATGAAGTGGAAAACTCATGCTGGAGAGTGATTCAGATGTATTTGAAAAGAAAAGTAGATGCTTTTTTAGAGGAATGGAAAGCAGATAAAAACAGAAAGCCCCTTATTGTCAAGGGAAGCCGTCAAATAGGAAAAACGGAATCGATTCTGCATTTTGCTGCTGCTCGTTACGAAAATGTGATCGAGATCAATTTTGTCCGTGATGAGAAATACAAGGGAATCATCGCTGACGGATATGAAGCTGCTGACATTATCAAGAATATTTCACTCATTGACCCGTCAAAGAAGTTTGTGCCCGAAAAGACGCTGATCTTCTTCGACGAGATTACGGAGTTTCCGGAAATTGTAACATCGCTCAAGTTCTTCTGCATAGATGGGCGGTTTGATGTGATTTGCAGTGGGTCAATGCTGGGAGTCAATTACAAGAAGATCGAAAGCAACAGCGTAGGGTATAAAAAAGACTATGAGATGTTTTCGATGGATTTCGAGGAGTTCTTGTGGGCAAAGGGCTATGGAAATGACACGGTAGAAAACCTGCTTTCCCATATGAAGGAATTTAATCCTTTTAGCGAGTTGGAGATGAATGTCTTTCATTCGCTGTTTCTGGATTACAATATCCTTGGCGGAATGCCTGCTGTCGTCGCGGAGTATATCGAGCGAAACACCTTTGAGGGATCGCTTGATACACAGAAGCAGCTCATAGCGGACTATAAAGAAGATATTCGCAAGTATGCCACCGGAATCGATCAAACAAGAATTATCAATGTGTTCAACCGGGTCGCGCCGCAGCTTGCAAGGGAAAATAAAAAATTCCAGATTTCCAAGGTGGCATCCGGTGCAAGATTCCGGGATTATCGAGGATGCGCGGAGTGGCTTTCGGATGCAGGTATGGTCAACATCTGTTACTGCATGGAGTTTCCGGAACTGCCATTGGGAGGTAATTACGAGCCCGACGCATTCAAGCTGTATTTTGCGGATACGGGTCTTTTGGTATCCATGCTGGATGATGAATCGCAGGAGGATTTAAGAGCCAATAAGAACCTGGGTGTTTATAAGGGAGCCCTCTATGAGAACATGGTAGGAGAAGCGCTCATCAAGCAAGGATATAAGCTGTTCTATTACAAAAAAGAGGATTCCACACTGGAAGCCGATTTCTTCATTCGTTCAACCGCATCCTTGATTCCTGTTGAAGTTAAGGCGAAAAGTGGGCGGGCAAAATCAATGAAAACATTGATTACCTCTGATCACTACCCGGATATCAGATATGGGATTAAGTTCTCAAAGAACAATATCGGGCATGAGGACAGGATATACACCTTCCCGTACTTCTGCACTTTTCTGCTGAAAAGATTTATGGTTGGTTTTCACGCTGAAGAAGAAGCGGAATAACAAAGACCGCATGGGGAACATACAGCAAAAAATCTGGAAAAAGTTCCCCACAAAACTGAAATCTGTTGCTGATTTATTGAGCCACAGTATTAAGTGCGACAATTCCGGCCTACTTACGGCAGTCTATCAGATTTCATTGACATTTCCGTGGACAAATTCAAACTGTGAACCATAGAATATCAATGTACGCGCAGCTCTATCAATATTGTCTTTAGGAAAAGAAACAGAGCGAAAGAACGGTAGTATATACCGCTTTTTCGCTCTATTTGTTTACTGGTTGTGGGTGCGCTGTATATTCCGAAAAAACGCTATACCGTTCCTCTCCGAATGCAGCGCGTCAGAATCCGCAAAAACTGTGCAGAGGTTGGAGCTGCCGTCAGCGGGCGGTAAGTAAGACTGCGCAGAAGTGCTGCGTTTTTATGCCAGGAAGCGCAGGCGAACCCGTCGATGTTTCGGACGACCTGGAGCGGATTTACGTTGTACTGATTTGCTACTTCGGGATACAGCCGCTGCGATGGTTTCACCAGCCAATGCGGGTTGAGCGAGGAAAGATAGACTGCATAGGATAAATGAAAGAATGCTGTGTTGGTTGCGGAGAAACCAAGGCGGTACAACAGATCATAGACTTCGACAATATCTGTTACAGAATTCATGCCGCATCCGTCCCCTCCAGCGTCTGAACACGTTTCATAAACTGCTGAACCAGCGCGTCCTGCGCCTCGGCATCCAGCATGGAAAAAAGAAACATCAAGGTCGGGGCAGAGGCTGCGTACCTTCCACGCTCCAAATCACTGTATGCGCGGCTGGAAATACGAAGCTGCTCTGCCATAGCTTCCTGCGTCAGTGCCAGCTTCTGCCGCAGGGAAGACAACTCGCCGGAAAGAAGCTCCGAGAGCAGCGCCGGGTATGGTTTCATACTGAAGACCTCCATAGTTTATAATCGATCAACTATGGAGATTTTATGTCGAAATGAAGTTTACTTCCACGAAGCGCACTTCGTAGCTTCCGCTCAAACCTTGTAAAAATCCGATTCGAAACGCGTAAAACAGCATGATTCAGTGAAGCAACAGAATATCCAATGCGCGTCAACGCAGAAAGAGAGAAAAGATTACAGCAACGCACCGATTCCTGTGTACGCTCCAGCAGAGTTTGTGAAACTGCTGAGCGAAAAGAGTGAAGAAATCTAAAAAGCGTAAGAATATCCTTTGCAATTTAATAAGTCGATTTGGATGACAGGGGAGCAGGCTGAAGCGCGAAAGTGCATCAGCCTGCTTTTTGTAATGAGGAGGGTTTGAATGAACACTGAAATCGTATCGCAGAAGGAACGATTTCTGCGAGAGGTAGAACAGAAGCTCCTGCGCAAGGAGCTGGATGCAAGGCTGCTGGAAGACGGTCTGATTCACGTCAGATGGAATGGGCAGCCGCTCTGCTCGGTTGACAGAGATGGCATCGTCCGGTTCAGACTGGCAGATATCACAGGGACGGAAGTAGATAAGCAGCTTCGGACGGTGACACAGATGGCCGGTCAGGTCAAAGAATATATGCGGATCTTTGAACGTGCGCCCGCACTGAAAGCAATCGGTCTGGATGATACCTACAAAGTCCTTGCGGACTTCGGTGATGCGGTGCTGGCTGGACAGCTTGGGAAAAAGGGCGCTCGGTTTGTGACGTGGGAGTGGGACTTCGACCGACGGGGCGTCCACGCTGGACATTACTTCATGGAAAACTATGAGGCAGCAAAAAAAGACTTCGCTGTCCGCGCTGGTCTGGTGGAAAGCCAGTGCCTTTTTTCAGACGAGCAGCTTGCTGTGATCAAAAATGCCTGCGAGTTTGCGCTGGAGGATGATGCAACGCTCTCATATGCCGAAGAAAAGCAGCTCCACAGCGTACAGGAGCAGATCGAGCTGCTTCTGCCGCAGCAGGAACAGGGGCAGCGCCCCACAATGGAACAGACAATGTAATATTTCGCAAAAGGCCGGGATTTCTTTTCAGAAGTCCCGGCTTTTTTGCGTTCTGGAGGTGAACGATCATTGTAGATAAATCAAAGCACTGGAATCT
>ERZ779877.1461-NODE-1461-length-20110-cov-9.096185_pt1 | contig 20110 bp, 19 predicted proteins | sample MGYA00511556_ERZ779877 | MGnify/ENA primary metagenome ERZ779877 (study PRJEB29588, sample SAMEA2159338) | human gut metagenome | biome: human gut; feature: human-associated habitat; material: faeces | place: Denmark | collected 2008/2010 ...
GGTAGAATTATTCTATCCATTTTATTGCACATGAAAAACCATTAAGATTAATTATTATTCTTAATATACCCCCCCCCATACTAGGTTTTACAGTATTTTTTGTTTCCATGTGTATCTCTCCTTTGTTTTTTTAAAGCTTGAAATTTTTTGTTACTCTCGCTATTACAAGATAATCTTATCAAAAAAAGGTGCTTGAGTCAAGTACCTTTTAACATATTATTTCGTTATTTTCATCAAAGTTTATATTTATAAACTTTTGAGCAGCTAAGTAGTCACACATATGGACAAATCTTTGGTATTTAGTTTTTGGTTTTTGTAATACTTCATTACCGTTAAAGTCAGTATTCCACTGTCCCATATGAGTTTCTATCATACTACATACTAAGTTAACTTCTTCTTCTGTTAAAGTAGTTTCTTTTTTATTGTCTTTTATAAGCTTACTTGCTAAAAGTGGATGCTCTATTTTTGTATATCTTTCTTCAGGTATTCCACGTTTTACCGTGTCATGCATTATTAATGCAAGTATTATTAAATCTTTCTCATCTTTTGTAAACTTATATCCAATAGTGTCATTATTTAATAATGTATTAGCTATTTTTACCGCAGCTTTAGTGTGTCTTAAAAGTCCACCTTCGCCTTGACTGAATGCAGGATGGTATTTGCCTGTAGAACTAGCAGCCTCTTTATAGAAGTAATCAGGTATTTTACTAATTAATACTTCCATACTACTTCTAATTCTATCATTTTTGATATAGTTAAGTTCTGTATTAAAAACCACGACCGCCACCTCCGCCTCCGCCGAAGCCTCCACCAGAAGAAAATCCTCCGCCGAAACCACTTCCACTTGAACTAGAGCTTTCAGCTATTTTAGACGCTACTTCAGAATGTGCTGTAGAAATTGACGAGTGTACTGTTCTATTAATATTGCTATTTAAACTACTCCATAAGTAATAATCAAATACAAAATCTCTATTAGTGTAATCATTTGGATACATTTCATTAAACTTTATTTTCATAGTCTTACCTACTTTATCTGCAAGACCAAATATATTTGCATACACTAAGTATCTTTCCCATAACTTAATTTCAGGAAGTTCTTTTTCATCAAATCTACCAAAGTCTTTTAAAAATCTTTCAAAAGCTTTCCATTTATGATAGTCTAAGTTACCTCTTATAGTTCTTTTGTTAAAGCTAACTAAATATATTATATAAGCTATTGTACTAATTATAACTATAAATGCAAGTAAGTTAAACATACCTAGTTTCATATCTAAATAAAGTATTAATATACTTACTAAGGCATATAGTGAAAACTTAAGTTTAACACTGTTATTATTTTCATAGAAGTTTAATTTTTCACTTTCATTAGTAACAATACTTTTCCAAGTATCAAAACCTTTTAAGAATGGACTAGTTGTACCATTAACTTCTTTAGCATATTTTTTTATATCTTTTAAAGTAACCATATTATTACTTCCAGCTTTATTAAAAAGTATATCCATTACTTTCTTTTCGCCCTCATTTAACTCACTTTCGTCTACTGTAGTTCTAGTAAATTTATAGTCTTTCTTATCTAACTTTTCAAAACTAATTTTTTTCTTATATATTAGATTTAATATACTAGTAGAAAAACCTTTTTCAGTTATCTTTTTATCATATAGGTATTCAATTGCTGTTACATCATAGTCATCTATAAACTCTCTATTGTATTCCATATCAAAAGAGCGCTTTCTTTCTTTGTCATACTTAATATATAGATAAACTATTATTAATAGTAAAATTAATAAATAAGTCCCACTTAAAGCATATGTTCCATACACTAATATTTTAGCAGTTTTTCTTTGTTTATTAGCATCATCAGCTCTTACTTGTTCCACTTCTAGTATTTTGTCTAACGCATCAACCTTACTTTTCTTTAAGAATGGATGGTCTACCATAATTAAACTTTTATCAAAAACCATTCTCATATCTACTGGAGTATTCTTACTTAAGTCTTCAATTTTTAAGTATCCTCCATAATATTTAGTAGCTCCGTCTACTTCGTCTACTATTCTACTAACTTCTCCACTTAATGGACCATGTGCCCATACTCTTGTTTCAGTAGTAGTTGCCTGTGGTAAAGTAACTCTTAATTGGTACCTTCCTATATCATCATCAAATCCATTACCTATAAAACTTAAATACAACTCTGCTACATCATTATGTAGTACTACCGTATTACCTAAAGTATATTCTATATAAAAGTATGTACTAGAATTAACTGTTTCATTATACATCTTTATACTTTTGCCATTTGTAATATCACTGATAGTATAGCATCCACGATTATTAGTGCATTCACTAAATTCAGTCACTTCACTATTAAACGCGTCAAAACTTAACTCTCCATTATAGTTTATACTACCAACTTTTATATTGTCTATTCCAGTTGGGTTATATATACTACTTCCTTCAAAACTAGAAGTATCTCCTGTAAAGTCTCCTAATCTATCATTTTTATAAATTAAGTCTCTTATATAACCATTATAACTACCAGTACTCTTGATAATCTCTCTTACTTTTAAGTTCCCGCTTATATCAATACTAGCATCTACTATATAATCATCTATTTTATAATTAACATTACTTACTGCATAGTTAATACTAATAAATGAAAACAAACTTATTATTAAAACCAATATTTTTTTCATAAATCCTCCTATTAAAAGAAAAAAGCTTACATTTAGTAAGCTTAAAACTGTACTTTTGGAGCAACTTTAGCTTCAGTTTCTGCTTCAAAGAATGCTTCTTTTTTAAATCCAAATATTTTAGCAACTAAATTTGAAGGAAATAATTCAACTTTATTATTTAAAGATAAAACTGTATCATTATAAAATTGTCTAGCACTAGATATTTTATCTTCTGTTTCTTCAAGATTACTTTGAAGTTTTAAGAAACTTGTATCAGCTTTTAATTCAGGATAACTTTCGCTTAATGCAAATAATTGTCTAATAGCGCCAGTTAACTCATTATTAGCTTTCATTTCATCTTCTTTTGTACCTGCTACAGTAAATTTATTTCTTGCTTCAATTACCCCTTTCAAAGTATCACTTTCATGTTTAGCATACCCTTTAACAGTTTCAACTATATTAGGTATTAAGTCAAATCTCCTTTTTAATTGTACTTCAATTTGTGCCCATTGGTCTTTTACTCTATTTCTTAATTTAATTAAAGTATTGTATGTACTAATTACATAAAGAATGATTAAAAACACAACTATTCCCACAATTATCCATGGATTCATATCATTACCACCTTTCCTATTTAATTATACAATAAATATTTTTATTTATCTACATATTTTTTAGTTTTGCATTATATTTTACAGTAATTCCATTGATAATATTATTAAATGAAGCCATAACTTCTTCTTCAGTCAAAGTTCTCTCTTCACTCATATAGTTAAGAGTAAATGTTAAACTCTTTTCTTTACCCATAATATACTCGTCATACGCTACTACTTCTGTAAGTGTTTTACCACCAAGTTTTCTAATATCCTTAATAATATTATCACTTACTACAACATCACTAAATATAAACGATATATCTTTTTTAATACTAGGATATTTACTTAATTCTTTAAACTTAATCTTACCAGCTTTAACACTTCTTAATGTACTTAAGTTAATTTCACATACATACAAGTCTTCTTTGTTTACTAGTGGATGTACTTTACCAATAAATCCAACGTTTAGCCCATTTAGTATTATATTTGCACTCATATATGGATGCATTTCTTTAATAGTCACGTCACTTACAAATGAGTATCTTCCTTTATAGCCAAGGTAATCTAGTAAAGACTCAACTACACCTTTTAAATAGTAGAAATCTATTTTAACACTAGTATTAATTCCAGTAATAAATTCTCCACTCATAAGTATTGCTAGTTTACTTGTTTCAACATAGTCATTTTCTACTTTAGAATAACATGAACCTATTTCAAATATGCTTACATTCTTAATGTTTCTTGCTTTATTATATTCATAAACATTAATTAAAGACGAGATTAAACTATTTCTTAAAGTACTTCTTTCGCTATTTAAAGGTTCCATTACTTCAACTGGAGTAAATTCTTCACTTACAAATTTATTAATGTCTTTTTTATTAATAAGGCTATATGTAATAGTTTCATTTAGTCCCATATCACTTAATTTAGTCTTAATAATTCTATCATAGTTATCATACTTACTTCTTCCATTGTTAGTGCTAGGTAGTGTAATAGGTACTTCATCTACCCCATATATTCTACCAATTTCTTCTATTATATCTTCTTTTATTGACACATCTAATCTTCTACTAGGTACGATTATATCAAACTCATCGTTATTAATGTTTACACTAAATTTAAGCTTATTTAATACATTTACAACGTCTTCTTTAGTAAGACAAAGACCTAGAACACTATTAATTTTTTCTAACGAGATTAGCACGTGTTTTTCACTTTTATCTACTTTATCATAGATTATTAATCCTTCACTAACTGTACCACCAGCAAGATTTGAAAGAAGTTCTTTACTTCTATTGATAGCTAAGTATGTTCTTTTATAGTCAAGCCCTTTTTCAAATCTACTAGAAGCTTCACTTCTTAATATTCTTTTAGCTGTTTTTCTAATAACACCAGGAGTAAATATTGCACTTTCTATAAGGATATTTTTAGTGTCCTTTGTTACCTCAGTAGAAAATCCACCCATCACACCTGCTAGTCCAATTGCACCGCTTTCGTTATATATTACTATATCGTTTGTTGTTAGTTCTCTATCAGTTTTATCTAATGTAGTTAGCACTTCTTCATTATTAGCCATTCTAACACCTATTAACTTACCTACTTTATCAGCGTCATAAAAGTGAAGTGGTTGACCAGTTTCAAGCATTACATAGTTACTTATATCTACTACGTTGTTAATTGGTCTTATACTAGAAGCTATTAAAGCATTTTTAATATAGTCAGGACTTTCCTTAATAGTGACATTATTAACTCTTCCTAATAAATATAATGAACAATTATCAGTATCAACACTCAAGTTAACGTCACAAAGAAAGGTATCTTTGACACTTTCATATACTGGTGTTGGTTCATTTACAGGTTTACCATAAACTGCCCCTAGCTCATAAGCCAATCCTATCATGCTAAGTAAGTCACTTCTATTTGCAGTTAGTTCAAAATCTACTATCTCGTCATCTAGGCCAAGATACTCTAAAGCATCCATCCCAACAGGTGCGTCACTTGGTAACTCATGTATTCCGTTTATATCCATTTCGTTTAAAAACTTCTTGTCAAGCCCTAGTTCTTCTAAACTACAGCACATTCCGTTACTTATTGCCCCTCTTATAACACCTTTTTTAATTGTGCCACCAGGTAAAACAGCTCCATCTTTTGCAACAATTACTTTTAAACCTTTTCTCATATTAGGTGCACCACACACTATATCAAGTACTTCATCTCCAACATCAATTTTACAAACGTGTAAATGATCACTATCTGGGTGCATTTCACACTCTAAAACGTGTCCAACAACTAAGTTAGTTGCATTAACTAATTTTCCAGCATAGTCATACTCATTTCCTACACGTGTCATATCTTCAGCAATAGTTTTTATATCAATACTTTTAACATCAATATAATTACTTACAAACTTTTTACTTAGTATCATTATTTAGTCTCCTTTCTATTAAAAGTATTTAATAGTCTTATATCATTTGTATAAATATTTCTTAAGTCAGTTATACCATACTTAAACATTGCAAGTCTATCAATTCCTACACCAAAAGCAAAGCCTGTATAAACTTCAGGGTCATATCCACACATTCTAAGTACATTTGGATGAACCATTCCTGAACCAAGTATTTCTATCCAACCAATATTTTTACATAATGAGCATCCTTTACCACCACATTTAAAGCAAGTTACATCTACTTCATAAGATGGTTCAGTAAATCCAAAATAACTAGGTCTAAATCTAATATTAGTGTTTTCTCCAAGCATTCCTTTAGCCATTTCTAATAGTGTACCTTTTAAGTCACTTAGGCTAATATTTTTGTCTACTACAAGAGCTTCTAACTGCATAAATTGATGTGAATGAGTAGCGTCATCATCATCTCTTCTATAAACTTTACCAGGACAAATCATTTTAATTGGAGTTTTATGGGTATTTGCAAGCATTGTTCTTACCTGTACACTACTAGTTTGACTACGAAGTAACATATCTTCAGTTATATAGAAAGTATCTTGCATATCTCTTGCTGGATGGTCTTTCGGGATATTTAATTTTTCAAAACAGTTTACATCTGTTTCAATTTCAGGCCCAGTTACAACATCATAACCCATACTAACAAACAAGTCTTCTAAGTCATTTCTTACTAAAGTTAATGGATGCATACTACCAGACTTAACTTTTTTACCAGGTAAAGTAACATCAATTCTCTCACTTTCTAACTTCTTGTTTAATTCTTCTGTACTTAAATTCTCGTATTTCTCTTCAAACAAGCTATTAAAGTTATTTCTAAACTCGTTAGTTAAAACTCCTACACTTTTCTTTAAATCATTACTCATAGTACCAATACTTTTCATAATTTCTGTAAATTCACTTTGTTTACCAAAATATTTACTTTTAATTAAGTTTAACTCGTCTATTTTTTTACTACTTTCAATTTCTTTTCTAGCATTTTCAAGTAAATCACTTAATTTTTCTTTCATATTATCACCCTTTCAAAATAAAAAACTTCATGACTTAAGGACTACAAACTGCAGCGGTACCACCTTAATTCATAAAGTTAATTTATGCTTCTCTTAAGTTAACGCCTTTATTACGCTCTTTTATATAATGGAAAACGAACTTTCATATATAACATTGTTAGTTTACACCTACCACTAACTCTCTATAATTATAAATTATATACTACCTTTTTTCCTAAAAGATACTTATATTTTAATACATTTAATTTAATTTTTCAAGTAGTAAACTAAATATTTCTCTTTAAAACATTTATATTTCTTCCGAGATTATTATATTCACTAACTAACTCATGTAGTCTTTCTATACTTACTCCAGTTACTTTCGTAATCTCTTCTGTACTAACAAGTTTTCTTGCTAAATATGTAAGCACTGCTAGACTTTCATTCTCACTAAAGTAACTAAGTAATTCTTTGTACTCTTTACTTCTAGCAATATTTCTCATATCTCTTAAACTATTAATTCTAACACCTACATACTTTTCTTTACTCTTTCTATTAAAATAAAGAACTGCTTTTTCTAACATCACTTTAATTCTATGATTATCTTCACTACTAAATGTATGTAATTCACTTGCATTTGAATAATCTACTCCATACTTCTTTTGTAAAAGCATTTTATCTTCATTACTTAGTGTATCAATAAATTCTAAAAGTAAATATTTCTCTTCAGCATTAACTCTTTCAAATAAACTCTTATACTTTTTAATTTCTCTATCTTTTAAACTCCAAGATAACTTAGTTATAACAAAACGTGTGATATATTCGTTTTCCTGTGTTGTCATAATATTTTTAGTAGTAGTCAAATCAAAATTTTCCCCATATTTCTTTATTAGAATATCTTTATCTTTTTCTTGAAGACTCTCTATTGCCTTTAACACTCTTAATTTAAATTCTTCCATTGTTTCATCATCAAATTTATTCTTACTTAATATAAGAAATAATGGTTTAAAGTTAGTATGTACTAATTTAGGTTTACCACTTTTTAATCTTTCTATAGACTTTTTCCTTAATAAACTATTCTTTTGTTCAACATTAATAGCCACTTCTTTATCTAAATTTTCTCCAAATAAACTATATATACGTTCCTGTTCTTTCTTGCTTAAAAGACTCATTCTTTCTTTAATAGTATCTAAGTCTAGATTAACATAATCAGTAATTTTAACAAACTCACCATTCTCTAACAAAGCAAGCTTTCTTCTAATTAATCTACATATTCTTACATTTATCTCATCATTTACTTTATTATCTACTTTATATAACTTATCAAAGTTTTCTCCAAATTTTTTCTTTAATGTTTTAATACTTTCTTCATCCAAAGAATAAACCACTCTTAATACTTCTTCTTTAGGCTTATTAAATTGATTAAAAAATCCTTTATAAACACTAGAATAATCTACTTTTCTAGTTGATACTTTACCTTCTTTAATCGCAGTTTGTACTTTCTTTATTATATATAAATTCTTTTGTCTAATCTCTTTAGTTACTACACCACTTTTAAGTTCATTATCTTTATAAGAGTACTCAGTAAATAAATTAACCAGTTCTTTTTCTTTTAAAGTATCTATTAATTTAATTACAGTTTCTTTTGGTGCATTAAATTCATTAAATAAATTCTTCTTATACAGTTTCTTATATATTTGACTAATTATATCTTTTGCTTGTTTACTGTTTGGATTTCTAAATTTGTTATCTACTCCCCATGTGTAATAAACTAAATTCTTTTGTACGTCAGTTAACTCTTCAACTGCAGCTAGAACAGTACTTTCGTCTATTCCCATAAAATTATCAAAAAAATAATCTTTTAATTTCATAATATCCCCCTTAAAAAAAACAAACATATTGTACCATAAATAGGTACAATATGTCAATAGTTTAATTTGTCATCACATACGGATCACTTTGTGTCCCAGTTCCAGATACAGTCACATCAGCTGATAAAGCCATAACTGGGATAGTTGGAAAAAGGTTTTGCACTCCATTAAAATGCGGAACATCATCCGTGGCGCTAAGAAGATCGTTGTTCGTAAGCCCCCTATAGTCAACATAGTAAGCACCATTAGCATAAGACGACGAAGGACTTAACAACCATTGATATATTCCGTCTCCTTGGTACAACCAGTTATTATTATGACAGGCTGCTAAATTATGATAAGAATTTGTTTCTTTTGTTCTTGGACAGTCACTTGCAAGTACGGCGTATCCATAATCACTTGGATATATTAATCCTACACTTCCTATAAATGATGTAGAACTATTATAGTTATTCTTTGCTGTAACTCCTGGCGTACTTCCTCTTTCTACTTCGAACCAGGCTGATGATGTCAACGAACTATATGAACTACTTGTACCTAGATACATCTTATAGTTTACAGTATGACTATAATTAGTTAGATTATACGTACTTGATAACTTATCGTGCATCGTTGTATTTGGAAAATGGTTTGTTTTATTTGAGTCATAAGCCATAGTAGGATAACTGTCCTTTTCATAATGTCTTCTAACTCTTATTACTTCTTCTCCATTTGCTCCATCATTAAATATTCCAATTATTCTCCATAATTCTTTTTCATTAGTACTTTTATTAGTCATGTATATATAGTTATTCGGATTAGTTCCTTCGTATCTATATCCATTTTCGTTTACTGTATTTGTTTTTATGACATCAGTTAATTTCGGATCAGCGACTTCTTCAATTGTGTAAGGACTAGTTGCGCTACCATCGCCTGATTTGTATATTAAATCTTTTTTTAATGATATAACTGGTCTAACGTGTAACTTATATTGAACACTTTGTGCTCCAAATTGTGCTTTCCTATCTTGTGCACTTGATATTTTAAACACTACAGAACTTTTATCAGTGTCCCAACTAGCAGCCGACAACAACCACCATTCATTTTGTCCATTTTTAATAGACGCATTGCCTTTACTATTTAAGTAATACCATGTTGCAGCATTTTTTGTCCATACACCACCTGCATAACTTATTTCATCTGCTGTCATTAAGGCAATTGGATATGTTAATTGTGCTTTTGTATTATTCACACTAAATGCATCATATTCATTTGTACAATTATATGATGGATTTTTATTAGCTCCTAATCTTGTATATCCAACATAATAAAATTGGTTTCCAGTTGCCGAATATGTACCACTTCCTAATTCTCTATCATTACAATATACTGCTGTTGTACTTAAGTATTTTGTATAACTCGCTAAATTATCTTTATACCAAGTATCTATAGTTTTTTTAATTGTACTATCATTTGTATTTAATCTATTATTTTCCAAAGACCCGCTTGTACCATATTTATATCCTACATACATTGAGTCATTATAGTTTTCATTAAAAGCAATTTCACTATCACCAATATAGGCATTCTGTGTTTCAGGACTTGTTCCGTGGTACAAAAGTCTAATACTTCCATCAGAGTTTGTTCTTATTATTCTCCAGTAGTATCCGCCGAACTTTACCCAGTTGTTTCTTGCATCTCCTGCAAAATAGTATACATCTGTATTATTTTCTTTTGCTTTATACATAGTTCCTATATTTACATCTGTGTAGGTTGTACTAAAATCTGTTCTAGTTTTAATATTTGAATTATCTTCCATTATTTGATAACCTAAAGTACCTTTAGTATATGGGTTATTTTCGTTTGTTGTACTCTCTACTATATATAAACTACCTGTTACAGTTGACCCCATATCTATACTTTGGTCTTCAGTGCTATCTAGGTATTTTATTTCTAAAGTATAACTTTGTTTATTACTACTTCCTGGTTCTATAGTAATACCTCTTGCTATAACTAAGTCATATGTATTTTCTCCATCTTTTGGCATATCTTTAAACTCAGTCATATTATAACCGTTTGTACTAGTTATTTTATAAACTAAGTATCCATTTGTCTTAGTAGTATTCTTATAATTTTTTAATACTATGTCATAAGTAAAACTTGCCTTACTCTTATTTTCAACACTAAAAGTGTTTGTACTACTCCAACCTGGCTCTATTATGCCACTCGCTATTTCGTTATTATTGTCAAAGTTTATTGTAAGCTCTTTTGCATTCACGCTTACGTTTTTACCGTTTCCTATTATTCCAGCACTAAAAAAAGCTAGACTAACAGACATTACACTCACTATTAAACATACTACTAAAATTGTTATACTTTTTTTATTCATAACATTATACTCCTATCATAATCACATTTTTCCTTCTATATTTATATTGTCGTATTCCATTAATTATATACAAAAAGTATAATATTACTGGCACTACCTTACTATCTATATGATTACAAAATTATTATAGCGTGTTTCACGTTAAAAATCAATATTAAGTTTAAAGTTATGGTATCTTTTTATGTAAAGAATGGAGGCTTCTTATGAGTAGAACTAATAGATTAATGATGAACAGATTAAGAGATTTAAGAGAAGAAAGAGATTTAAAACAAAAAGATATCGCAACTTATTTATGTATGAGTCAAACTGGGTATGCTGCTTATGAAACAGGAGAAAATGATATACCCACTTGGGTACTTCTAAAACTAAGTGAATACTATATAACAAGCATTGATTATATACTATTTAATACAGACGAAAGAGTTAAATATAAAAATAGCAAAATAGATAAAAAAGATTTGGTTAGATAAATCTTTTTTTATTTTATATAAAAACCTCCAAAAGGAGGCATTATTATATGTTAAAGCAACATAATTATACACATTCCGATTTTTTCCATTTTGGAATTTTTCGGAATCAATCTATTATAGCACTAAGAGGTATTATTTGATTTTTATTATCTAAATTTTCCATTACTTTTGCAGTACAAATAATTCCACCATTACTTATGTTGTCTTTTATAAGTTGAAAATTCTTTATCATACGAATATCAACCTTATTATTCATTTTAATTTCATATAAGTGATTTTTGCTATTTTCATCCGTAATTATTAAGTCTATTTCTCTCTTATTTTTATCTCTATAATATGAAAAATCAAAATTCAAATTAAAATTAACATTATTTTTTATAATCTCGCTTATAACATAGCTTTCAAATAAATTTCCCAAAAAGGAATACTCTTTTAATCTAGTAATCGACTTAATTCCTAACAAAAATATACATAATCCTGTATCCATAAATACTAATTTAGGATGTGTCTTTTTTCTTTTAAATTCATCGTGCTTAAACTGATAGATTAATTTAATTATCCCGGTGTTTTCTAAAATAGATGTCCATGTCTTAACAGTTTTATCATTAATGCCAACAGAAGATGCAATTTCAGAATAGTTTAATAATTGACCTGCATGACTTGCAATTTCAGCCATAAATAATCTAAATGTTTCTAAATCCTGAACTTCCTTTAATTCTCTTATATCTCTCTCCACGTATAAATCTACATAACTATTATAAAAATATTCCCTATTAACATTATTACATACAACATCAGGCATACTACCATTAAACATTTTAACTAGGACGTCCTCTTTACTAATATAATCTCCTTCAACCAAATTTTCTAAATCAAGAGGCAAATATTTGCTTTGATTACTTTCTCTATTAGATAGAGAATACATATCCAATACGCCCATTCTTCCTACTAATGTCTCACTAACGTTTTTCATTATTTGAATTTTTTGTGACCCAGTAAGCCAATACAAATTTCTTTTTTCTGAGTTATCACAAACTATTTTAATATATGAAAGAATTTTTGGAGCATATTGTATTTCATCTATAATAACAGGAGGTTTATACATTTCAATAAATTTTTTAGGATCTCTATTTGCAAATGCTCTTAACTCTAGATCATCCAATGTAACATAAGAACGTTTTTCTTCTTTTAATCGTTTTAAAAAAGTTGATTTTCCAATTTGTCTTGGTCCTGTTATTAAAATTGATTTAAAATTTTTTGTATAATCAGTAAAAAGATTTTCGATATCTCTATTATAGTATTTCATATTTCACCACTTTCTAATATTCATTATATCAAACTAAAATTAATTTTGCAATACTTTTTCGGAATACTATTCCGATCTTTTCCATTTTGGAATTTTTCGGAATGATTTGGATATTTTATCTTCTAAATAAAATTCAATATGAATATAATATTTTTTTTGCACATCTCTTTGAATTTTTTTCTTGCATCTTCTACTACAGCTGCTATTATATCAACTCAATTATAATTATACCTATATTTTTCAAAAATGCACCTAGAAATCTATAATGCAATAACAAAAATTTTAAAGACATAAAAAAATTCCCAAAACGGGAATTTTTTTAATTAACTTAATTACTCAATAATTTCAGTTACTTTACCAGCACCAACTGTTCTTCCACCTTCACGGATAGAGAATTCAGTACCGTTTTCAAGAGCTATCTTAGTGATTAATTCAACTGTCATTGAAACATTATCACCAGGCATAACCATTTCAACACCTTGAGGTAATTCAATTACACCAGTAACGTCTGTAGTTCTGAAGTAGAATTGTGGTCTATAGTTACTGAAGAATGGAGTATGTCTTCCACCTTCTTCTTTAGATAGAACATAAACTTCTGCTTTAAACTTCTTATGAGGAGTAACTGTTCCTGGTTTTGCAAGAACTTGTCCTCTTTCAACATCTTCACGGTTAATACCACGAAGAAGTACACCAGCGTTATCTCCAGCTTCAGCAAAATCTAATGATTTTCTGAACATTTCTATACCAGTTACAACAACTTTTCTTGTATCTTTAATACCAACGATTTCTACTTCGTCATTTAATTTTAACATACCTCTTTCAACACGTCCTGTAACAACAGTTCCACGACCTGTGATAGTAAATACGTCTTCAATACTCATTAAGAAAGGCTTTTCAGTATCTCTTACTGGAGTATCAATCCATGAGTCAACTGCATCCATTAATTCGTCTATAGCAGCAACATACTTAGGGTCACCTTCTAGAGCTTTTAATGCAGATCCTCTTATGATTGGAGTATTGTCTCCATCAAATCCATATTCTGAAAGTAATTCTCTTACTTCCATTTCTACTAAATCAAGTAGTTCAGGATCATCAACCATATCACATTTGTTGATGAATACTACCATTTTAGGTACACCAACTTGTCTAGATAATAGGATGTGTTCTCTTGTTTGAGGCATAGGTCCATCAGTTGCACTAACAACTAAGATAGCCCCATCCATTTGAGCAGCACCTGTGATCATGTTTTTAACATAGTCAGCGTGTCCTGGGCAGTCAACGTGAGCATAGTGACGTTTTGCAGTTTGATACTCAACGTGAGCTGTATTAATAGTAATACCTCTTTCTCTTTCTTCTGGAGCTTTATCTATATTTGCATAGTCTACAAATTCTCCTCCAAATTTTTCAGCTTGTCTTTTGGTAATAGCAGCAGTTAATGTTGTTTTACCATGGTCTACGTGTCCAATTGTACCAATGTTAACATGTGGTTTTGAACGATCAAATTTTTCTCTTGCCATTTTAAAATTCCTCCTTTTTCTATATACATTATTATTTTACCTAAAGTTTATGACTTTTTCAAGCATAAACTGTTAAGTTTTACATTTTTTTATTAGGCAACACTGTTTTTCTTAATAATATCTTCAGCAATGTTTCTAGGTACTTCTTCATAATGGTCAAATACCATTTGATATTGTCCTCTACCTTGAGTATTACTTCTTAATACTGTCATGTAACCAAACATTTCTGCTAAAGGTACCATTGCGCCTATTTCTAGGTCTTTACCTCTTGATTCATTACCAAGTGGTCTTCCTCTTCTACTAGTTAAGTCTCCCATAACTGTTCCCATAAATTCTTCAGGAACTACAACAGATACTTTCATTATTGGTTCTAGTAAAACAGGTTTACATTTATTTTTAGCTTCTTTAAGTGCCATTGAAGCAGCTATTTTAAATGCCATTTCGTTAGAGTCTACATCATGGTATGAACCATCAAATAATGTACACTTAACATCTATCATAGGATATCCAGCAAGTACTCCTCCAGCTAAAGCTTCTTGAAGTCCTTTATCTACAACACCAATGTATTCACGTGGTACTACACCACCAACAACAGCGTCAACAAATTCATATCCTTTATCTTTATTAGGTTCAAATTTAACCCAAACGTGTCCGTATTGTCCACGTCCACCACTTTGCTTAATGTATTTACCTTCACAGTCAGCTGGTACTGTAAGAGTTTCTCTATAAGCAACTTGTGGTTTACCAACGTTACACTCAACATCAAATTCTCTTCTCATTCTATCAACTAGAACATCTAAGTGTAACTCACCCATTCCAGCTATAATAGTTTGACCAGTTTCGTGGTTTGTGCTAGCTCTAAATGATGGGTCTTCTTTTGCTAACTTTTGAAGTGCAAGACTCATTTTTTCTTGGTCTGCTTTTGATTTTGGTTCAATAGCAAGCTCAATAACTGGTTCTGGGAAAGTCATTTTTTCAAGTATAACTTTATTCTTTTCATCACACAAAGTGTCACCAGTAAACGTGTCTTTAAGTCCTACTGCAGCAGCAATTTCTCCTGCATAAACTTCAGTAATTTCCTTTCTTTGGTTAGCATGCATTTGTAAAATACGTCCAATTCTTTCTTTTTCTCCTTTAGAACTATTATATACATATGAACCACTCTTTAATGTTCCAGAGTATACTCTAAAGAATGTTAAGTTACCAACGAATGGATCGTTCATAACTTTGAATGCTAGTGCACTAAATGGTTCAGAGTCACTTGCTTTTCTTTCAATTGGATTATCATTCATATCAATTCCCTTTACTGGAGGGATATCAGTTGGAGCTGGCAAATAATCAAGTACAGCATCAAGTGCAAGTTTTACACCTTTGTTTCCTAAAGCAGTACCGCATAGTACTGGATAGAATTCTCCAGCTATAACACCTTTTCTTATAGCTGCCTTAATTTCTTCAACACTAAGTTCATTTCCTTCTAAATATTTTTCCATTAACTCATCATCAAACATACTAACTGTTTCAATAAGTTCCATACGTTTTTCTTGAGCAACACTCTTTAATTCAGCAGGAATTTCTATTTCAGTAGCATTTTCATGTTGATCCCCATCATAATGATATGCTTTCATAGTAACTAAGTCAATAATACCACTAAAGTTATCTTCTGCTCCAATTGGCCATTCAATAGGTGCACTATTTTCACTTAGTCTATCTTTAATTGTTTCTAAGCTAAATTCAAAGTTAGCTCCCATTTTATCCATCTTATTAGCGAATATCATTCTTGGAACTTTCCATTCATTAGCTTGTCTCCAAACTTGTTCAGTTTGTGTTTCAACACCAGCTTGAGCATCAATAAGTGCGATTGCACCATCAAGTACTCTTAAACTACGAGAAACTTCAATAGTAAAGTCTACGTGTCCTGGTGTATCTATGATATTTAATCTATATCCTTTCCAATGTGCAGTAGTTGCAGCACTGGTAATTGTGATACCTCTTTCTTTTTCTTGTTCCATCCAGTCCATTTGTGATTCACCATCATGTGTTTCACCGATTTTATGTGTTATACCTGTATGGAAAAGTACACGCTCTGTAAATGTAGTCTTACCAGCATCTATATGTGCCATAATACCAATATTACGTAGCTTATCTAAAGATACATCACGTGCCATAATTCATTTCTCCCTTCTATTTATATTACCATCTATAATGAGCATAAGCTTTATTTGCTTCAGCCATCTTATGAGTATCCTCACGTTTCTTAACAGCACCACCAACACCGTTAGCAGCATCTATTATTTCGTTAGCTAAGTTTTCAGCCATACCTTTTCCACTTCTATTTTTAGCATATTGTACTAACCAACGAAGTGCTAAAGCTTGACCTCTGTCTTCCTTAACTTCAACTGGAACTTGGTAGTTACCTCCACCAATACGTCTACTCTTAATTTCTAGTTGAGGCTTAATATTTTCATAAGCTTTATTAAAAGTTTCCATTGGATCATTTCCAGTTTTTTCTTTAACTATATCAAATGCGTCATATAAAATATTTTGAGCAGTACCTTTTTTACCACCAATCATAATTCTATTAATTAGTTTAGTAACCATCTTACTATTATATATAGGATCTGCTAATACTTCTCTTTTAACAGCTTGTCTTTTACGCATTTTTTATTCCTCCCTTCTTTATTTATTTGTTTTTAGGTTTTTTAGTACCGTATTTACTTCTACCTTGTCTTCTCTTGTCAATACCTGCAGTATCTAATGTACCACGTACAATGTGATATCTAACCCCGATTAGGTCTTTAACACGTCCGCCTCTTATTAATACTACACTGTGTTCTTGTAAGTTATGTCCTTCACCTGGAATATAGCAAGTTACTTCATAACCATTACTTAATCTTACACGAGCATATTTTCTTAATGCTGAGTTTGGTTTCTTAGGTGTCTTAGTACCTACACGAGTACATACTCCACGTTTTTGAGGGCTCATATTGTTAGTTCTCTTTCTATCTTTTGAGTTAAATCCAACATTTAATACTGGGCTTTTACTCTTTCTAACCTTTTGTCCTCTTTTCTTTCTAACTAATTGGTTAATAGTAGTCATATTAACTCCTTTCCCGTACACACTTCCTGGTGTATCGTATTTATAATTATAATTAGAGTTTTACTTGAAAACTCAAACATTTATAGTGTATCACGATAAACTTTGTTTGTCAAACATTTTTTAACAGTTTTACACAAAAATATTTAAAGTTTATCTACTTATCATTAACATCATAATATATATTAACTACGTCCTTTTTTTCTTTATTTGCTTAGTTAATGAAGAAATAGAAGAAAAAATATCTTAAATAAATCAGTAGTATATATTTTAACTATTAATAAAAAAAAGCTTATTTTAATTTTAAAGCTTTTGATTTATAATATTTCCTAATTTCAACTAATTTTGACTCGTAAACTTCTATATAAGCAAGTACCATATTTTTATCACTTACACAATAAGAAGTAAATACACTAGACACTCCCTTTTGATCGTATCCAAATGCTGGAAATAAATTCATTCTTAAATTCTTTCTATAATAGTATTCTTTATCAGTATTTGAAATATACATATCTTTAAAAGATATTTCTCTATTTTCTATTTCTTCTAAACATTTATGTAAGTCCTTATATAATTGACAAAAATATCTGTCAGTTTTACTATTAATAGAACTATCTATCATATTGACTTTTTCTTTTAAAGAAAACTCTCCACTTACACTTTTACCTAACTCGTTTAACTTAGTATCTAATACTCTATTAAGTTCATTTAATACAAAATTTCTCTTGAACTCAAAATCATAATAAGTAAATAATCCTAATTTTTCATTAATCATTATAACACCTTCTTTAAACTAGCTTTAATTTCAGGTTGTCTATTTTCTATAGTATCAATTAAGCTACATAATATATTAATCTTAGTATTGTTTCTAGCTAGTTCAATTTTCTTAACACAACCATCTTTATCATATGTAAAAAGTGGGTATGTTCCTATTCTATTAACTGTATACTTTGTATATTTAAAGAATGTCTCAACAACATCAGAATTCTTTCTATCAACAGCAATCTCTCTACCTTGAATAAGTTCTAAAGCTATAAATAACTCTTTAATTAAAGAATCAACAAAACTATCATCTTTAGTTTCTTTATATAATAGTCTTATCTTTTCTACTAATGTAGTTGGAGTATATAGTTTTATATTATTAAGTGTTAACTCACAATTAATAATCGTTTCTATTTCTTTTAAAACGACTTCTTTTCTTCCAACATAATCTAATTTAGAAAAGTATGTATCTCTTAAACAACTAAGCATCTAACTTGCCTCCTAAGACTAACTTTTTAGTACTTACATCACTTTCTAGTTTAGGAATACTATTTTCTACTGCATTAATAAGTCCACAAGTTAATGTAATAATACTGTGTTTTTTACTTGTTTCTATCTTAATTAACTTTAGTTTTTCATTATAAATAAATATAGGGTATCTTCCTATTCTAGGAACATCTTTACATATACCATTTATAACTTTTTCATCTCCATTATATAAACTTACTTGTGTACCTTGAATCATAGATAAATTAAAAAGTATATAATCAAGTAATTGTCTTGTAAATTCTTTATCATTGATTAGTCTTAGTTTTTCTTCATCAGTAATAGTTCTAAAGACTTTCTTTCCTCTTCTTTTTAATTCTCTATCAAGTATATTAGTTATTTCACTACTTAGTTCTATAGTATTTTTCATTTAAACCATCCCTTTCAATGCAATATATAGTACCATATTTATTACAAATTGTCAATAACAAAAAAAGGCTATCACTAGCCAATTTCTAAATAATACTTTAACAAAGGACAAAAAGTATTATTAAATTTATCAAAAGCCATATTAATATAGAGGTAATGAGAGATAATTTTTTATATAAATATAATGGCTTTGATATCAATTAGTATTATTTTGAAACCCCCTCGTTCAAAATAATGGTACTTATTATAACACACTTGTATTTAAAATGCTACACTTTTTTGAAAAAAAGTATAAAATTTATTACAAAATTAAAGATTAGTCCATATTTTAGGCAAATTAGGCCATAAAAAAACTAGAGTTAAGCATCTCTAGTTTCATTTTAGGTTCCTGTTATGGCCGGAATCGCCGCTTTTCTTAGGTTCCTGTTATGGCCGGAATCGCCGATTTTCTTAGGTTCCTCTTAATAGTGGGAATCACTAGCTTTTTTTATTACATAAACTTTTTCGTCTACGTAATAATAATATACCATACCATCATAAAAAGTCTAGTATTTTTTTACATTTTGTAACTTTCGTAAAATTAGTTTAGGTGATAATATATGATAAGTGATATTTTAAAATACTTAAGAAAGAGTAAGAAGCTAAAACAATCAGTAGTTGCAAGCATAGCTAACATTGCTGTAAGTACTATAAGTGGTTATGAAACAAACTATAGCCAACCTACTTTTGAAATGATAGAAAAAATAGCCGACATATGTGGCTATGATATTATATTTAGAGATAGAAAAACTGAAGATGAAGTTACATCTAAAAATATAGATAGAATAAAAGAATAATCTCAATAAAGAAATTATTCTTTTTCTTTTAATTAAATCTACTCATTTGCTTCATTAATTGATTAACTTGTTTTTGATTAGGAGTTCTTCCCATACCTTTCATTAAAGTCTTTATCATTTCTTCATTAATTGGTGGATTCTTCTTTAAATATTTTTCCATATATTTTTTACATACAAAGAATCCAATAACTGCTCCAATTACTAAACCTATTACTACTAATAATATATCTTGTAACATTTATTATTCCTCCTTAATTAA
>ERZ779877.1466-NODE-1466-length-20081-cov-2.780785_pt1 | contig 20081 bp, 16 predicted proteins | sample MGYA00511556_ERZ779877 | MGnify/ENA primary metagenome ERZ779877 (study PRJEB29588, sample SAMEA2159338) | human gut metagenome | biome: human gut; feature: human-associated habitat; material: faeces | place: Denmark | collected 2008/2010 ...
GTCCGCCGGCAGGTTGAGCGTGAACCGGCCGTCCATGTCGGTGGCGCACATCACGTCCGCATGCTCCTTGCAGCGCACCGCCACGCCCGGGAGCGGTTCTCCCAAGTCGTCCAGCACCACGCCTTCCACTTTCCTTTCCGTCGTGTTCCCGTCTTTCTTTTGCGGGAAGATGCTGATGGTGTTGTTCTTCACTTCGTAAGCCAAGGGTTGTCCGGCCAGGATTTTCTTCAGCACCTCGCCCACACTCCCGTTCTTCACCTGCAGGCTCACCCGCCGCGACAAATCCACGTCGCCCACGTTCAGCCACAAGGAATAAGAGGTCTGGGCATTGAGCTGTTCCAAAGCCTCCTTGACGGTCACGTTGTCCAGCGTCAGGGTCACATTCCCATGTTGGGCCCAAACCGTGCCCGGAGTGCAGAGCAGCCCCAAGGCCAACAAACCGTCCAGCAGTTTCTTGTGTTTTGTGTTAAACATCTTTCTTTTTACCGTATGATTATTACTAAATGATTATTCGTCTATGCAGATGGTGTCGCCCTTGATTTGATAGGACACCGCTTCTCCGCGCAACATCACGTCCAGGATGTCGAAGATGTCGTCCTTCCCCCGGAAGTCGCCGTAATAGCGCTCCTGCAACAGGGCCGGGACATTCACCACGATGCGCACATGGAACACCGACTCCAGCCGGCGGACGATTTCCGCCATGGACATTTCGTCGAACACCAACGCCTGCGTCGCGTCTTCTTCCTCGCGGGCGACCGGACGCCCGGCCTCGCCCTTGTCCAGATGGCCCACGGCGGTCCACGCCACGTCGCCAGAGGCTTCCACGCACTTTTTCTCCATCACGTCCTCCATGCGGTCCACCACCACCTGTTCCCGCGGCGCCATCCTGACGGTGCGCGTGCCGCCGGCCTGCGCGTCGGACACATCCAGGCTGCCTTGCAGCAAGGTGACCTTGGCAAAGCGTTCCTCGGGATAAGCCTTGAAGTTGAAGATGGTGCCCGTCACGCGGACGCGGATGTCACCGGAACGGATGATAAAGGGCAGCCGCTCGTCCTTGGCCACCTCGAACATTCCTTCCCCGTCCAGTTCCAATGTCCGGTGCTCCTGCCCGAATCCGGCTTCCAGCCTCAGTTTGCTGCCCGAGTTCAGCCACACCTTCGTACCGTCGGCCAGCACCACGCGCCGCTTCACGCCAGACGGCACTTCCACCGTCTGCGCGACGTTCTCCGCCTGCCTGCTTCCGGCCTGCTGCCACCACACGGTCCCTGTCCCCAAGGCCAGTACCAGCATGGCGGCACATGCCATCCGCTTCCACACCGCCGGCGACCAACCGAAGGGCAAACGCCGGCGACGGGCTTCCACTTGTGCGAGGAAGCGCCGGTAGGCCTTGCCTTTTTCTTTCTCAAAGCGGGGGATACGGCTTTGTATCCTCAACCACCTGTACAGGAACACCCGGCGGTCGTAATAGTCACGATGCGCCTTGTCGGCCTGCACCCAACGGCGCAAGCGCTCTTCCTCTTCGGGAGGCAACCCCTCCGCGAACTGTTTCTCTATCCAATCATCTATATTCTCCTGAGTTTCCACTTTGGCGTTTTTTTCTATTATGACGGAACAAAAGGACAGTTCGGGTAGTGGAAAAACAGAAATATTTCATTTTTAATTCAAAATCGATGGAAAAAGAATAAAGAATATCGCCCGACACGGGGCACAGCTTACAATCCGAAACTTCATTTTGCCAACAAGAGGCCATAAATCCGCCTATTTCGCTCCAGCGAGCCAATCAAGAAGCAACAAATAGGGCAAAATCTGTATCAGAATGTAACCTTTCAGCTTTTCCTGCAATTCCGCATGCGCCTTTTTCATGTGATACTTCACGGTGTTCACCGAAATGCCCAGCGCATCGGCCGCTTCCTGGTAGGTGCGGTTCTCCATGCGCACCATCAGGAACACCCGACGCCGCTCCTCAGGCAGTTCGTCGATGGCCTGTTCCAACAAGGCTTCCAGCTCGTCGGACACCAACTGCTCAAACAAATCCCGCTCGTCGGCGAAGGTATAGCCGAAGGTGCCTTCCATGGAGTCGTAGTATCCCACGCTGTCCGACGCCTGGCGGTTGGCCCGCAGATGGTCGATGCACTTGTTGCGTACGGCCCGCAGCAGATAGGCCCGCAGCGAAGTATTGATTTCCAATCCCTCGCGCTTCTCCCACAAGTTCAGCAACACGTCCTCCGTCAGCGTCTGGCACAAGGCGGAATCGCTCACGTAATCCATGGCCACGCTACACATCAAGGCATAGTGCTCCTTAAAGACCTGCTCGAAAGCCTTCAAGTTTCCCGCCTTAATATGCCTGATTAAACTCTGATCCCCTGCATCCATGGAACAACGTGAATGATAAGCCAATCACAAAGATAGTGCAAGTCGAGAGAAATGCAAAATAAAAACTGGCGAAGCACGCTTTTATTTTCATTGCCGAGACGCAGCCTATCTTATCTAAAGATAGTGCAAGTCGAGAGAAATGCAAAATAAAAACCGGCGAAGCACGCTTTTATTTTCATTGCCGAGACGCAACCGTCCCCGACGAACCTGCGACCCTTCCCCCGTTTTGCCTGCCATTTCATGGAACGGGCCGCCCGCTTCCCGGAAGAGCGACAGGAGGAGAAAGCAGGAACATGCCGAAGAACATGTTTTCACGAAGAAAAAGAGTCGGTTCCCTTCATGGAATAATCACAAAAAAGCCCTACTTTTGTAAGAACTAACAGCCTCAGCCTTGCGCCTGAAGGCTTTCATTAGAAACTAAAAGACGCACCATGACGAAGAAGATGAGCCTCAAGGTTACATTATTTCCCCGGGTATTAAGCCTTAGCAAAGCGGGCTATATTCCCGACTACGTGAATGCCATCAACCAAAGCGGGAACATGGAAGTGGTCAATCCGCCCCACAAGAATCCGCTCCTCAACATCTTGTCCCCCCAATATTGGGGCGACGTGTTCATCTTCAACTGGCCCGAAAACATTCCCGACGCCAGGTTCGGGAAAATCCAGACGCTGCTGTTCTTCGGGCTCATCGGCATCTTAAAGCTTCGGAAAAAGAAAATCATCTGGATGTTCCACAACAAGATGTCGCACAACAAAAGCCACCCCTTCACCAAAAGCCTCATCATGAAAGCCATGGCGCGGGCGTCGACGCTCATCGTCGCCCATGCCCAAGAAGGCGCGGCGCTCGTCAAGGCGTCCTATCCCCACGCCGGGAAGAAAACGCATTTCCTCGACCACCCCACCAAAAGCCGGTTGGAATACATGCCGGCCCATATTAATAAGGTATACGACCTGCTCATCTGGGGCGGCATCTCGGAATACAAGGGCGTGCTCCAGTTCGTGCAATACATCAGGGAGAAGCAAACCACGAACCTCAAAGTGTGCATCATCGGGAAATGCTCGCCGCCGTCGCTCCGGGAGAGGTTGCGCGAGGCCCTGCCCCAAAACGTGACCTACATCGACGAGCGCCCCTCGTTCGAGGAACTGGCATCCTATATGGCCCGGTCCCGCTTCGTACTATGCACCTACCAATCGGAAAGCGTACTGAGTTCGATGATGCTGATGGACAGCCTGTCCTATGGCTGCAAAATCATCGGGCCGGACACGGGGTCGTTCAAAGACTACTCGCACGAGCCCCGGCTGAAGGTCTACACCTTCGACGGCTTCCCGGACATTGAAGGCATCGTGGAGCGGCACAAGGACGACACTGCCGTGAAGGAGGACTACAAGGATTTCCTGACGGAAAAAGACTGGCCCCACTTTATCCGACGGTTGAGCCGGCTCATCGCGTCGCCCTCCGCTTCAGAATAAGGTCAGAAGTACTTATACACCCGCTTTGAAACGAACAAGGCCAGCCGCTTATAGGCATCAACGAAAACGTCCAGCGGCGGAAGCGCCCGACAGGCCCAAGGATGGCGGAGCTTGAACCGTCTGAGCCACTCTTTGTATCTTTTCAGTTCAAAATCGGGATTCACCACCTCGCTCTTGTCATGCAGGTCCCGCCCGCTCTCCAGGCACTCCAGGAACAGCTGTTCCCACTGCCGGACGACGACTTGCTGCGAGAAATTCCCTTCAATGAAATCCAAGGTCCCACCGTCGTGCACGCTTGGTTTCCGGAGCTCGTCCACCACGCAACGGGCCAAATCGCGGGCATGCCTGAACAACACCCCGTTCCTCACCGTGTCCAAATAGCCCGCACAGCGCTTCGACACGACCCGGGCCCCCATCATCTGCATCTCCACGGCACTGATGCAGAATGTTTCCGTGTGACCGGAAGGATTGGGGACGCCCACTTTCGTCTGGGTCAGCACGGCATACTTCTCCCCGCCCAGCGTCCCAAGCAGGTGCACGCCGGGCAACAGGTCCTCCCCCCGGGTCAGGTACTTCATGAACGTGGATTCATATCGCTCGTCTGCCAGCCCCCATTTCCCCAGCTTGGACTTCTTGTCATAAAGCTTGCCGCTGCCTATCACGAAAAGTTCGGCGTCCGGCACCTCTTCCAATATCTTGGGCCACGCCTTGGCCAAGAGGTGGAACCCCTTGCCGGGAATAATGGCGCCGACGTAAGCCACCACGTTCCGCCTCGGGCCTCCTGCGCCACGGGCCAGCCCCTTGATGTCGGGCGTGTCAACACAATTATAGATGTAGTCCGACTTGCCGAAAGCCTCATCATCCCGATAAAGGTCCAGCTGCTCCCGCCCGACGGTAATGATGCGCGCCACGCTATTGCTCCTGCTGTAAAGCTTCAGTTCCTCACGCGACGCAAAGTTGTGGCACCACACCACCAGCCGCGTCTTATGCGGGGAAAGGAACAAGCCGCCGTCGGCACCGCAATAATAGATGCTCCGGATGACCAGATACTCATACCCCTCGCGGTCGCAAGTCGCCCAGGCCGCCCTCCAGTCGGGAACCACCCGCACCGCCATGCCCTCGGGAAAAATTCCCTCATGGCTCACAAACAAGGTGACATCCAGCCCGTTCTCCCTGACGGAGAGCAGATAGGAGATGATAAAAAACATATAGGAAGTCCCCCCGCACCCCGGATTGCATTCCATGATGCGCCGGCAGTCCAACCGTGCAGTTCCTTCATTATTGACAAAAAAGGCTATCTTCATTGTTCCAATTCCATTTAATACCCTCCGGCATGCCGGCATCCGTGCGACATGCCCTACAAATATATACATTTATGGGCCACGGCAAAAGCAAAATCCGAAGAAACTTAGCCCGGACGGAAAAACGGAAGAAACGAAGACGTCCTGCGGAGTCCGGAATTGTACTTTGCGGCAAGTACTCGAGTACTCTGCGGCAAGTACTCAAGTGCTCTCCGCAGAGTACGCTGGCCGCCCCTGCAAGGCACAGCGTCGCATCGGACAGGGGCAAACAGCGTTGTGGGCATGCCCCAGCCCCGACAGGCTTAACACCCCGGCACAATCAAATGTAAGGGTTCTCACCTCAGCAAAAGATTCCACTTTGCCGGCCGCAACGGGCCCAAAGCGTCTGGGCTACGGACCAAACAGAACAGACTGGAAAAACCATCCGGACAACGGAAAGGAAGTAGATAAAATTTGTTAAGCGGAAAGACAAACACGCGAAGCGGCAACGAGAATCAGATTATTTTATCTAATTTTGTCCGATAAACTATGGGAACGGTTCCCTACACAGTCTGACATACATGGAAATAGCCCCTATCCTCTTATTCACCTACAACAGGCCCGCACACACCCGCAGAGCCTTGGCCTCGCTGCAAGACAATACGCTGGCCGGGGAAAGCGAGCTGTTCATCTACTCCGACGCACCACGCAACGAAGCCGACCGCGATGCCGTGGACGAGGTGAGGCGGATTATCCACAACACGCAAGGATTCAAGGCCGTGCACATCGTGGAACGGGATGAGAACTACGGGCTGGCGCGCAACATCATCGACGGCGTGACCCGCACGACCGACACCCATGGGCGCGTCATCGTGCTGGAGGACGACTTGGTGGTGGCGCCGCATTTCCTTCAGTTCATGAACGACGCGCTGGAGGCCTACAAGGACGAGCCGCGGGTGGGGCACATACAGGCCCACAACTTCACGAACGACCCGTCGCTGCCCCCCACGTTCCTCATCAAATGGACTGGCAGCTGGGGATGGGCCACATGGCAACGGGCCTGGAAGCACTTCAACCCCGACGGAAAGGCGCTGCTGGCCGAACTGGAGCGGCGCGGACTGACCCGCGAGTTCGACTTCGACGACGATTCTCTGGCCGTCAACTCCCGCGTGGGCTATCCCGTGGAGTATATCCCCAAAAAACAACTCATGGGCCATCCGGTGGAACGCCAGCCTGTTCCTGGACGACATCTTGTCGCTGAACACCGGACGGTCGCTCGTGCAAAACACCGGGTTCGACGGCAGCGGCACCAACTGCGGAGGGGGAAACCTCTATCAGACACCGCTCTGCATGGAACCGGTCCCGGTGGAGAAAATATCGCCCGTGACCGAAAACCGCGAGGCCCGCGCTGTCTTTTCACGCTATTACGCCCGCACCAACTCCTTCATGGCCAAAGCCGTCAGGCGGCTGAAACGGACGCTGAGAGGGGACTTCGGCGCATAGGACGCCATCACCATAAAAACCACGACAGAGACATGGCATCATTCAGATTGTTGCTCGAGAAAATAAAACTGGCCGTACAAAAGAGGACGCGCCCCGGACAGGGACAACAAAAGTCCTACGAAAGCTGGGCGGCCAAGGGATATGACAACGCGCCCGAAGTGAGCGTCGTCATCCAGTCGCACAACAAAAGCGTGCAGGTGGAGCATATCGTCAAGAAACTGCGCAAAGGGCGTTCGTTGGAAATCATCGTCATCGACGACGGTTCCGACCTCCGCCACACGGCATCGCTGGCAAGATTGTTGACCGGCGCCAACGAGTTCCTGCTCCGCTCGAACGATCTCTACGAGAACATCACGTACGATCGCACCCTGCGGATGGCCAACGGGAGATACGTCGCCCTGCTGCAGGACGACGACGATTTCGACAGCCTGGAATGGATAGACGAGGCCATCGGCCTGTTCCGCCAGCATCCCTCGCTGGCCATACTGGGCGGGAAAGACGGCATGAGCCTGGCTTTCGAAAACGGGAGAATGACGTCATCGGCCCTCGAGGAAAGGGGACGTTTCGCCTTTGTCCCCGCCGTGAACCGCGCCCCGATGTGGATCAGGAAGGACCTCTACGACCAGAAGCTGCGCCACATCGCCTTCGAATTCGCGCCTTTCCAGTACGACGACTACGAACTGTGCCTGCGGGCTTGGTGCAACGGGCTGCAGGTGGGATGGTATCATGCGCGCTTCAAGTCACTGAGCGCAGGCGGAATGAGGCTGTGGAACAGGTCCTTCACCCGGCAACAATGCGAACGGAACGGGAAACGCCTCTATGAACTGTACCACGCCGAAACCGGCCGCATCGCACGGCTTGTGGAGGAGGCCAACGAAAAAACGCACGCCTGTCCCCGGCCGGGCAAGGCACAATAAGGAAACTACGCAACACATATATGAGAGTACTCATCGTCAACACGTCCGAGAACATAGGCGGGGCTGCCATTGCCGCCAACCGGCTGATGGAGGCACTGAAGAACAACGGCGTCAAAGCCAAGATGCTGGTGCGCGACAAGCGCACGGAACAAATCACCGTGGCCACCCTGCCGCCGTCGCCCATGCTGAAAGCCAAATTCGTGTGGGAGCGCGTCTGCATCTGGAAAGCCAACCGCTTCAAGCGGCACAACCTTTTCCAAGTAGACTTAGCCAACACCGGCACCGACATCACGACGCTGCCGGAATTCAAGGAAGCGGACGTCATCCACTTGCATTGGGTGAACCAGGGCTTCCTCTCGCTGAAGGACATTCGCCGCATCATCGACAGCGGGAAACCCATAGTGTGGACCATGCACGACCAATGGCCTTTTACCGGCATCTGCCATTACAGCGGCGAGTGTACCAAATACAAGGCGGAATGCCACCATTGCCCGCTGCTGCTCCACGGCGGAAGCGGAAACGACTTGTCAGCCAAGGCCTTCCGCCGCAAGCAGCAAATGTTGCGGGGCGCACATATCGTGTTCGTGGCCTGCAGCCACTGGCTGGAGGGGCTGGCGCGGGAAAGCGCCCTCCTCACGGGACAAGAAATCACGTCCATCCCCAACACGCTCAACACCAACATCTTCCGACCGGAAGAGCAGACAAGGGCACGGCTGAAGTGCAACCTGCCCATCGACCGCAACCTGCTGCTCTTCGGTTCGCTCAAGGCCACCGACCCGCGCAAGGGCATCAAATACCTGATGGAAGCCTGCCGCAAGTTGCAGGAAAAGGATGCCGGCCTGGCGGCGCATACCGGCATCGTGGTCGTGGGCAACCGCGCGGAAGACATCCGCGGCCTGTTCCCCTTCCCCGTCTACGCCATAGACTACGTGAGCAGCGAGAAGCAAATGGCACAATTATACAATGCCGTGGACGCCTACGTCACCCCCTCGCTGGAGGACAACCTGCCCAACACCATCATGGAAGCGCTCTTCTGCGGCGTGCCCTGCGTGGGATTCCGCGTGGGCGGCATCCCCGAAATGATAGACCATCTCCGGAACGGCTACCTGGCCGAAGCGCGCAACGCCGACGACCTGGCGGAAGGCATACGCTTCTGCCTCGACCCCGAACGCCGGGAGGCGCTCTCCGGACACGCCGTGCACACCGCCCTGAGCCGCTACGGGGAAACCCACGTGGCCTCAAAATACATCGCCATCTACCAACGCATATCCGGAAAGAGATAACAACGAAACCCGAACCACATGGACCAACCCCGCCTTCCCCTGATTACCGTCGCCACCGTCACCTACAACGCGGAAAACACGCTGCCCTGCACGCTGGAGAGCGTGGCCTCGCAGACCTATCCCCACATAGAGCATCTCATCGTGGACGGATGCTCCAAGGACCAGACCATGGAACAAATCCACCGCTACGTGGACGCCAACACGGGAAAGGCGCAACCGCACGACATCCACGTGGTGCGCGAACCGGACAAGGGGCTGTACGACGCCATGAACAAGGCGCTGGAACAGGCCACGGGCGACTACATCGTGTTCCTCAACGCCGGTGACCGGCTGCACAGCCCCGACACGTTGCAAAAGGCCTTCGCCCCGCTGGCCGGGCTGTCGCCCCTGCCCGCCATCGTGTATGGTGAGACCGACTTGGTGGACGCGGAGGGACGGTTCGTCCGCCATCGCCGGCTGCAGGCTCCCGAATGCCTGACGTGGAAAGACTTCCGCTGGGGCATGCTGGTGTGCCACCAGTCGTTCTACGTCCGCACCGACCTGGCCCGCCAGACTCCCTACGACCTCGCTTACCGCTTCTCGGCCGACTACGACTGGTGCCTCCGCCTGCTGGAACAGGCCGACAGGAAAGTCCGGAACAGCCACTTAGTGCTCACCGACTACCTGTGCGAAGGGCTCACCACGCAAAACCACAAGGCATCGCTGGGAGAGCGCTTCCGCATCATGGCCCGCCACTTCGGTTGGGTAGCCACGGTGGGCCGGCACCTCTGGTTCGTCCTCCGCGCCGTGCTGAAGAAATAGAAACAGGCACGAACGGCGCAAGGCTTGCACTTTCTGGCGCATTTGTAAGCCCGGACGCCGCCTCTTCCCCGTATATTTGCATGACGAACCAATTTAATTCATGCAAGTATATGAAAAATACCATCGCATTTACCTTTCTGTGCTGCAGTCTGTCGTTCACGCCCTTGGCGGCGCAGCAGACGACGGCCTTCGAAAAAGTAGGCTCGGGCGCGGAGTCCGTGCAGGAATTCTTCCCCGGCGAGCACCGGGCACGCCCCGTTCTGGGCGACTACACCAACAGCGGACGCATGGGGCTGTTCTCCGGCGGACAGGACCTCGGCGGCTCCACCGGCTGGTACACGGACACCCGATGGGGCGACTTGGGGGACGGGACGTTCGCCAACCCCGTCCTGAACGGAGACTATTCCGACCCTGACGTCATCCGCGTGGGGGCCAAGTACTACATGACCTGCTCGGAGTTCCACTTCATGGGCATGAACATCCTGGAGTCCGACGACATGGTGAACTGGAGAATCATCGGACGCATCTTCGACCGCATCGACCTGCCGGGCTACTCCGGCATGGACAAGTACGGCAACGGCAGCTGGGCACCGGCCCTCCGCTACCACGACGGGAAATTCTGGATGTACGTCTGCACGCCCAATGAAGGACTGTTCATGACCACCGCCACCGACCCCGCCGGCCCGTGGGCGCCGCTCCACCAAGTGAAGAACGTGTCGGGATGGGAAGACCCTTGCCCACTGTGGGACGACGACGGGCAGGCGTTCCTCGGCCGGAGCCAACTGGGCGGCGGCCCCATCATCATCCACAAGATGAGCGCGGACGGCCGGACGCTGCTCGACGACGGGCGGAAAGTGTACGAAGGCCCCACGGCCGAAGGCACGAAACTGTTCAAGAAGGACGGCTGGTATTACCTCAGCATTCCCGAAGGCGGAGTCGGCACCGGCTGGCAGACCGTCATGCGGAGCAAGAGCATCTACGGCCCTTACGAACAGAAACGGGTGCTCGAAATGGGCAGCACACGGGTGAACGGGCCGCACCAGGGCGCGTTGGTCGACACGCCGGAAGGCGAATGGTGGTTCTACCACTTCCAGTCCACCGAGCCGCAAGGACGAGTGGTGCACCTGCAGCCCGTGACGTGGAAAGACGGCTTCCCCCAAATCGGGACGGACTATGACCGGAACGGCATCGGGGAGCCGATGAAGATATGCAAAAAGCCCGCCACGGGAGTCAGCCGGAAGCCTTCCGCCCCGCAGGCCGGCGACGATTTCGAGTCGCAGACGCTCGGGCTGCAATGGCAGTTCAACCACAACCCGCACGACGAATACTGGTCGCTGACGGGCCGCCCCGGATCGCTGGAGCTCAAACCCATGCAGGCGGAGAGGCTCCGTACGGCCTTCAACCAGCTCACCCAAAAGACCATGGGCTACAAAGGCGTGGCCACCGTCTGGATTGATTTCGCCGCGCTGACGGCAGGCGGCCGCGCGGGCCTCGAATGCATCGGCAACAAACACGTGGGCGGCGGCATTGTCGTGACGGAACAGGACGGACAGCCAAAGGCCAACCTCTACATCGAGACCGACGGCTCGGTGAAGACATTCATGAACATCTCATCCGTCATGCAGAAAGGCATCTACATCCGTCTGGAAATCGACGCGGTGCAGAACCGGCACCAGTTCTGCTACAGCGTGAACGGCGAGACGTTCTTCCCCTTCGGCGACACCTTCCCGTCGGGTTCGGGCGACTGGAAAGGCAGCCGCATCGGGCTGTACGCCTACAACACGCAGGAAACCGCCGGCAGCGTGTACTTCGACAACTTCACCTACCTGTTCGACGGCCCCGGCGGGCTGGAGAGCGAATCCGCCAAATAAGCGACAAACATGAAAAGACTAATCATAGCCGGGCTGACGGCACTGGCGGCAGGAACGCCCGCCGCAGCCCACGTGTGGGACGAGCTGGCCATCCTGGCCCGTCCGAACAGCGAGGGCACGTTCACGCTGGAGCAATACAGCTTCATCCAGCCCAGCACCTACACCAACGCCGTGTTCTTCGACTTCGACAACGACGGGAACCTGGACCTGCTCCTCATGGGGCAGGGAGGCGACTGGAACTTCAGCGGCGACCTCAAGTACGTCCTCCTCTACCGGAACCTGGGACCGGACGAGGACTTCCGCTTCGAACGGGTGACGGACACCGGTTTCCTGCAGTTCCGCGACGAGGGCTTCTACAACCCCGTCTCCACCGGCGACTACAACCACGACGGCTACACGGACGTGGTGATGATGAGCCACCACGACGGACGGCACATCGACCTCTACCTCAACGACCAAGGCACGGGACGCTTCGTCCGGCAGGACATCACATTCGAGGCGGCCACCAACGGCTCGGTCATGTTCGGCGACCTGAACAACGACGGATGGCTCGACATCGAGTTCTCGGGCTACAGCGACCGCACGCCCACCGCCCTGAAGACCTACATCAACCGGAAAGACGGCACCTTCGCCGACCTCACGCCCGGCAACCTCTCCGGCGCATACCAGGGACAGTCTGCCCTGGCCGACCTGAACGGCGACGGCACGCTGGACATCATCAGCACCGGCAACGGCGACAACTGGGCCTGCCTGGCCTCCATCTTCCTTAACACCGTCGGTGCCGACGGGACACCCGCCTACCGCTACGTGGCGGAGACGGAAAGCGGCATCCTCGGCGTGAGCCGCGCCAACCCCCTGGCGGCCGACTTCAACGCCGACGGGCGGATGGACCTCGTCGTGAACGGCGAGCCGAGCGACGGCAGCGGGTTCCGCAACCGCATCTATTACCAAAGGGAGGACGGCACCTTCGCGATGGACACCTCCTACCCCGTCGTGCCGGTGAACCAGGACGGGGGCATCAACATGGGCGACTGGAACGGCGACGGCAACATGGACCTCATCGTGGGCGGCTACGTGGGGACGCTCGACGACGGCGCGCCCTCCACCTACTCCTCGCCGCTCCGCGTGTATGAAAACAAGCCCGAACAGGCCGGACTGAAGGGCAACACCTTCCCCGAAGCCCCCGCAGAGGTGAGCGCCGAGACCGACGGCGACGAGCTGGTCATCACCTGGAGCGACGGCGCGGACGCGGAATCGCCCACGGCCGCCCTGCGCTACAACCTCTTCCTGCGGAACGAAACCACCGGGGAGACCTACACGATGATTCCGGCCGACCTGCAGACCGGGCGGCTGAAAGTGGGCACGGACCTGCAGACCTCGCTCTCGTCCGCCGTGGCGTCAAGTTCCGCACCGATGTGGCCATGATGGGCAAGCTCGGCTTCGACATCAAGCTCAGCGACATGAGCGGCGACGACCTGACCTACTGCCAGGAAGCCGTGAAGAACTACAAACGGTTGCGCCCGGCCATCATGGAAGGTGCCCTCTACCGCCTCGTGTCGCCCTACGAGGGCAACCGCACCCACGCCGCGGCCCAGTTCGTCTGCAAGGACAAGCAGAAAGCCGTGGTCTTCGCTTTCGACACTTATCCCGGCTACGGGGAGAAATACCTGCCCGTCCGCTTGGAAGGCTTGGACGCGGGCAAGCAATACCGCGTGAAGGAAATCAACCTGATGCCCGGCCAAGGCTCCTGGCTCTCCGAGAACGACCGCGTGCTTTCGGGCGACTATCTGATGACCGTGGGCCTGAACCTTTTCTCCGGCAACAAGCTCACCAGCCACGTGGTGGAAATCACGGCGGAATAAAAACAGCAAGAATTCTTGCCATTATGGAAAGAATATCTTACTTTTACCAGAAAAAAGGACGAGAATGAAGAACTACATGATGGGCGCGGCAGTGGCTTTCTGCAGCCTGCTGCCCGCCTCCCACAGCTTCGCATGGAGCGGCAGCGTGCTGGTGTCCACACCGAACACCTCGCTCCTCCTCCATGCCAATGAAGGAGAGGACTTGCGCTTCGCCTACTTCGGCGACCGCATTGAAGAGAACCAGATTCACCAAATCCATGACGCTTGGGACGGACTGAACCGCACGGCGTATCCCACCTTCGGCAGTCCCGCCAACCAGCTGTTCGCCCTGCAGGCCGTCCATGCCGACGGCAACTGGACCACAGACCTCACGGTGGATCAGGTGGAAACGACAGACACCGGCAACGCCCGGCAGACTGTCATCACGCTGAAAGACCGCGTGTATCCGTTCACCGTCAAGCTCTACTATAAGGCTTACAACGACATCGACATGATTGAGACGTGGAGCGAGATTTCCCACACGGAAAAAAAGACTGTAGTGCTGAAGCGGTTCGATTCCGGGCACTTCATGATCCGCCGGGGCGACGTGTGGATTTCGCACCTGCACGGCTCTTGGGGCGACGAGGCGGGCGTGACCACCGAACCGCTCACACCGGGCATCAAGCTGATTGAGAATGTGGACGGCGCACGCAACGCGCACGCCGACCACGCCGAAGGGATGTTCTCCCTCGACGGCAAGCCGCAGGAGAACGAAGGGCGCGTCATCGGGGCCGCCCTCTGCTGGAGCGGCAACTACGCCATCCGCATAGCGACGGACAACAACTTCGTGCACCGTATCTTCGCCGGCATCGACAGCGAGACCGCCGAGTACAACCTGGCTCCCAAGGAAGTGTTCGCCACTCCCAAGCTGGCCCTCACCTATTCCCAGGAAGGCCTGAGCGGCGCCAGCCGCAACTTCCATCGCTGGGCGCGACATGCCGGCATGCTCTGCCACGGCGACCGCGTGCGCGACATTCTGCTCAACAGTTGGGAAGGTGTCTACTTGGACGTGGACGAAGAGAAGATGTCGCAGATGATGGAAGACATCGCCGCCATGGGCGGAGAGCTATTCGTCATGGACGACGGCTGGTTCGGCGACAAGTACCGCCGCGTGCAGGACAACTCCTCGCTCGGCGACTGGGTGGTGGACAAGAAGAAACTGCCCAACGGACTGGAGAACCTCGTCCAGACCGCACAGAAGAACGGCATCAAGTTCGGCATCTGGATTGAGCCGGAAGCCGTGAACAGCAAGAGTGAATTGTTCGAGAAGCATCCCGAATGGGCGTTGCAAGCTCTGGACCGCCCGCTCATCTACGGACGCGGAGGCACACAGCTCCTGTTGGACGTCTGCAACCCCGAGGTGCAGGACTTCATCTTCGGCATCGTGGACAACCTGCTGACCCAACATCCGCAAATCGCCTATATCAAGTGGGACGCCAATGTGGAATTGAGAAACTACGGTTCCACCTATCTGCCTCGCGACAAGCAGTCGCACATTTACATCGACTACCACCGCGGATTGGAGAAAATCATGCAGCGCATCCGTGCCAAGTATCCCGACGTGGTGATCCAGGCCTGCGCCAGCGGAGGCGGACGCGCCAATTATGGCGTGATGCCCTACTTCGACGAGTTCTGGGTGAGCGACAACACGGACGCCTTGCAGCGTATCTACATGCAGTGGGGCAGTTCCTACTTCTATCCGTCCAACGCCATGGCGCAGCACATCAGTGCCGCTCCCAACCACCAGACGGGACGCGTCATTCCCATCAAGTTCCGTTGCGACGTGGCCATGAGCGGCCGCCTCGGACTGGAGTTGCAACCCTCCAAGATGACGGAAGAGGAGCGCGCCCAGAGCACCCAGGCCATCAAGGATTACAAGACCGTGCGCGACGTCATCCAGCTGGGCAACCTCTACCGCCTCGTGTCGCCTTACGACCACAAGGGCATCGCCTCGCTGATGTACACCGATGACGCGAAGGACAAGGCGGTGTTCTTCGCCTACAAGATGGACAACTTCGTGAACCAAGTGGTGCCACGAGTATGCCTGCGCGGCCTCGACCCGTCGAAGAACTACCGCGTGAAGGAACTGAACGTCAGGACGGGCGCCCGTCCCTGCTTCCTGGACGGCAAGACGTTCTCCGGTCGCCTGCTGATGAACACGGGCATCGAACTGCCTCTCGGCGGCGATTATGCCAGCTGCGTGCTGGAACTGACGGCTGAGTAAACCTACCGCACAAACACCTCGCGGGCATCGCGCCATCACGGCCCGATGCCCGCGCTGCTTTTCAGCAGTCAGCGCCACGCGCCCCAACAAGCCGTCCGACGGATGAAACCGAAAACATCAAGGGATGCGCCCCGCAAACGAGGGTGCATCCCTTGATGTTTTTTTATGAAGAGAAAACCTGACGGACGGTTTTCTTTAGTCGCGGTTGGCGCGCTTGCGCTCCGTGTGGTCGAGAATGATTTTGCGCATACGCATGCTCTTGGGCGTCACCTCCACGTATTCATCTTCGCGGATATACTCCAAGGCCTCCTCCAACGAAAGCTTGACGGCGGGAACGATGCGGGCTTTCTCGTCGGAACCCGAGGCACGCATGTTGGTGAGCTGCTTGCTCTTGGTGACGTTCACCACAAGGTCGTTCTCATGGATATGTTCCCCCACAATCTGTCCGGCATAGACCTGCTCCTGCGGCTCGATGAAGAACTTGCCGCGGTCCTGCAGGTTATTGATGGCGTAGGCAAAGGCCGTTCCGCTCTCGAGGGCTATCATCACGCCGTTGCTGCGCCGGCTGATGTCGCCCTTGTAGGGCTGGTATTCCTTGAAGCGGTGGGCCATGATGGCTTCTCCCTGGCTGGCGGTGAGCACGTTGGTGCGCAGGCCGATGATGCCGCGCGAGGGAATGTTGAATTCAATGTCCACGCGGTCGCCGCGCGTCTCCATGGATGTCATCTCGCCCTTGCGGCGGGTCACCATGTCTATCATCTTGCTGGCGAACTCTTCCGGCACATTGATGGTCAGTTCCTCGATAGGCTCACAGCGCTGGCCGTCGATTTCCTTGAAGATGACCTGCGGCTGCCCCACTTGCAACTCGTACCCCTCGCGGCGCATGGTCTCGATGAGCACGGAGAGATGGAGCACGCCCCGTCCGGCCACGATCCATCGGTCGGTATACCCTTCGGGCAGTGTGACGCGCAAGGCCAGATTCTTTTCCAGCTCCTTCTCCAACCGCTCGTTGATGTGGCGGCTGGTACAGAACTTCCCTTCTTTACCAAAGAAGGGCGAGTCGTTGATGGTGAAGAGCATGCTCATGGTAGGCTCATCGACAGCGATTGGAGGCAGTGGCTCAGGATTCTCGAAATCGCAGATGGTATCACCAATCTCGAACTTCTCCAAGCCGATAACGGCACAGATATCGCCTGAATCTACATGATCGGTCTTCTTGTGGCCCATACCCTCGAAGGTGTGGAGCTCCTTGATCTTGGTCTTCTCCTGGGTTCCATCGCGGTGGCAGATGGTAACATTCATTCCATCCTTCAATGTACCGCGGTGTACACGACCTACGGCGATACGACCTGTATAAGAGCTGTAATCGAGTGATGTGATAAGGAGCTGAGGAGTACCCTCGAGCTGCTTAGGAGCTGGGATAACCTCAATAATCTTATCGAGCAGATAATCGATATTGTCTGTTGGATGATTATAGTCCTCGCCCATCCAGCCGTTCTTGGCAGAACCGTAAACTACTGAGAAGTCGAGCTGCTCTTCTGTAGCATCGAGGTCGCACATCAGGTCGAATACCATCTCGTACACCTCTTCAGGGCGACAGTTAGGCTTATCTACCTTATTAACAACGACGATAGGCTTCAGTCCGAGCTGCAATGCCTTCTGGAGCACGAAACGGGTCTGAGGCATCGGACCCTCGAAAGCATCGACGAGGAGGAGGCATCCGTCTGCCATGTTGAGCACGCGCTCAACCTCACCACCGAAGTCAGAGTGTCCAGGAGTATCGAGGATATTAATCTTAGTACCTTTCCAATTGATAGATACATTCTTTGAGAGAATGGTGATACCACGCTCGCGCTCCAAGTCGTTGGAATCGAGCACTTCGCCACTGTTATCCTGGCCGTCGCGGAACAGCTTACCGGCGAGCATCATCTTGTCGACCAATGTAGTCTTACCATGGTCAACGTGTGCAATAACTGCAATGTTTCTAATGTCTTGCATTTTAATTTTTACCTTAAATACTTAAATTTGGGTGCAAAATTACAAAAAAATCCCGAAATGTTTGCATAATTCGGCAAAAAGTTGTATCTTTGCACCGCATTTTTAATGAAACCACCGTGAGGAAGGTCATCAGATGCATAAAATTAAACATATTCATATTTTATTAAATTAAGTTTTTACAGCTATGTATTTAGACAAAGCAAAAAAAGAAGAGATCTTTAGCAAGTACGGAAAGTCTAACTCTGATACTGGTTCAGCTGAGAGCCAGATAGCATTGTTCTCATACCGTATTGCTCATTTGACGGAACATGTTAAGAAGAACCGTAAAGATTATACTACAACACGTGCGTTGACACAGCTTGTAGGAAAGCGTCGTGCATTGCTCGATTACTTGTATGATCGCGACATCAATCGCTATCGTGCTATCATCAAGGCCCTCGGTCTTCGTAAGTAATCAGCTTAGGCAGACACATTGCTTAACAGAACAGAATCCCATCGTTCGCAAGAGCGGTGGGATTTTTCTTGCATAAAAAAAAGAGCAGGAATAAAGATAAGAAACAGGAAACGGGCTGGGAGCGAAAAACTCCTAGCCCGTTTTTGCATACTTACTAAATTTAAATTACCTGAGTATCTCCTTCAGCGGTTTCATCACGAATTCACGCTCCTCCATCAACGGATGAGGAACCTTGAAATCGGGCTCATCTATCACCAAGTCATCTATCATCAGGATATCAATGTCGATGATGCGGTCATGGTATTCGCTATCCACCGACTTCATGGTACGCCCCATTTCGCGCTCTATGCGCTGCGTAGCCTCCAGCACCTGGCGCGGGGCCATCGTGGTGAGAACCAGCACACAGGCATTGATATAGTCGTTGGGAGATGAATAGCCCCAAGGCTTGGTTTCGTAAAGAGCAGACTGGCGCTCTACCACACCAATCTGCTCTCCTATCTTTTCTATTACCTCGCGAATGTTGCGCTTTCGGTTGCCCAAATTCGTACCGAGACTTAAATATACCTGATACATACTTATTCACACTCTCATAAAATTGTGGATAACTAAGCTAAAACCTAGAATATCAACAACTTCTATGTGTATAAAAACTGTTTATACCACTGTTTAATCTGGAAGCATCAACAATGAATCACCATAGCAGCCAAACATATAGCCATTCTTCACAGCCATCTTGTATGCCTCGTAAACCAACTCGTAACCGCCAAAGGCTGCAGTACTCATCATCAGGGTTGACTCCGGATGATAGAAATTGACTACGGCACAGTCAGCAAGACCAAAATCGTATGGAGGGAAGATGAACTTGTTGGTCCATCCATCGAAAGCCTTCATCATACCATCGGTGCCTACAGCCGTTTCTGTTGCCTTCATCACACTGGTACCGATAGCGCAGACGCGATGGCCGGCAAGTTTGGTCTTGTTAACCAGATCACATGCCTCCTGGCTGATCATCATCTGCTCTGAATCCATCTTGTGCTTGGTAAGGTCCTCCACCTCAATATCGTGGAAGTTGCCCAGACCGCAATGCAGGGTGATATAAGCCTCGTTGATACCGTTGATCTCCATACGCTTCATCAGCTCGCGTGAGAAGTGAAGACCGGTAGCAGGTGCAGTAACAGCACCCTCTACCTCAGCGAAAACACATTGGAAATCGTCCATATCATCCTCTGTAGCGTGATGATTCTCACGTGCATCGATAACGTAGCGAGGAAGCGGAGCCTCGCCCAGAGCGAAGAGCGAACGCTTGAAGACATCATGATTGCCATCCTCATCATAGAGGAAACGGAGGGTACGTCCACGGCTGGTGGTATTGTCGATAACCTCGGCAACCATCTCGTTGACATCATCGAAGAAAAGCTTGTTGCCGATACGGATCTTGCGGGCAGGCTCTACCAATACGTCCCAAAGGCGCATCTCAGGATTGAGCTCACGGAGCAGGAACACCTCAATCTTGGCATCGGTCTTCTCCTTGGTACCATAAAGACGGGCTGGGAAAACCTTGGTATTGTTGAAGATGAAGGTATCGCCCTCTTCGAAGTAATTCACGATATCCTTGAACTGCAGGAATACTGGATTGCCATCGGCATCAACCATATCCTTGCCGTTCTCATCTTTCTTGTACATCTCGATGGTTTCTGACTTCTTGTGGAGAACCATGAGTCGGGACTCATCGCGGCGAGTAATCTCGAATGTACGTTCACCACTAGCCGTTTTTACCACGTGCTTTGCCTTATGTGGATAAAGTGCCACCTGATCTTTTGGCAACTTAAAGTTAAATTGTGATAGCTTCATGTTATATTTTTTATTACTTGGATGGCTGAAGGCTGTCTTCGAGAGGCTGCTCATCAAGCCATTCCTGGAAATGATCAAAACTGATGCAGTTTTCTACTGCGAAACTTCCTGCCTTGGTACGGCGGAGGGCGGTAAGGTAGGCGCCACTATCGAGAG
>ERZ779877.1469-NODE-1469-length-20067-cov-7.704627_pt1 | contig 20067 bp, 15 predicted proteins | sample MGYA00511556_ERZ779877 | MGnify/ENA primary metagenome ERZ779877 (study PRJEB29588, sample SAMEA2159338) | human gut metagenome | biome: human gut; feature: human-associated habitat; material: faeces | place: Denmark | collected 2008/2010 ...
GAAACCTATGTGTCATTTTTTATAGGTGTTGCACTTGTATTGTAAATTCGCCAATGACTTGATGAGACATGCTCACCTGTCATTGCTTTTAAATATATTTATGCGATATTATATTATTTCTTTTTCTATACGGCAGGTATGCTTCTTGCTGCCTCGGTCATACGTAATGCCGACGCATAGGATATTCCCTTTGTAATCCTTCAAAGCCTCCGTACACTGTTTATCCCGTATTTGCCGCAATGCCGTGTCAGCAGTATCATCCCATTTCAGCTCCACGATCATAGCCGGCTTATCGGCGTATTTTTTCTTCGGAAGAAATACCATATCGGCGAAGCCTTTGCCCGACGGCAGTTCACGGATAATCGTATAGTACTGCCTTGCGCTGTAATAGGCCAGCGAGACAGTATAGCTCAAAGCATTTTCGTCGTTATACTGCAGGTGGGACGTATTTAAATGGGCTTCCTCCATGCCTTTCGCTACGGCTTCTTCGTCGCCCTTCCACGTAGCCTGGAGAAGCTTGTCCGACTGCAGCACGGAATGAACGATTTCTGACCACTGAGATACCCGCGTCGCTGTTACGTATTCACCCATGATTTCCCGATTTGGGATAAAGACTTCCTTCGTATCAAAATCATAGCCTAAATACCCCAAATGAACGAGCAAGGTCAGCACGTCGTCGGCTGAGTGAAAGGTCGTCATGTCGTTGACAAAGGACCGCGTGTCAATTTTCTGCCGCCCGCCTGCCATGAGCTTGACGATGGTGTCCCGCAAGCCGGAGAAGTTCTTGTCGATATAGATTTTCAACGCTTCAAAGGTTTCCGTTTCCGTCCAGTACGTATCCAGTATACCGCTTTCCATCGCCGATACGACAGATCGGGGATTACATATAGACGTCATATCTCGAAATTGGTACCCATCGTACCAACTCATGGTTTCCTCATAATCCATGTGGTATTGTTCGCATAACTGCCGGACTTCTTCTGCCGTAAAGCCTACGAACGGCGTCAGCTCCCGCGGATTGGTCATGGAAAACTCCGTAAACATATTCAGCGCCGAATGAGTTCCGTACTTTTTGATAGGCAGGATCCCTGTCATGTAGGCCAAGCCGATGTAAGCTTTGTCCTTGAGCCAGTCACGAAGAAAATCCAAATACTGACGCTGAGCTTGGTAATCGTTTCGGTATTCGCGGAAAATGCAGTCCCATTCGTCAATAATGATGACAAAGGGACAATTTGTTTCAGCATATACGTCTCCCAAACATCCTATCATATCCGTTCTGTCAAAATATTCTACATCGGGATATGCCCGCAGTACATCATGCAAAATTCGCCGTTTCAGCAAACTCAACATAGAAGCCATATCCATGCTTCGGCTCAGAAATTCCTGCATGTTGAGGAATAACACATCAGATTGATTCCGATACATATCAAAATCCGCATTGCCAGCAATAGCTAACCCTTGAAACACTGCACTGCCGTCTACGGTTCGATCATAATATGCCGACAACATATTAGCCGCCATGGATTTACCGAATCGCCGGGGGCGGCTGACACAGATATACTTATTGGATGATTTGAATATACGATTTGTATAGGCAATCATGCCGCTCTTATCTACATATATGGCAGACCGCAGCGCTTCTTGGAATTTATCGCTGCCTGGATTTAAATAGATTCCCATGGCTCTCCTCCATCATGAATACGTTACGATACTGTTACCCTTACCGTTACGCTGATTGATATGGTCTTGTTACGTATATAGTATCGATATTAGATGCAAAATTCAACGACATCAGGCATAACAAAAAGACTACCCATTTCTGAGTAGTCTTTTTGTATAACCTAAAGATCTAATTAGAATGCGAAAGTGAATTCTGCGCGAGTCAATTCGTCGTCAGTCTGCTTGCTGTCTGCAGTCGGAGTATCTTTGATATCCGTAGCGAAGGACTGCATTACGCTGAATTTGAGGTTTTTAGCGATGACGTAGTCGATACCTGCGCCCCAAGACGTCATGTTGTCGAGGGAACCGAAGTTTCTCCACGAACCAGTAGAGCCGCCGAGCCATGCGCCGTCTTCCGCATCGATGTATTCAACCCAAATATCCCAGGATTTCGGCTGAGCCATGGAAGCTTTGCCATACATTACGCGGCCAATCCATACTTCCGGATCACTTACGTCATGGCCTGTTGTCAAGCTTGTGCCGCTCTTATCAATGCTTTCGTAGTTAGCCAAAACATTCCACTTGGAACCGATATTGACATTTGCATATACGCCCCAGAGATTATCTGCGGTATATTCAGCAAAATTACCATTGACGTCATCATGTTTACCCGTACGGTTAAACTGGCTATAATATACACCAGCAGAAGAACCATTACCGAAGAAACCTTCAATTTCGCCGTAGCCCATCTTCAAACCATCAAAGACATCACCGGCCTCTGGATCATCATTGCCAGCGAATCCACCATGATACAAGTTACCGCCGTCTTCCTTAAATTTACCATAGCCAGCCGTTACAGCGAAGTTGTCGTTCTGGTATTTCAATTCAGCGCGGTCGAAGGTATCGCCGTACTGATAAGCATAGGAGCGAGGACCGCCGAGTTTCCAGTCAGCATCACGACCGAGGCTGAGGAGCCAGTTTTTACCGCCAAAATTGTAATCGACTTTGATGATATCGGCTGCAATCTGGTCGTCCTGTGCACTGCCATTTTCGCCGAAGCTGTGGTTATTCGTTGTTACGCCCAACGTAGCCGTTGTGCGTTCGTTAACCTGAGCAGCGCCACGAAGACGAATACGATAATCCCAAGAATTATCATTTTTCTTACCAGTTTCGCCACCCTGATAACGATAACGGAGACGGCCGTCGCCAGTGAATTTAACGTTGCCGACTTTGTTTTCGAGGTTCGATACGCGAACGCCCAAGTTATTCAATTCGTCAGCATATTCGTCAGCCAATTTGTTGATCAAAGCGCGCTGTTCAACGGAAGCTTTGTCCATGTGAGCCATAGCTTTCGCTACCATTTCAGCTGCTTCATAACGGGTGATGTTGCGCTGGCCCTGGAAGTATTCGCCGTCTACGCCCTGGATGACGCCTGCGTCAGCCAATTCTACTACGGATTTGTATGCCCAGCTGTCCGTCGGTACGTCGACAAACGGGTTAGCTGCGAATGCACACGTTGCGCTTACTGCCATCGTTGCTGCCAATGCTGCTAATACTTTTGCTTTCATTGTGAAATGACCTCTTTTCGATAAAAACTGTGATATACACGTCTTACACCGTTACAATCGAGCGTCCCATATACGCAGCAAGGGGTCATTGGCGAGTTGTCCTAGTTTCCTCTCTTTTACTGCCTCACATTGTACTATGTTTCACTCTATACGAGCTGCGCCTACAATCTATTGTACCGCAACTCTGATTAATATTTTATCAGAAAATCTTTACTTTGTCAAAAATCAGTAAACTAAAAAGTAATTTTTAAACTATACAGGCCAAGAAAATTATTCATAAGTAAGATAGACTTGTACTATCTTTAACTTTTTTCACACATTCCTTTGCAGCATATCCATGGTTTTGTTTTAAGAATATACATCAATACCAAACAAAAGGCCGCCCGTTTCCGGGCGGCCTTTGATTGTTTCTTAAAAGATGAAATTAGAAAGCGAACTGGAACTGAGCACGAGTCTGTTCTTTTTCCAAATCGTTATTTGTTTCGCCATCTTTTGTATCCGTTGCGAAGGACTGCATTACACTGAACATAGCATTCTTAGCGAATACATAGTCGATACCTGCGCCCCAAGACGTCATGTTATCCATGTAGTTGCCAAATCTCCAAGAGTTCGTGGAACCACCGAGGAATGCGCCATCTTCAGCGTCGATGTATTCAACCCAGATATCCCAGGATTTCGGCTGAGCCATAGAAGCTTTACCATAAGTCAACTTGCCAATCCATACGTCAGCGCTATCATCACCTGTAATGGTTTCACGGCCATCTAACAGGTTAACGTGTTCATAGTTAGCGAGGACATTCCACTTGGAACCAAAGTTTACGCTGGCATATGCACCCCAAAGATCGTCGCCATTAAACCGATCCCATACCATGCCTTCATCGGTCTGAGTACCAAACCAATCTCCACCATTAAAGTTTGCATAATATACACCAGCTGCAGAACCATTGCCGAAGTAACCTTCTACTTCGCCATAAGCCATCTTGACGCCATCAACCATTTCATCTGCGTCATCAAGACCACCCGCGAAGAATCCACTACCTTCCTTCAACTTACCATAGGCTGCCGTTACGCCAATCTTGCCGTTGTTATATTTCAACTGCGCGAGATCAATCGTATCGCCATACTGATAACCGTAAGAGTTGGAACCGCCGAGCATCCAGTCCGTATCACGGCCGAGAGTCAACATCCAGTTCGGGCTACCGAAGTTGTAGTCTACTTTAATGATATCAGCTGCAATTTCGTCTTCCTGAGCACTGCCATTATCACCGAAGCCCTGGTTGTTAGTCGTTACGCCCAACGTAGCCGTCGTGCGGTCGTTAATCGTAGCTGTGCCGCGGAGGCGGATACGATACTGCCAAGAATCATCGTTATCTTTTACGCCGTTCTGGTACAAATAACGGAGACGAGCATCGCCAGTGAATTTAACATTGCCGACTTTGTTTTCGAGGTTCGATACGCGAACGCCGAGGTTGTTCAGTTCGTCAGCATATTCATCAGCCAATTTGTTGATCAAAGCACGCTGTTCAACGGTAGCTTTGTCCATGTGAGCCATAGCTTTAGCTACCATTTCAGCAGCTTCATAACGGGTAATGTTGCGCTGGCCCTGGAAGTATTCGCCGTCTACGCCCTGGATAACGCCTGCGTCAGCCAATTCTACTACGGATTTGTATGCCCAGCTGTCCGTCGGTACGTCGACAAACGGGTTAGCTGCGAATGCACACGTTGCGCTTACTGCCATCGTTGCTGCCAATGCTGCTAATACTTTTGCTTTCATTGTTAAATGACCTCTTTTCTAAAATATAAAACGATAATTTACGTTACAGTCGAGCTATATATCGTTCGTTTTAAGGGGTCATTGGCGAGTTGTCCTAGTTTCCTCTCTTTTACTGCCTTAAAACTCAACCGATATGCACTCTATTTAGCTGTACCTACGCCCAAAGCGTACTTCAGCTTTGCCTATATTGTAACGCAAAATTTACTTTTTGTCAAAATTCTGTAAACTTTTATTCATTTTCCACTGAACAATAATATAATAGCGGCACATTTTTTTGATATAGCGCATTAGTCCTCATAGTGCCCCCGATAGGCAATAATCCAAAGACTGCCGTTTTCATCTATGTTATATATGTGGCGATTTTTCATATCAATCCGTCTGCTCCATACAGGCCGATATTTCAATGGTTCCGGTTTTCCAATTCCATAAGCCACTCCATTTCGCTCAATATCTTTAATCAAGTCGTTAATGCGCTTCAAAGTTTTCTTATCTTGCATCTGCCAATATAAATAATCATCCCAAGCTCTGTCCGACCACAACTTATTCATCGTCCACCTCGATTAATTCATGCTGCTGTCCTTTTCCTTGGGAAAGCTGTTCAATACCACGATCAATCATACCTAAATATTCCGCGTTACGAACGGCTCGCATCAACTCATTATATTTTTCCAAACTCATTAATACGACATTTTTTTCTTCTTTTCTGGTCACGATAATCGTTTCGCCATGATCGGTCGCTTTGTCACAGTAATCTTTTAGTTTTCCTCGAATCGTAGAATAATTTACAGCCAACATTGCAATCCCTCCTTGTACTATTTATTGTGCAATATTATGTACATTTTAACAAGAATGGGAGATGCCAAAGCAATAAAATATTTTTAATTGAAGCGTATTCAGATTGACCTGTTTTATTTTTTTAGCTATAATAAATATGAAAAACGAGGCATTATACCAGCAAACGGTATAGCCCCCATAGTAGTTACAAAAGAGTAACCGTTTTTAGCTGGGGAAAACTAAAGGGACGGTTACTTTTTTGATGTGTCTTTTAATAACACTACCAGAACGATTAACAACAATAACGTTACGTTTGTTTCGTCCATAGGCATCACCCCCAATCTTTACTGGGGGCAAGTTCACCGTCTGCCGTTATGCGATATAATGCCTCTTATCGCCTATTGTACAAAAACATGTATTATATTGTCAAAAATAAACAGATTAAAATTTAGTTAAAAATAAAACGCTGCGCCCTTCGCTTACAGACAATGCAAATCCATCTATGCTATACTAAACGCGTTGCTTGTACTTCCTGCAACAGGAAGGGGGTGCGACATGTTTGAGCTCGCGGTTTCATTACTAGTTTCTATCGCGGCAAATGTGATATCCTATTACATTTGCAAATGTCTGGATAGAAAACACTAAGCAACCAGACTGGCCGTCAGCGTTCGGCATATAATAAACGTTAAAACCCCTCCATAGGTACCAGCTATGGAGGGGTTTGTGCGTCATGGCAACTCGCGATTTCATTATTGCCTGTCTTTAGTATAACAGGAAATTCAGAAAAGGCAAGACTAAAACAGATATTCTCGGGCTATTTATCTTATTTAACTGAAGTTTCATACAAAAGAAGACCGCCCGTAGTTGAGCGGTCTCCGTGTATCGTGTATATAGATTCAATGGAATTAGAATGCAAATACAAATTCTGCGCGGGTTTGTTCTTCCGGATCTGTCATATTTCCGTCTTTAGCTTCTGTAGCAAAGGACTGCATAACGCTGAATTTTGCGTTTTTAGCAAAGATGTAGTCCACGCCGGCGCCCCAAGAGGTGATATTGTCCATCTGGTCTGCAAATCTCCACGAATCCGTAGAGCCGCCGAGCCATACGCCGTCTTCAGCATCAATGTATTCTACCCAAATATCCCAGGATTTCGGAGCAGACATATTTGCTTTGCCATAGGTCAGTCTGCCAACCCATAAGTCCGCGCTATCATCTTTAGTATACTTGGTTTTATAGCCATCAGCTAATCCAACATTTTCATAGTTAGCCAGCAGATTCCATTTGGAACCGAAGTTTACGCTGGCATAGGCGCCCCAGAGATCATCTCCGCGGAAGAAATCATTATCGACAGAGCCGCCGCCTACGCTGAAATCATTGTAGTACACGCCGGCAGCCGAACCGTTGCCGAAGAAACCTTCGATTTCCGCATAGCCAGTTTTTACACCGTCCATAACCTTATCTTCACCGGCCATTTCATTTCCCATTTTAAATTTACCATAGCCAGCCGTTACAGCAAATTTGTCGCCGCGGAACTGCATTTCGGCACGGTCAAACACATCGCCGTAGATATAGCCGTATGCGCGAGGGCCGCCGATTTTATATTTATCGGTCCGGCCGAGGCTAAGGCCGAAGGATTTCGTATTGTAGTCAACTTTAATGTCATCAGCAAAAATGTTGGTATCGCTGGCTGCGCCATTGTCGCCAAAGCTCTGGCTGTCCGTACTGAGGCCTAAGGTTGCAGTCATACGGTCATTGATCTGCGCCTTACCGCGGAGGCGAATACGATAGTCCCAAGACTTATCATTTTCTTTGCCGCCATGTTTAACGCCGTCATTATCAGTATACGAATTCTGATAACGATAACGCAGACGAGCGTCGCCGGTGAATTTGATATTGCCGACTTTGTTTTCGAGATTCGATACGCGGACACCGAGGTTGTTCAGTTCGTCGGCGTATTCGTCAGCCAATTTGTTGATGAGAGCCCGCTGTTCAACTGTTGCGCGGTCCATGTGAGCCATGGCTTTGGCTACCATTTCAGCAGCTTCGTAACGGGTAATGTTGCGCTGGCCCTGGAAATACTGGCCATCGACGCCTTGAATGATGCCGGCATCAGCTAATTCTACTACGGATTTGTAGGCCCAGCTGTCTGTCGGTACGTCGACGAAGGGATTGGCCGCAAAGGCGCAGGTCGCGCCTACGGCCATCAGAGCTGCTACAGATGCTAATACTTTGGATTTCATTTGAAAAACCTCTTTTCTTAAAGTTAAGTACTCTTCCTATCTCGTTACATGCGAGCGTCTTTAGGAGAAAAGAAAAGGGTTCATTGGCGAGTCGTCCTGGTTTCCTCTCTTTTACTGCCTTTTCTTGTCTTTCTATTCCGCTCTTTTACAAAGAGACGCCTGCCCAGGATTCATTCCCGGCACCGCTCTTTTCGTAATCTAGTATAACGAAAGTCTGCTAGTACGTCAAAACGGCTATAAATCGCTTATCCATGCGGTTTATAGCCGTTTTTTACATACTTGTTACGAAGTTTTTTCCGTTTCTTTTCCTATATTTTACGTAAAATACAACAGGTATGTTTGTCTCTTAGAAGAAGAAGTTTACCTCTACATCTGTAAATTCATCGGGGTCTGGTTCGCCATTCTTGCCATTCGTACCAAAGGTTTGTCCTACTGTCAACACTACGTTTTTGCCTACGGCATAATCAAATCCGACGCCCCACGAGGTAACGCCCTTGAGAACACTGTCGTCGCGCCAGGAGTTCGTCGCCCCGCCGATCAGCGCTCCTTTTTCCGCGTCAATATATTCTAACCAGGCGTCCCAGGAGCCTTTCTGTTCTTCGCTGACCGATCCATAGGTAACCTTTCCAATCCAGACCTTCGGATCGCTGACACTGTCATCTGATTTATCACGGCTGATGCTTTCGTAGTTTGCTAAAAGATTCCATTTCGAACCGATATTTACACTGGCATATGCACCCCAAAGGTCGTCAACGTCAAAGTAATCGGCAGCTGTCCGATTGCTGCCGCCGGCCGTGGAAAACTGGTTATAGTATACACCGACAGACGAGCCATTGCCGAAAAAGCCTTCGATTTCACCGTAACCGGTCTTCACGCCGTCCAGCGTCACGCCGTTTTCGTTTTCGCCGCCGGCAATATCGCCTTCTTTAAATTTACCATAGCCAGCCGTTACGGCAAAGGAATCGTTCTGGTATTTCAATTCGGCTCTGTCAAATACGTCACCGTATTGGTAGCCATAGGCGTTCTCGCCGCCGAGGACGTACGTATCCGTGCGGCCGAGACTCAAGTTCCAGTTCGGGCTGCCGAAATTGTAATCGATTTTGATGTCATCGGCAAATACGTCGCTGTCTTCACTGGCTGCGCCGTTGCCGCCAAAGCTCACGTCGCCCGTACTAATGCCGACGGTCGCCGTCGTGCGGTCATTGACCTGTGCTACGCCGCGAAGGCGGATACGGTAATCCCAGGCATCATCATTTTTCAAGCCGACCTCGGCATCGCTGCTGTGCTGGAAGCGAACGCGGGCGTCGCCGCTGAATTTAATATTGCCGATGCGGTTTTCCAGATTCGACACGCGGACGCCGAGGTTGTTCAGCTCGTCGGCATATTCATCGGCCAGCTTGTTGATAAGGGCCCGCTGTTCCACCGACGCCTTATCCATATGAGCCATCGCTTTAGCTACCATTTCCGCCGCTTCATAGCGGGTAATGCTGCGCTGGCCCTGGAAGTACTGGCCGTCGACGCCCTGAATGACGCCGGCGTCAGCTAATTCTACGACCGATTTGTAGGCCCAGCTATCTGTCGGTACGTCAACAAAGGGATTGGCCGCAAAGGCGCAAGTCGCGCTGACTGCCATAACGGCCGCTAAGGATGCGAATACTTTTGATTTCATGATGAATTACCCCTTCCAAATGAAATATGTTTTCTTTTTTTTACATTTGTCAGATGGGTATCGTTCTCAGCAATTTCAGTGACGAGTGCGCCTAGTTTCCTCTCTTTTACTCTTGTGAAAACGATAGACTCCGGCAATATGCAAGGCATGTATGCATTTTCATTACCTTGGTGACAATCAAATTATACAAGAATAATTCTCATAAGTCAATAGACATTGATTCATTTTATCATTTATATTGTTCGCATGCAAAAAAAGACCAGCCCGCACACGTCAGGCTGGTCTTACGTCTCTATGCAACTATGATGGGTCTATTACAACGGCTGATGTTCCGTCGGTTTGAATCGCGTAGACATGGGGTTCGTTTCCGGCGTCAGGTTCTTCATCTTACCCAGCTGATCGGACTTATCGCTGAAGTAGGTATGAAGGGCCCATTCGGCCATTTCCGACAACGGTTCGTCAAGGAAAAGCTTGTACAATTCTTCGATTTCCGGATTCTGCCAGCTGGCTTTGATATCCGTTTCTTCATCCGATTTATACAGCGAGGCAATGCGGGCTTCGTTGACCTTTTTCACCTGAGGCAATTTGACCTTAGGCTGTCCGCCGCCGCCGATGCAGCCGCCGGGGCAGGCCATGACTTCGATAAAGGAATAGTTTTCGAAATCGTTGTTCTTGATGAGGTCGTCAATAAAGGCGCGGGCGTTGGCTAAGCCGCTGATAGAGGCGACGTGAAGGACGAAGTGGCCAAAAGCGACGCTGGCTTTTTTAACGCCTTCCTGGCCGCGGACTTCTTCAAAGGGAATGAAATCCTTCGGAGCCGGACGGCCTGTAAACAGGTGGTACGCCGTGCGGATAGCTGCTTCCATAACGCCGCCGGAGTTGCCGAAAATCTTGCCGCCGCCGGACGATTCGCCGAAAGCGGTGTCGAACTTGCTGTCTTCCAAGGCAGCGAAGTCGATATTTTCTTCTTTAATCCAGTTCGCCAATTCACGCGTCGTAATACAGATATCGGTGTCGCGCATTTCCGGGACATCCCAGAAAATGGATGAGCTGTTGAATTCGGGACGAAGAATTTCCGCTTTTTTCGCCGTGCAGGGCGTAACGCAGACGTTGACGATCTTGCTCGGATCAATATCTTTCTTTTGCGCAAAGAAGGTCTTGATGACCGGGCTCAAAATACTGATAGGACTTTTCGTCGAGGATAAATGCGGAAGGAGATCGGGATAGAAAATTTCAGCGAATTCCACCCAAGCTGGGCAGCAGCTCGTAAACTGCGGGATAGGGATTTCTTCGGACTGGAGGCGGTGGAGCAGCTCCGTCGCTTCTTCCATAATCGTCAGGTCAGCGCCGAAGTCCGTATCGAATACGTAATCGCCGCCAAGAGCCCGCAGGGCCGCGACCATCTTGCCTTCGACGAAGGTTCCCGGCTCCATGCCGAAGGATTCGCCAAGGCCGACGCGGACAGCCGGAGCCGTTTGGAAAATGACGATTTTATCGGGATTCTGAATTGCTGCTTTTACTTTTTCTACGTCGTTTACTTCCGTAATAGCGTCAAAGGGACAAGCCGAAGCGCACTGACCGCAATGGACGCAAATCGGCATATCGCCCGTACTTGCCAAACTGTAATAGTCCATGATGCTCTGCGTGTTGGAGCAGGCTCGGCGGCACAATGTGCAATTTTTGCACTTAGTTTCGTCAAATTGAACGGCACAGTTGTGTTCATCTATGGGAACGCGCCGCTGAAGTTCTTTGAATCTGGAACGGAATACAGACATCTTTTTCTCCTTTTTGTAAAAAATATTTACATGCAAACTATGTAATCATTTATCACAAACTTTTTTCGTTACCTATAGAATAACATAAACAGAGAATTGATTTCCATTACTTTACCGTATTTTATTTACTGATTTTTACATGATTTTTATGCTGATTTTGCATAGTTAAGAATGAATGCTCAAACTATCATAGATACGAAAAATACCATGTCATACCCGTCCATATGTTTATATTTTTACTCCGCTTTCAAGTCTTCCAGCTCGCACCATCGTTCTGTCAGCTCGTCGACCTTCCGCTGCGTCTCCTGCTGCTCTTTTAAGAGCGATTCTACCTGTTCGTAATCGCTTCCGGCCGCCGCGATGGCCGCGTTGATGCCTTTTAGTAATCCTTCATACTGCGGCAGTTCCTCCAAAATACGCCGGAGTTCTTCCTCCTGCCGGGCCGTCAGACCAACTTTGCGGGCAACCGGAGCCGCTTCACCCTTTGACTGCGCCGCAGCCGGCGATTTTTTCACGTCGTCTTTCTCGCTGCGGACGGCAAGGGTTTCGGCCAGATAGTCGCTGTAATCGCCGTAATATCGTTTCCACGTCCCGTTTTCGATGATGAACAGCTTATCGGCTACGCGATCCAGGAAATAGCGGTCGTGGGATACGACGAGAACAACGCCCTGATATGTATCGAGATACCGTTCCAATACAGTAAGCGTCGGTATATCCAAATCATTGGTCGGTTCGTCCAGCAAAAGGACGTTAGGCTGCTCCATGAGCAGCCTGAGCAAATAGAGCCGCCGCCGCTCGCCGCCGCTGAGTTTATAAATATAGGTATACTGCATCTCGTCGGAAAAGAGAAATTGCTCCAGCAGGCGCGTCGCCGATATGCGCTGGCCAAACTGGTTGGTCACGAAATGGCCGCGCTCCTGGATGTAGTCGATGACCCGCATGGACTCGTCGAACTCCGGCAGCTGCTGCGTAAAGAAACCGAAGCGGACGGTCTGGCCGATAGTCAGTGTTCCCGCCGTAGGCTGCAGCTCGCCGGACAGCACTTTCAGCATCGTCGATTTCCCTACGCCGTTTTCGCCGATGATGCCGATGCGGTCGTGCTTGACGACGTGATAGGTCACGCCGCTGAACAACGCCTCCTGCCCCGGATAGGCAAAGGCCACTCCGTCAATATCCAATATGGTCTTGCCGAGCCGCACGGACGTATCGAAGATTTCTACGTTTTCCACAGGCTTGCCGTCTTCAATGGCACAGAGCTGTTCGTACCTGTCTCGGCGGGCCTTCTGCTTCGTCGAACGTGCCTGGGCGCCCCGGCGAATCCAGGCCGTCTCGCGCCGTATGAGGTTGCGCCGCTTTTCTGCCGACGCCTCTTCCTGCTCCAGCCGCGCCTGCCGCAGTTCCAAATAGTCCGCATAGTTTCCCTCATACGTGTAGACATGGCCCCGGTCGAGCTCAATCATGGAATCGACGACCGTATCGAGAAAATACCGGTCATGGGTGCTGACAATGAGGGCCGCCTTGCTGTCCCGAAGATATTCTTCCAGCCATAGGATCGTCTTATCGTCCAAATGGTTCGTCGGTTCGTCCATGATGAGGAGATCACAGGGCATAATCAAGGCCCGGGCCAGCCCCAGCCGCTTGCGCTGCCCTCCCGACAGCTCGTCGACGCGCTGCGTCAGGTCGTCGATACCCAGTTTCTGCAAAATGACCTTGGCGTGCTGCTCCAGCTCCCAGGCATGGCTCGCATCCATTTCTTCCGTCAGCTTGACGACTCCCTCGTCGTCGCCGCGCTGGACCGCTTCTTCATAGCGGCGCAGGAGCTGCATGACCGGCAGGTCGCCGTCCAGCACGCTTTCCAGTACGGTGCGGCCCGGCAAAAACTGCGGTTCCTGCGGCAGGAAATGAATGCGGGCCTTCTGATTTTTCCAGATTTCCCCGCTGTCGGCTTCAGCCAGACCGGCGATAATTTTCAGCAATGTCGTCTTGCCGGCGCCATTTAAGCCGATGAGGCCCAATTTCTGCCCGCCGTCGACGGCGAAGGTCACGTCGTCGAAGAGAACCCGCAGGCCGTATGATTTTTTTACTTTATCTAACGTCAGTATATTCATAACTGTCTCCCATTCTTTTGTATGCAGTGATTGGCATGCGTTTCGCCGGGCAGCGGCGCGCCGCATGGGAAAATTCATCAAAAATGTATTTAGATTCTATTATTATAAATACATTTAATAATTTTTTCCACTTTATCACGATAAAACCCTTGCCTGCCGGGCAAAAGTACAGTACAATGAAACCATTATTTTATTTATATACAGAATGCTATTACAAGACAATCGCTCGAGCAGGTCTGCCGATGCGTCCGTTCGGCCTGTTTGAGCAGGGGGAGGAATTATTTCATGCTAGAATCTAATGTGTCCGTAATTACGGCATTTGCTATTTACCTGCTGGCAATGCTGCTCATCGGCGTATATTATTCACGCTCCCAGCGGCACCTGAGCGACTACATCCTCGGCGGTCGCAGCCTCGGTCCGTGGATTACGTCCATGAGCGCCGAAGCGTCCGACATGAGCGGCTGGATGCTCATGGGCGTGCCGGGCCTGGCCTACTCTACGGGCGTATCCGCGTCGTGGATCGCCATCGGCATCGCCATCGGCACCTATTTAAACTGGCATTATATTTCGCAACGCCTGCGCAATTATACGGAAATCGCCAACAACAGTCTGACCATGCCGGACTACTTAAAAAACCGCTTCCACGACGACCAGAACCTGATCCGCATCATTTCGGCCGTATTTATCCTCATCTTCTTCCTGATTTATACGTCGTCGGGCTTCGTATCCGGCGGGAAGCTGTTTGAAACGGTCTTCGGCATGGATTACCTCTCAGCGCTGCTCCTCAGCGCCGGCGTCGTCGTCGTGTACACCTTCCTGGGCGGCTTCATGGCCGTCTGCTGGACCGACTTCATCCAAGGCTGCATGATGTTTTTGGCCATCGTCCTCGTGCCCCTCGTCGGCATGATCGTCGTCGGCGGCCCCGTCGAAACGATGACCCGCATCGCCTCCGATGCGCCGCAGCTGCTGGACATGGTGCCAGACTCGAGCACGGCCGGTATCATCGGCATCATTTCTTCCCTGGCCTGGGGCGTAGGATACTTCGGCCAGCCTCACATCCTCGTCCGCTTCATGGCTATCGGCAATCCCGATGAATTGAAGAAATCGAAGCACATCGCTATGACCTGGGTCGTCATTTCCCTGGCCGCGGCCGTTCTCGTCGGCCTCGTCGGCAAGGTCGTTCTGATCGACCCGCTGACCGGTGCCGATACGGAAAAGGTCTTCCTGGTCATGAGCCAGATGCTCTTCTCGCCCTTCGTCACCGGCTTGATTTTATCGGCCGTACTGGCGGCTATCATGAGTACGGCGTCGTCTCAGCTTCTCGTCACGGCGTCGGCCATTTCCAAAGACTTCTACCATACCTTTATCCGTAAGAACGCCAGCGACAAGGAATTGATCCTCGTCAGCCGCATCACCGTTCTCGTCGTCTCGGCCCTGGCCATCATCCTGGCCCTGAATCCAAACAGCTATATCCTTACCATGGTCGCCTATGCCTGGGCAGGCTTCGGCGCAGCCTTCGGCCCGACGATTCTCCTGTCCCTGTACTGGCGGCGCATGACGAAAAACGGCGCTCTGGCCGGCATCATCGTCGGCGGCCTGACTGTCCTCATTTGGAAGCAGTTCGGCTGGCTGGGACTGTACGAAATCGTACCGGGATTCATTTTCTCCCTCATCGCCATCTACGTCGTCAGCAAGATGGATAAGGCACCGAGCCCGGAAATGCTCAAGGAATTTGACGAAGCCATTCATTTTAAACAAAAAATCACCATCTTAAAAGGTGATGAACGATAAGATTCTGCAAAACGTTGCCCTCTCGCCTGACGGCAACGTTTTGATATATCTTCAAATCAGACTATTATGTACAACTATGCGCAGGAGGAGGGCATACAATGGACTGGGAACTCTTATTTAAACCGCATATACTGCATCGCGGAGCAGAGTATTACCGCGATGCCGCCGTCGAGGATCTCAAAATTACAGACACGCAAATAACAGCTGTCGTCTTGGGAACGGAAGACTATAACGTTGAAATCGATATAAAAGACGGGATCATTGAGGCGATGTCCTGCACCTGCCCTTACGCGGCTGACGACAATAACTGCAAGCACATGGCCGCCGTCTTGTTCGCCTGTCAGGAAACAGAGGACCTCACATTGTCAGCAAAGCCCGATGAACCGGAATGGGGAAGCGAAGAGGAAGAAGATGATGTCTTAGACGACTGGAAAGCCGACGTTCTGCCTGATTTCCCCGGAATGACCTGCAAGCCGGACCAGGAAACCATCCTCGCTGAACTCATACACAACGCCGACGACCTGACGGTCCGCGCCTTTTTATACTCCATCTTAGAAAAAGATCCGGCCCTGCAGAACCGGTTCCGCATGCTCACGCAAAACGTCATGACCAAGGGCCTGCTGAAAGAATGGAGACGGGAAATCGACCGCATTTTCGCCGACGCTGGCTGGGATGACTATATAGATTATGAACAGGCCAGTTATTTTACAGGAGAGCTGTACTCTTTTTTATCGTCCCTGGACCAGCGTATATCCACAGCTACGGCAGACGGTATTTTTAAAACGGTAGATTACACCCTGTCGCAACTGCAAGCCACGGACATGGACGACTCCGACGGCGGGCTGTGGTGCTTGTTCGATTTCTGCTATCAAATCGTCGGCAAGCTGCTTCCCTACTGCACGGCAGAAAACCAGCTCCGCATCTTCGACTGGGCAGCCCGGCAGCTCGATTACACCCATAAGGACGGCCTATGGTATGAGCTGGCCCAGGACTGTGCCATGCAGTTTATCTTGCAGCAGTTCCCCGGACCGGACTTTTTAGACAAAAAGCTGACCTTGACCGATAAGGAAGTACAAAAAGCTGCCCGGCAGACAGATTTTGAAAACGTCATCTTGCCGCAAAAAATAAAAACCCATGTCCTTCTGATGGAGCAAAAAGGCTGTCCTGCCGAGGAACAAGCAGCTTATATTGCCCAATACAAACAGTACGGCAGCGTCTGCCTGCTGCTGAGTGAATTTTACGAATGGCAGCAAGACGACGCCAATGCGATTTCCGTCTTGGAGCAAGCCTACGCCGCCGACAGCACGCCGTCGTACATCGCCCGCGAATGCTGCGAAAAACTCAAGGAGTTATACAAAAAGACAGGAAATCAGGAACACTACCTCCAAATGCTGTGGGATTTAGCCCTGACCATCCACGTCGCCAACATCGATTTGTACAGGGAATTAAAGAGTCAGTATAAGCCGGAGGAATGGCGGGAACAACGGGAAAAAATCCTGACCAGCTGGGGAACCAATCCCTACGCCGGCCAACTATACGCCGAAGAAAAGCTCTACGACCGCCTCCTTTGCCACGTCCAAAAGCATTGCCGCCTGTCGGAAGTACAGCAATACGAATCCATCCTCAAAGAGAATTTTCCCGACGAGCTCCTTCAGCTTTACGAACACATCGTCACAGAGATTGCCGTCCAAGGCCTCGGCCGTCCGAGCTACGTCAAAATCGTACGGATTCTGCGCAAGATGAAACGCCTTCCCGGCGGGCCGCCCTTCGTACAGGCCCTCGTCAGTCAATGGCGGCAGCAGTACAAGCGGCGCCGGGCCATGATGGAAGAGCTGGATAAGCTGACGTGAGACGGCCCGCATAGTTGACGAAGAAGGCCTTCGTCTGCTAGTATCAATACAGAAAGGAGCCTGTCATGGATTTATCACTGCAATTAGGTCAAAAAATAAAAAGCTACCGCCTGGCCCGCGGCCTGACGATAAAGGAACTGGCTGAAGCGTCGCAAATCACGTCGTCCATGCTCAGCCAGATAGAGCGAGGGCAAGCGTCGCCGTCGCTGAATACGATTCGCCTCTTGTCCATCGCCTTGGACGAGCCGCTATACCGATTCTTTTTGGACAGCCCCGACATCCAAAGCGACGTCGTCCGCAAGGAAAACCGCCGTCAGCTCATCGACCAAGGCATTCATTACGAAGTCCTGACGCCGGACATGAACGGCACCATCGAAATGATGCAGCTCACCTTGCCGCCTAAGGCCAAGAGCTGCCAGGAACCGCTGGCCCATAAGGGAGAAGAAGTAGCTCTCGTCCAGGCCGGCACCGTCGAGCTGACCCTGGATTTCGAAACCTGTGTCCTCTATGCCGGCGACAGCGTGCGCATCAAAAGCGAAACGAAGCATACCTGGCAAAACGTAGGCGAAGAACCAGCCGTCGTCATCTTCGCCGTTTCTCCGCCGTCCTTTTAACCTCATATACGACAACAACGCCGTACATCACACATCGGATGTACGGCGTTCATTTTTTGCCCGTTAACGCTATTTCAACATTTTAAATTGCTTGTAATACCAAGCGGCAAATCCGCCCTGCATGATATACGACAATAACTCGGCCAATTCTTCTATATTGCTGTCTACATAGGAATGAAACAACAGCCCCTTATCGCCGCAGGCCGCTAATACAGCCGTTACAATCAGGATAGCAAATCCCAATTTAGGCACCGGAATTTCATGAAAAATTTTCTTCCAGGGAACAAGCCAAATTAAAGATACCAGCACAATCGCCGTATAAATAGAAATACCGCCATGAATATACTGATGTCCCGGCACAGAGCTCATAGAGATAAACGTCGGCCCATGCTCATCCATGCCTGTCTGAAAAAAGATTCGCCCCCAGCTGATTTCTCGCCCAAACAGCAGCAAAAAATATCCGGACACAGCCAGCCATAATTTATGAAACCGCTGTCCTGCTGTTTTGCGAAAAAACGAAAAACAAAGAATTACATTGAAAAATAACACCATATTTTGCAGCATTTCCAACAAGCCATTTTCCCATGCCAAATAATTAGGCATCACAAATGCCACGGGAACAATCAACAAAAAATATACAACTATGCCGACTTTCAAAACCAATTCCGGCATCGAATTCCCTTCTTTCAACACAACCATTCTCCCTCCCGGCAGTTCAGCGAGACGCCGCAGTCATTCGTAAATATACTGTAAACATTTTATAAATATATCATAAACAACGGCCAACAGCAAGAACTTGGAGCGATAAAAAAAGAGCATCCTCATCAATTGCAGCGCTGACGCACAAAAACAAAAGGATGCTCTTATGTTATGTGAAATTATATCTTTACTTTTTTAAGGCTTCAAGCTCTTCCCGCAGCTTTTGGTTTTCCGCTTCCAGCTCGGCTAACTTCTGCTGCAAGTATGCTACGCTGACTGCCGACGTCGGATCGTTTTCATCCGTCTGTATTCCGTTCACAACGCCCTGCCCTGCAAAGGCAACGCCGCCAATCGTCCCTGTCGGCGCTTCCACGCGGCTGCCGTATATATTTCCTAAATCCGCACCGGAAGCCTGCACATGCTTCGCCGCTATGGTATTCGCCGTCACGTTGCCATCTTTCAGCTGGATGCCGTTCATATAGCCTTCCACATGGCGTCCCCTGTCGTCCGTATCCCACGTCAGAACGCCGCCGTTTCCATCGACCGTCGTCACGTCCGATTCCGTCACGCCGTTGCGCTTCGTCACGACGCGATGATAGGTCTTGCCGTCAGCCGTATTTCCATAGGAAACAGCTTGGTATTCATAGCTGGAAACGACATTGGGCTCCTGGCTTGGATTTCTCGTATCGGCAGCCTGGGCGCCCATGGCAGCATACAGTCCCATCACAGCCGTCATAATTATATTAGATACCTTTTGATACCGCATCGTCATTCATCCTTTCCAGTAAAATATATCCTCTCTTGGATTACGACCATTATATATCTGCCTATATACAGAAATCAATATTCCTTCCAAAAAGTTTATATTTACTGCTCGTACTTGCAAACATTGACTAACCACGATGCTCATACAGCAATCATCCTATTGACGAAATAATATAATAAATAGTAATATAAGCAAAAATTGCATTTATTATTAGGAGGTATCCCATATGACCAGTATCTTGCAAAAAGGCATTGCCGCCGCCCTGATCAGCGGAGCCATTTTATTTCCCTGCGCAGCTCAAGCGATGGATTGGAACGACTACGACGAAAGCCCTCACTACGCACCGACAGCCATGCATCAAGGCTACTATCAAGTTGATCTGGTGGACACCCTCTCCATCGACGAATATGCGCCGCCTATCTACATCCTGTCCGTCAACTCCTTCCTCGTCTCGCCCGACGGCACGACAAAAAACATCGGCCGTACAACCTATAAGCTGAATTACGAAACAAAAGAAGCCTGGCTCCTGACCCTGAAAAAACCAGAATGGTTCCCCATCACCACAGCCACCGCATCGTCTCGAGACGTATTTAATAAGCTGTTCATAAAATCATTCGGAATTCCGTTTATTGCTGAGCCAGAATAGGGAACAATCTGCTGACAACACAAGGTTGAAAAAATTTCATTAACGAAGCTAAATAAAAACTCTTATGCAAATACTGATATTTGATGTGACCCCAAAAAGTTAGACTTTAGTAACGAGGTAGTTTTTGCTATCTC